>Ga0209482_1001148_pt1 | contig 19296 bp, 18 predicted proteins | sample CoawatmetaG10DNA_FD_187512 | JGI IMG/M metagenome (GOLD analysis project Ga0209482, IMG submission 187512) | Marine microbial communities from the West Antarctic Peninsula - Coastal water metaG104-DNA (SPAdes) (version 2) | ecosystem: Environmental > Aquatic > Marine > Coastal ...
AATCTTGGGCGTATTACAGCGCCAATTATCTTTACAATACCCCTTCAATTATTAAGTTACCATGTGGCTCTTTTCAAAAAAAATGATATAGACAAGCCAAGAAATTTAGCTAAATCAGTCACGGTCGAGTAGTTTTGTATGTTCCAGCAGGACAATCTGCAAATACTGCAATTGATTGTATTAAAAGAGTAAGAAGTAATAATTTTTTCATAATTAAAGGTTATTTTGAACTATGAATTTATTGTAGGCTCTAATTAATATTTGCTTAAACTAGGGAAGAATTTCCTTGAGCTTTTGAGCTAATACCTAATCTTCTTCTTATTGAGATATGAGCTTGGTTTAAGAATTTAAAGTAATTAGGGTAATCAGAGTTAAGAAAAAATTGCCTCATAGGGTATCCTGCAATTCTCCCTATTTCAGCTTTTGAAGAGATTTGGTCTACACCATGTTTAAGGTTTCCATTGTAAAACATTACAGAGCCTGGTTTTATTAAGTCATCAATATTTATTTTTTTTTCATCTATTCTAAGAAATAAACCTCCCTCTTCAAAGTGGGAACCTTTAAAAGTGATATTGAACATACAACTCAACAGGACTTTATCACTTTTTGTATCCCTATGCTCAAACATATGTCCTTGATCGGGATAACAATTAACTTGTGTAAAGTTTGATTGTCTTGATTCGCTATAAGTGAATGCCTCATCTTCAGGGAGGCCCAGAGTTAAATTTCTGTATTTATTAATCTGATTTGCTATCTCTACTGTCGGCTTGTGAATAGGTGTATTCCATAAATATTGTCTATTTCTCAATAGGAGTACAGATTTTTCTTTTCTTGAACTGTTAAAATTTACATCCCCAAGCATCTGAGAGTTGCCATATATATTCCTACTATTAAAAGCTTTTATATTTTTTTTTGAAAAAAACTCTATCCAAAAATTCTGAAGTTCACTCAATAGCTTCAAGTTAATAACGTCATCAATTATCATAAAACCTTCTTTTCTAACAACTTCAAGGATTTGATCAGGTTTTTTAATATTTATAATTTGGTTCATATATAAATTCTACAATAAAAAATAAGAAATCTAAGAAACATTATATCAAACTGATTTTAATTATTTCAATGATGAGAGGAATGATTATGGCCAAAGCGACTCTATTCTTTTTTAATAAATAGCTTATTTCGCGAATATTTTGCCAAAAATGTATCAAATTTAAGATATAGATAGAAAGTTATGATATATCTCAAAAAAATAAAATTAGTATATTCCCAATCACTAACATAATCGTATATTTCTCCACCAGTATCAACTTTAAATTTTGCAACACCTGGGCTATTTTTAAAGTCTACACCTCCAAGATTGAATGTTTTAATTCCTCTATTTTTGCACTCATTCATTAATTCAAACAATAATAGATAGCCTGTTTTTAATTTTCTACCATTACTATCTATTGCCCCATAAAAATCCCAAGCTTTATCATTAATTGTTAAGGCACATCTAAATCCAATAATGTTTCCTTCTTTATCAATGCATTTGGCAAAGACAACTTGTTCTCCAAAATAATGAAGTATTTTAATGGCATTCTTCGGATCATCTCTTAAGTAAGCTTTTTTATTTTCCTGCATTTCATTGGAAAGCCTGATAATTTCTAAGGGCTCTATATCCCCATCAAAGATAATTTTTGTGTCATTTTTTTTTGATCTTCTAAGATTATATTTCCATTTATTTGTAGCATCTACCATTATCTCTTCATCATTTTTTTTAAAAATATGGTGCATGGAGATACCAGGATTAATCCTATAACTTGGTCGAAACCAACCATTTTCTATAAAAAAACTCTTAACTTCCTCGCTATCAATATAATTACTGTCAAGTCTGACATAAATTAGTGAAAATCTGAATAAAGACTTAATGAGTTTTCTTATGAAATGGCAATAACCTCCATTATTCCCATTGACTCCCCCTGGAATATAAACAGCGGTAAAAAATAAATATCTTTTTACAAATAGTTGAACAGAAAATTTTACAGTATCTTGATCAGTACAAATATATCTATAAATATCCCACCCAAGCTCTCTTTTATATTCACCCCAAGAAAAGCATTGTCTATAATTACCATCAAATTGATTGACCAAAGAATCCCATTGATTCATGTCTCCAGTAAACTTTTTCCATTTAAGCATTTGACTACAAACCTTTTTCAAAATTTATATTATTTTCATTCATATAGTTCATTCACTCTTAAAACTCAATACTTCCTTATCAAAAAAATAAATTGAGCAGCCCCAAATAATTGCAACTAAAAAGATTTTTAGGAATAAGTCTAAAAATAAAATATGACTAGTAACTTGAAAAAAATTTATAGTCAATAAAATTGTTGCAAGAATGATAGCAAGAACTAGATATTTAAAAATATATTTGCCTATTTCGGCTTCAATAAAGAAAAAGTTTTGTTTTTTATGTTCTATCAAAATTAGAACAAGATTTAAAAAAGTTGACAATGAAAAACCGATAGGGATAGCGATATAACCCAAGTATTGAAATAGAGTTACTATAAGAATTATATTAATAGTAACTGTATAAAAAGAAACTTTCAAAGGAATTTTAGGTTTCTCAATGGCAAAAAAATAGGGTGTAAGAATTTTTGATAACGTCGCAAAAGGTAGTCCAATTAAAAAAAGCTGTAAAGCTAGACTAGTTTTTAAAGAAGACTCATAAGTAAATTCACCCCTTTGAAATAAAACTTGAACAATTTCAGTAGAAAGAACTATCAAACAGAAAGTTATAGGCAAAACTGTTAATATACAATATCGAGTAGCTTGAGATTGCGTATTAAGCGCTAGGGCTTTATTGCTTGACCTAAGTGCTCTCGAGAGATTTGGTATTAGGACTGTACTAATTGCAATTGCTATCAAAGACAAGGGTAACAAATATATCCTTTCAGCATAATACAGATAAGAAACTGTACCCGTTTCATAAGATGCAAGTATTACAAATGCTAAAACCATATTTAATTGTAAAAATGTCGATGAAAGAAAAGTTGGCCATATAAGCTTAAAAAATTCTTTAGCACTAAAGTAGTTTCTCTTTAAAGAGAAAAAAACTTTCCAAAAGGTTTTATCAACTGAAAGGAATAAAAACAGTAATTGAATAAGTCCACCTACTATCACACTCCAAGATAAAAAAGCAATATTTGTTACGCCAGAGATGGTAGAAAATAAGATAGATAGGATAATCGCAAAATTAAGAATAATAGGCAGTCCTGCCCCTAAAGCAAATTTATACTTAGCGTTTAGAGTACCAACAAAAACTGAACTTACTACGATAATAAATAAGTAAGGGAAAATTATTCTAGAAATTTTTACTAAAACAACAAAATCATTTTCATCAGTTATCCCAGGTGCAAAAGTTTTTATGACATTGGGCATAAATATTTCAGCAACAATGATAATCGGAATAATAATTAAACTAGTAAGAATTAGAATTTTTCTAGCAAATTGATACTGTTTCTTTTTATCAGATAGATCCTCAAACTTTCCAAATAGAGGAATATATGCAGAGTTGAAGGTCTCATCGGAGATTGACCTTTTAAAGGACAAAGGAAGCTTAAGAGCTATAAAAAAGATGTCTGATAGGGCTCCAGTTCCTATGAAACCTGCTAAAAATACATCTCTGACAATACCAGTTATCTTACTAGTTAAAGTAGAGAAAGAATGTATCAATGCCGATTTACCAAAAGTCATAAAACCTCAAATATTTATTTCAAAATGTTAAACCATTTTAATTATTATTATTACCTAAAGGTATTATCTAATATTTTTATAAAAAAAATATTGATTGTTAATTCAGAATATAAATCTAAGAACAATTGATATATGTATTTTTTTTATAACAGTTTAAATAAAGCCTTATGGAGAATGAAATCAATAAGACGCAAATAACTACCAAAAAGTCAGTAATAACAGCAATTAAACTTTTAGTTATTCTTGGCAGTAAAGAAAGTTTACGTATTAAATTCAGCATCACGTTATGATAACCACTAAGGATATGATCATGTTGATTTACCTACAATCTGAAACCAATGAAAGGTTTTGTAATTAATGTGAAATATCATTTGTTCCTATTACTTTTAATATTGTAGATTTTATAATTAATAAATCAAAGAGTGTAGATTGCTTATTTAAATATTCAAAATCTAAACTAACTTTATCAGCTATTGATATACTGTCCCGAATTACAAAACAAATGTTCATGCACTCCACTCAATTAAGTTTTACATAACTCATTTTTGAGCCTGGTTGATAGCCACACTCATTATACAATGAAGGATAGTCAATTTTTTTCTGGATTAGGTTGCGGCATTTAACAAGATCTTTGGCATTCCATTTTCCATGATAAGCTTGGCCATTTTTAATCCATGAAATATTTGTGATTTCTCTAGATATTTCATCAAAACACATATCAACAGTTGGTATTGGAGGCCACCCATCAATATATATTTGCTCTAGTGAATAATTATCATCAAAGATTATATGTTTAATTCCTAGTTGACTTGCCTCATTGATTCTCTGAACATGCGAAACATGGTCATCAAAAAAACACAACGTGCTATCTATTTTTAATTTTATTTTCTTAGTCTCTTCAAACCAATCACTCTCAATAAATTTAACTTTCTTTGAGCCTTTATAAATAAGATTATCAAGATTTATATCATATGAATATATTTTTGTGTCTATGCTTGATGCATGGTTAAAAATATATGAAGTAAACCCACGCCATACACCACTCTCAATTATTATTGTTGGCTTTAGTATTTTAACGGAGATGAATAATTTTAAACCATTTAACACTCCAAGCCCCCCACCATCAATTTTAACTGGGCTATCTTTTATTAACTCAAAATACTCATCAATAAAACAAATTATCGAATCATCTTTAAAATATTTGCTTAAGGCATTCAAAGGACTAAGCGCCTCTTTAATTTTCTGTGCACGATAATTATTTAATTTGTCATTTGTATGGTACGAAAAAAATTCGGATGAATAATCAATATTTCCTCTATGACGACTAACATTGATACCGACTTTGTTTAAGAGTCTATTTATAAACTTATTCACATAAGGTAAAATATTTTGAGACGCAATTTCAACATCTAAGCCTTCAAACTTTGTAATGTGCCTTTTTTTTATTGTTTTCATTTCTTTACCTGTTGATGATTCTTTTCGCAATATTCCAATCGCTTAAATATTGGATATACCCTATCTGCATAATAATTCAAATTTATCACTGTTGAGTGAATTTAGAGATACATCAAATGAGGGTGGATTGGTTAGTTAGTAATCGTTAAAATAAAATCTTCCCATTTTTGTAATTTTCTTCTCTTTCATCTCACCATTTAATTAGAGCCATTCAATCAACTTTTCATCTAATATACCAATTTTATATTCTTTATGCCTTATCTTTTGAACTTTCTTTTTTCACCTAGTCGATTTACCTTCTAATTTAACATTTTTTGTAATTTGCTTCTAAATTTTTTTGACTATTCTTATCCTAATAAGTCCACTTGCCATCCCTCTCACCATCGTTGTAATTACCTTCTGATGACTTTAATATATTATCCAATATTTTTATAAACAAAAATATTGATTGTTAATTCAGAATATAAATCTAAGAACAATCGATATATGTATTTTTGTTATGACAGTTTAAATAAAGCTTTCTTTAGCGCTATTTAATTAAAGTGGGTTAGATTTGGTCGTTCCTTTTTTAATATAATTTTATATCTATTTTAGGTAATTAAAAATCTCACCAGTATTCAGTATATTTCTTTGTAATAAAGTTTCAGCTAAAATAAAATCAACAGGATTATCAATATCTAGACCCTCGACGGGATCAACAATCATTGTCAGCGCTTTATCATGAGCAAATGTTGAAAATTTGCGAAATGACTCCCAACGCGAGATTGCAATTAAACCATTAAGCCTGAAATAATTTGGCGCCTCCTGACGATTATAGACATATTTTTTTTTATCAATAAAACCCTTAAAAGTACCATTATTAGGCAATAAACTGCTATTTGTTGGGTTAGCCTCTGTCTTAATTACTGACATTATTCCATCGGCTTCGGAGTCAAATAATTTCTCAAAAGCCTTGTTTAATGTTTTTACAGTTCGCAGCGGCTCTGTGGGCTGCAAAAGGCATATAAAGTCGAATTTTTCTCTATTTATTTCATACCAGTCCATAGTATGTAAGATAGCATCTTCTTGGCGGCTTGTATCTGTGGCCAAACTTGAAGGCCTTAAAAACGGCACCTCAGCTCCAGCTCTTATTGCAGCAGCCTCAATTTCTTTACTATCAGTTGAAACCATTACACTTTCAATATAAGGGCAACCTAGGGCAACTTCAACTGCATAATTAATCAACGGTTTCCCGCAGAGGTCACGAATATTTTTGTTAGGTACACCTTTTGAACCTGATCTTGCTGTAATGATTCCCAAACATCTTTGGGACTTGAAAATATCTTTAACCACGTATTTACCTATAATAGTTTTTTGCATTATCAGTTTTAACATACTCTGATACATTTTTTAAATATTCAGAGAGTCTCTGCATTCGCTTGGAAAGTTGGGGCACTACAAACTGATCAACAACCATAAAGTAATAAAGATCAAGGTCATATATAGGGTAACTTAAAAAATTATCCAGTTTATCGCATCCCTTTAAAAGAACTAAATCATCCCCCATTTCTTCAATGTCATTGTAGTATTCTGCTAAATATTCAAAATTTCTTTCACGCTTCCTATCAATTGTGAGTCGCTTCAAACATTTTTGGGAATAATCATTTAGATATTTAACCTCAATATTTTTTAACTTCTTCCCACCAGCTTCACGAAGATTATGCCCTAAACAAAGTGCTAGTGTTTCATAGGATTTTTCTTCACTTAAATCCCACCATATTGCTGCTATTCGTATTGAATGATTGAGTGAGTATTCACCATTTTGTTGTTCAAAAGACGTTTTTAAATCATTAAACATTTCAAAAATTTTGGAAATTGATTTTTCAGATAGGCCTTCATCACGCACTTTTCGTATTAATTCTGAAAACAGAGAATCAGTATTTAACTCCATGGTCAGTAACTTCTTCTTGATTTCTATATCCATGGATTCAAATTTGAAGAAATAGTTCGACATTGATATTGCTTTCATTTTCCTAAATATGAAGAGACCTAAAGCGCCTTCATAAGGCCACCATCTATAGGAAGATTAACACCTGTAACATATTGGGATTGAGGTGAAGCTAAAAAAACTATAAGCGGCACAAATTGCTCTGTAGTTGCAATGTAACCTACCGGAAATACTTCTTCACCCACTTCTTTTAGGAAGATGTCCATATCTTTTCCAGCTCGCATCGCATCATCTTGCAACAATGAAGTAGTTCTTTCTGACAACACTCCCCCAGTTAGTATTGTATTCACAGTAACACCATCTTTAGCTATTTCTAGCGATAGTGTTTTAGCATAAGCCATAACAGCTGCCCTAGTTAAGTTAGATAGTGCCATATTAGCTTCAGGCTCTCTGCCTGTAGTCGAGCCAATATTTATTACTCTACCAAATTTATTTTTTTGCATTTCTGGCACAAAATGACGACACAACTGAATCACGCTTAACAAATTAATTTGAATTGCTTTGCTTAATTGTAAATCACTTAATTGCAAAGCTTGTCCAGTTTCTGGACCAGGAGCATTAGTTATTAGAATATCAATTCTTTGATGATTTGAAATTATAGTTTTACAGGTGCTTGATACCATATCCGCATTTTCAGCATCCATAACGTATCTGGTTACTTTCACTCCCGTAAGGTCCTGTATCTCTTTTGCAGTTTTGTCGAGATTATCAGCATTACTGGAGGTAATTATAATATCACAGCCTTCTTTAGCTAAGGCAAGTGCTATTCCTCTTCCTATTCCTTTACTGGCTGATGTAATTAATGCCTGTTTTTTGTTAAGTCTTAAGTTCATGTTCTGGCCATATTATTAAATTGAGTTCTATCAGGTTTTGTATTTTTTTTTCTAAATCATATACTAAATCATTGTTATTGTCTTCAATAACCTTCATGCAAATTGTAAAAATATCCGAGAAAATTCTAGCACTACCATAAAGAAAAAATGTTTTCTTGTTAAATATGTTAAGACCTTCATCACGGAGTTTTGGTAAATATTTTTCTATTAAGATTTTAGCATCTCCTTCATTAGATTGTTTTTGATATATTCTGTGACGTAGGACTTTAAATAGTCCATGTGTAAATGATATTTCTGGTATTTCAAATATGATATCTTCAATATCAAGAAATATAGGATTATTTTTCTTTACAATAATATTTGCATGATTAATATCATTATGGATAAGAACAGGGCTTGAACTCTTAATTAACGTTATTGTCTCTTTTACTAGTTCAAGAATATAATTCCTATTAGTATTAAGAAAGGTAATTGATAAATCGCTTAATTCGACTCCAATACCTTTTAATACCGTTAGAGGGCTATCCAGAAGTTTTTCATAAAAGCTGACCCAATCTGAGACCCGATGTATTTGGGTTGGTATATGTTTTTTATATCGATCCGGTAGCTTTTTGGATGCGAAAGATATTGAAGTCTCAAAATTAATGAATGAATTCAATAAGATGTTTAAATCACAATTATTACCATCATAAATACTCCCAGGAATATGGGTATAAGCCATCCATGCATATTTTTTTGATAAAAATACCCACTTACTTTCTTTTGTTCTTAAGGGCTCTATAAACATATTACTTGACAACAACTCAATAAGTTCACACTGCGCTGATATCAAATTAGTACTTGCAATGGAAGCACCACGTATCATTAAAATTATGCCATTTTCTAGATGTATTTTATACAGTGTTGAAGTAGGACTTGGCTTTAAAATTTGTTCGGCTAAAATAGGTTTATTTGAGGTGAAGGCGCTAGTTATATAAATAATTTCTCGGTCGATGTCTTTTTTATTAAAAGAAAAGCCAGTATTTGTTTCTATCGAAAATAGCTTTTCTCTTTTGATATTATTAATGTTAAATCTATCAGTCATTTAAAAAATGTAGCTCTGGGGAATTTAATAGTTTAATGAAACACTCTCTTACGATGCGAGCATCATAAATTGCATTGTGTCGGTCACCTATAAATTCTTTTTTGCCAGCAAATTTAGATCTATCAATATCGGGATTGAAGCCTGCAACAGAAAATAAACTTCTTAGATCAAGATGCTTACCATGATTAAGGAATTTTGGTAAATGGTGCAGCCCATGAAAATATTTTTCGCCTGGTACGCTCCATTTATAGAGCTCTGCCATTAGAACCCAGTCAGCACCTAAGCCGGCAGAGACTATAGAAACATCTTCTCCATTACTAAATTTTTCAAGCCAGACAGACATTTTTCTATAAGCTTCTTTTGATGAAATCCGTGAACTTTGGTCAATACTAATTAGAACGTTATCACGAAGCCAATCAGTTACCTGGTCCAAATCATAATCATTTAATGTCAAATAGAGTTCGTTACCATCAAAGTCCACTAGACCGAGTGAAACCAAAGTTGTTTTTGCGTGTTCACCGGTAAACTCTGCATCAATAAAAACGTATTTCATATTAAGTATGGCTTATTTTGGATAATTTTTAAACTCACAAAGAATTTTTTACATGCAATTAGGCTTAATATCTCTAAACCAATATCTATATAATAGCGGTATTTTATATAAACAAATTGATTTTGCAAGGCTCCTACTATGAAAAATCAAGAACATACTAAACAACTCCATCACAGTTGAGTTATTTAATATACCCTAGCTTAGTGCGAGCAATTAACCATTTAGAACTCTTAATTGAGATAGAGTCTTCTAAAGATTAAAAAATCTCAATCAAATTCTATTTATATTTTCCAAGAACAGAGGTTTAATAAAAAACAATTAGTAGAAAGAATATTAAAGTAGTATTCTCATAATATAAATCATTACAAACTCTATCGATTTCAAATAAAATCGTAATATGAAAAAACTATTTATTCTTTTATTTTTATTACTCTGTGTTAGTCCTTATTCTGTTTTTGCAGTTAAGTCTGATGATTTCTTCAACCCTGCAATTAATCCTAATTTCAACGCTGCAATTAATCCTAATTTCAACGCTGCAATTAATCCTAATTTCAACACTGCAATTAATCCTAATTTCAACACTGCAATTAATCCTAATTTCAACACTGCAATTAATCCTAATTTCAACACTGCAATTAATCCTAATTTCAACACTGCAATTAATCCTAATTTCAACACTGCAATTAATCCTTATTTCAACACTGCAATTAATCCTAAGTTCAACCTAAACTTTTCAGACTATCGCCTTTTTAATCTTAATAATGAATCAATTGGCTTTCTTTCTTATACTGGTAAAACATGGAATTATCATAATAATGATGCTAAATGGATTGGATATTTCATTTTAAATAGCAAAGGAGGCTTAAATCTTTTCAATAAAAATGGATTATGGATTAATTATGCAGTTGAAAATCTAGAAGGCGGGTTTAATGTTTATAAATTAGATGGTACCTGGAAGGCCTTTTTAACAAAATAATTTATTGAAAATTCATTTTTAGCTCTATACAAAAAATTAACACACTTATAGAGAACTAATGGTTAAAATTCTTTAATATTAAACTTAAAACGGAATGTTAGTTGATTAAAAAATGCCTTTTTCCAGCTGCTGGTTATGGAACGCGCTTTCTCCCAGCGACTAAAGCTGTCCCAAAAGAAATGCTGCCAATTCTCACAAAGCCTTTGCTTCAGTATGGAGTTGAAGAAGCTCTTTCTGCTGGTATAACTGATATGGCAATTGTCACTGGAAGGGGTAAAAGATCAATTGAAGATCATTTTGATAATTCATTTGAGCTTGAATCACAATTAAATGGAACAAATAAAGAGCATTATCTAAAAGATATAAAAAATCTAATCAAGCAAACTACTTTTGTATACACAAGACAAAGAGAAATGCTTGGACTTGGACATGCAATTCTTACTGGACAAAGCCTTATTAATAATGAGCCATTTGCTGTTTTACTGGCAGATGATTTATGTGACTGCAAGGATGAAAGTGTTTTATCTCAAATGATTAAAGTTTACGATAAATATCAATGTTCAATAATTGCAATTCAAGAAATCCCAATGAGTGAAACTCATAAATATGGCATTATAACTGGAGAGTTAATTGAGAGTAATATATATCGTGTTGATAATATGATTGAAAAACCAGAAGAAAACTTCGCTCCAAGCAATTTAGCAATAATTGGGCGATATATTCTTACCCCTGAAATTTTCAGCATACTTAAGAAAGTAAAGCCAGATAAGAACCATGAAATCCAAATAACTGACGCATTACTCACCCAGGCCCTTGAAGGTAAAGTAATTGCATATAAATTTAAAGGTAAGCGATTTGATTGTGGTAGCATTGATGGATATGTCAAAGCTATAAATCACTTTGCTAAAAAAGCAGGAATTAATATTAGCTAGAGTAAATAGGCTTTTTAGTCCTTATCTTTGAAGTCCAAAATTTCAGATTGTGGTTTAAATTCAGGGACTAGCTTTATAAGTATTTGACGAATATCATTTGTATTATTGCTTATACAAGCCTCATTTAACTGAACTAAAAGAGGCTCAAGAACCAACCAATTAATCATAGACTCTTCTGCTCGCATTATGAGCTTATTCTTAGTTTTTTTAGTACTCCCACCCACTAATAACTCTTCATAAAGTTTTTCACCAGGCCTTAGTCCAGTAAATTTGATTTCAATATCCCCATTAGGATTATTAGTATCAAGAATTTTTAAACCGCTTAATTGAATCATTTTTTTAGCTAGTTCATAAATTTTGACTGGCTTCCCCATATCAAGAACAAATACATCTCCACCTTTCCCCATTGCACCAGACTGAATAACTAGTTCTACAGCCTCTGAGATGGTCATAAAGTAACGCACTATATTTTTATCAGTTACAGTTATTGGGCCACCCAGTTTAATTTGCTCCTTAAATAATGGAATAACTGAGCCACTTGAGTCCAATACATTTCCAAATCTAACCATAGTAAAACAAGTGTTATGAGTATTTTTAGCGAGTGCTTGCAACACTAGCTCTGAACATCTTTTAGATGCGCCCATTGTATTTGTTGGTCTTACTGCTTTATCAGTTGAAATTAAGACAAAAGTTTCTACATTTGCGGAAATAGCAGCCTCTGAAGCTAAAAGAGTTCCAATCACATTATTGAGTACGCCTTCTGACTGATTAAACTCTACCAATGGGACATGTTTATAAGCCGCCGCATGATAAATAGTTTGAACATTATAATATTTAAAAATTTTATTCAGTCTTGACTTTGATATCACTGATCCTAAGACTGGCACAATAATAGTTTTTAAATCACTACTTTTGAGTAATTCTTGATGAATTAGATAAAGAGCAAACTCACTATGCTCAAAAAGAATTAATTTTTTTGGTTTTAACTGAAGTATCTGGCGAGCTAATTCTGAACCTATTGAGCCTCCTGCACCAGTAATTAAAACAACTTTATTAGTATTTTTAACTTTAAGAATTGATTTAATTGGTGAAACAGGATTGCGACCAAGTAAATCTCGGATTTCAATTTGATGTAAATCCTCAATCTCAACCCTACCTCCAGCGATATCAGAAAGTGACGGTAAAGTTTTAACACTTATGGAAAATGTAGATAAGCTTTCCAAAATTTTATTACGCTCAGACCTTGAAATAGAAGGCAGCGCCAAAAAAACCTGGCTAACATTATATTTTTTAATCAATGAAGATAATGAATTAGAAGACTTAACAGGAATATTATTAACAGAAGTTCCTTGTAAGGAAACATTATCATCGATATATGCAACATGATAGAATTCATTAGAAGCCTTTAACGACTCAGAAAGTTGAAAGCCTGTTGTGCCAGCTCCATAAATAATTACATTACTTTTGCTAGAGTTATCTAATGAAAATAACCATCTTGCAATTATCCTAACCCCCCCTATAGAAATAATGGCTAACATCCAATTAATTAAGACAACTGATCTTGGTGTACCTTCAACAGAGATGAACATAAAGTCAATAAGACCCCAAATCACAGCATAAAGAGTAACTGCTTGAACAATGCTAAATAATGCCTTAAAGCCAATATATCGAACTACTGATCTATAAAGACCAAAAGTAAAAAAAATAGGAATTGCAATTAAAGGAGCGCCAAAAATAGCTACAAAATTAGCATCATCAGGCCAGTAAAAATAACCGAGTCTTATGAAGTATGAAATCAAGATGACACAAATAACTATCAATAGGTCAGTAATAACAATAATTAAACTTTTAGTTAGTCTTGGTAGTGAAGAAAGCTTAAATATTAAATTAGTCATAAAGTAAAGTATATATGCTCAAGCCAGCAACTCTAGTAGAAAAAAAAGAAACCTCAATAGCGCTCATTAAGGTGGTACTTCTTAAGAGAACTGCCATAAATAAAATCATGTTAATTTACTCACAACATAAAACCTATTAAGATTGTTGTGTTTAATGTGAAATATCATTTTTTCCTATTACTTTTAATATTGTAGATTTTATAATTAATAAATCAAAGAGTGGAGATTGCTTAGTTAAATACTCAAAATCTAAATTAACTTTATCAGCTATTGATATACTATCTCTTCCATTGATTTGTGCCCAGCCAGTTATTCCTGGAGTCAACTTATCAATACCCTTTTCTTTTCTCAAAGATATCAAATCATATTGATTAAATAGCGCTGGTCTTGGACCTACAAAACTCATTTCACCCTTTAAAATTGAATATAGTTGAGGAATTTCATCTAAGCTAAAACGACGAAGTAATCCACCTATTGGAGTTAAAAAAGCTGCAGAATCTTCCATCAAATGAGTTGCCACTGTTGGCGCATTTGTTGTCATTGTTCTAAATTTTGGCATTAAAAAAATATCATTGTCTAATCCAACTCGCCTTGACCAGTAAATAGATGGTCCTTTTGATGAGAATCTAACAAGTATAGCTATTAAAATTATTGGGATTACCAAAATAATAAGGGCAGTGATACATAGCATTAGGTCAATAGAACGTTTCATTTTCATTTAGATTATTAATTGATTTTTTGGCTTTAAAGCCAATTAATTCAATCTTTTCAGAAGAATAACACTCATCTCCAAGAAGTTTATCTATTTTAAAACTAATTCTCTTATTTAGTTTAGACATAATAATAAAAATCCATAATGGCAAACTCCATTTAGGAATTTCTTTTCCCAAACTATTACACATTGCATCATAAATCTCTCGTGAAGAATATGGTTGCCCATCTGTTAAAATAAAAATTTCACCATTTGCATTTTTATTTAATGATACGAAAATAAGTGCCTCAACTAAATCATCAACATGAATCATTGAGCGTCGGTTTTTTATTTTTGGGAGAGGAGGAAACCACCCATTTTTAATTCCAGTAAGCATTAAATTTAAATTCCCCTTCATTCCTTTTCCATAAACAAGTGAAGGTCTAACTATTACAACATTCATTCCAGACTTTTTGCCTATTTTAAGAAGTTTTAATTCAGCATCTCTTTTTGATTTTCCATATTTGCTATCTAACTCTCCTTGGTCAGTTTCATTCATACATTTCTTTGGATGCGGCCTTCCTCCAGCTTTAACACTACTTACAAAAATAAAGGTTTTTACGTTTTTCTTAACTGCAAGTTCTGCTAACTGGACTGTAGCATCAACATTAATTAATTGATATATAGAATTTACTTCAATACTACTTCTGAAATCATGAGCAAAGCCTGCTAAATGAAAAACTATATCAATTGAGTTAAGTGAATTTGATGGGATATTATTCTTCAAAAAGTCACATTGTATTGATTCATACTGATCTGAAGGGTTACGAGAAAGTACTCTTATATCAAAATTCATATTTTTAATATGCTCCAGAAGCCTTAAGCCAACAAAGCCATTAGCACCAGTTACTAAAATTTTTTCTTTGGTAATATTATTCTTCATGATGAGCCACTAAATGTCTTAATCCTCTTATGATTTTTTTCTTATTAAACACTTTATTCAATAAGCTGTTATTATTATTTAAAAAATTCTTATACTCCTTTCTTGGCATTTTAATACAATCTTTAAACAGGTCCATAATAGCGTTAGTATCGTCTGGATCTGAATATAAACCAAGGCAATTATTCTTTACTATCTCTTTTGTTTCTCCATTAATAATTGCTAGTATTGGTTTATTAGCTAAGATATACGTTTGTAATTTTGCTGGAACTGTTAAGGAGAAAAGTGGCTTATTAATAAGTGAAATTATTAAAAAATCACTCGCCTTATAGTATTTACTAATAATATCTCGTTGAATTCCTCCATGAAAAACAATTGGAATGTTATTACTTGTTATTGATTTCAAATAAACTAGATTTGAACCATCACCTATAATATTAAGTTGAGATTTTTCAAGATAAGACTTGGGTAATAAAGAATATGCATTAATTATATTTTCTAAGTTCTGAACTTTCCCTACATTTCCTGCAAATGTAAATTGCACCTTCTTCTGATCATTAAGAACTATAGAATCTAGCTCATTGTTTAAATCATCAGCCCAATTTGGAAAATAATGAATTTTTTTACCAGTCTGAACATAATTTAATAAACTAGATTCAAATCCTTTACTTGAGATTGCTATATTATCAACATTATGATAAATAAATTTAACAAACTTATTTAATACAAGAGATAAAATTTTTGTTTTTTTGAATCCATAAGCATAAACACTATCTGGCCAAAGATCCTGAACCCATAAAGTTAAAGGTCTTTTATATACTTTTCGAATAATTACTGCAGGAAGCATATCCGAAAGGGCTCCTAAATTAAAACCAAATACATGCTGATACTTTTTCCCAATAAAAATAGCAACAATCCCTCCTAAGAGCATAAAGTTAAGATACTTTAGAATTTTCTTAAACTTACTCTCTGTATAGCCGAGAACTGCATGTACTCTAAAAATATTAACCCCATTAATATGTTCTTTTGAAAACAACTTATTTTTATAACCTGGATAAACCTTGCCTCTTGGATAAGTTGGAATTAAAGTCAAGACATCAACATCGTATCCTTGTTTAGACCAATTAAATGCAATATCATTAATCTTAAATTGTTCAGGATAAAAACATTCAGAAATAATTAATATTTTAGGATTTCCTTTCAAAATTTTTGACCTTGTATTTATAATAGATTTGATTATTAATTGTTAATTCGACCATATCAGAAACCATTTTTTCATAACTTGGTATCTTATAATTAATAAGAAGTCTTGTATCTAAAAAACTTTTATCAATATTTTTGCCACTTATAGGCTGGATATCAATATCTTTATTGGTAAACTTCCTAAATAATCTTAAAAGATCATTTTTACTTATTTTCTTATTGTTTGTAATATGATACAAACCAGTTAAATCATTAATAATAGCCCAATGAACTGCTTTCGCCAGCTCAATAGTACTAACTCCTGACCAGTAAACATCTGTAAAGCCTGAAATAATATTGGATTGTCTCAGAAACCAATTAAATAACTCAGATCCATCTTCTTTAAGCTCTGGCCCAACTACAGAAGTTCTCAAAGTTAAATGGTTATTACAGATTACTTCACCAAGACCCTTAGTTTTTGCATAGGTATCTTTTCCATCTTTTCTATCAGTTTCTATATAGGACGAACCCTTAAGACCTGAAAAAACACAATCTGTAGACATATGAATCAGTCGAGCATTAATGCTATCAGCTAACTTTCTCAACTTATGCGGTAATAATGCATTCAGAAATATCGTTTTTTCAATAGATCTGTCTGCCTCATCGATTAAGATACCAATACAATTAATAATATAGTTAGGTGAAATCTCCTCAATAGCCTTTAAAAACTTATACTCATTCATTGCATCAATTTGGATGGTTTGCTTACTAAGTTTATTTCTATAAGAGATATCTACTAAATCATAATTAGCAAAAGTATCGAGATAATTATAAATCTGGTGGCCAATTAAACCTGAAGAGCCTAAAATTAAAACCTTAGTAGTCAAACTTAAATCTCTCTATTCCAAACTGTTCTATTTATAAAGTCAGTATAAGAAATAATTATTCTTAAAACCTTCTTTGAAACATTGTCAACATTGTAATCATTCACAATTTTAATATCTCTTTTTTCTCTTGATTGAGACGTCACTACTTTCATGGATTCAATTATTCTGTCTTTATTAAGACCCGACATTATAAGGGTACCCTCATCCATTCCCTCAGGCCTCTCATGAGCCTGCCTAATAGTTATTGCAGGTATGTTTAAAATTGAACTCTCTTCGGCAATTGTTCCACTATCTGAAATGACACAAAATGCTTCCATTTGCAATTTATTGTACTCATGAAAACCAAATGGCTTAGAAAATCTAACTAATTTACTAGGTTCCTTATAGCCAACTTCTTCGAGTTTTTTTCTAGTTCTTGGATGCGTAGAAATAATAATAGGCATCCCAAATTGATTAGATATTTCTTCTATTGACTCTAATAAATCATTAAAGTTCTTTGGCGAATCGACATTTTCTTCTCTGTGTATACTCATTAAAATAAACTTTTTAGGAGTTAAGTTTTCTTTATTAAGAATATCATTTGATAATATTAAACTCATGTTGGCGTTCAAAACTTCCATCATTGGTGAGCCTGTTTTAATAATTGTATTTGCACTTATACCTTCAGCTATTAAATAATCTCTAGCTTGCTCAGAAAGAGGTAAATTAATATCACTTAAGTGATCAACAATTTTTCTATTTACTTCTTCAGGAACTCTCTGATCAAAGCATCTATTTCCAGCCTCCATGTGAAAAATTGGAATTTTTCTTTTCTTTGCTGAAATAACACACAAACAACTGTTTGTATCTCCATATATTAGAAGGGCATCTGGACTCAGGTCAGAAAAAATCTTGTCTGACTTTGCAATAATATCACCAATAGTCTCTGCTGGGCTTGCCTTGATAGCCTCAAGAAAGAAATCTGGCCTCCTAATATTAAGTTGTTTAAAAAAAAGTTCATTTAACTCATAGTCATAATTCTGCCCTGTATGAACAATTGTATGATCAGTATGTTTATCTAACTCTTTAATAACCTCACTTAACTTTATAATTTCAGGTCTAGTACCAACAACTGTAACAACTTTAATTTTGTTTGTCATCATTAAGTTCCTTTTGAATAACATCTAGATTTAATAATACTTTTATCATCCCATCCAGATCCAACCTTTCAGCATTATGTGAATGATAATCTTCAAGAACAGCAGTCTTAACTATTCCTTTTGTAAAATATTGCGCATAATTTAAGTCTCGATTATCAGATGGAACCCGAAAGTAGTCTCCCAAATCTTCAGCTCTTTGAACTTCTTCTCTAGTTAAAAGAGTTTCATATAATTTCTCACTATGGCGTGTTCCAATAATTTTTATTTCGTTCTTAGCATCAAATACATGCAGCAATGCTTTCACTAAAGTCTCCAAAGTTGCGGCTGGAGATTTTTGAACAAAAATATCACCTGAGTTTGCATTCTCAAACGCGAAGTTTACTAAATCTACAGATTCATCAATATTCATCATAAATCGTGTCATATTGGGATCAGTTAGTGTAAGTGGCTTCCCAGACTTAATTTGTGAGATAAAAAGAGGTATTACTGATCCACGACTCCCCATGACATTACCATAACGAGTTGCTGAATAAGTATTTTTGAGGCCTGACTCCCTTGATTTAGCCAACATAAGTTTTTCCATCATCGACTTAGAAAGACCCATTGCATTTATAGGATATACAGCCTTATCAGTACTAAGAACAATAACATTTTCTACGTTATTTTGATAAGCTGCCTCTAAAACATTTTCAGCACCAAGAATGTTGGTTTTTACGGCCTCCATTGGATAAAACTCACAAGATGGTACTTGCTTTAATGCGGCCGCATGAAATACATAATTTACCCCCTTCATTGCAGAATTTATACTCTTAAAGTCTCGCACATCTCCAATATAAAATTTAAGCTTTTTATTATTAAGCTTAATTCTCATATCTTCTTGTTTTTTTTCATCCCGACTAAAAATTCTAATTTCACTTAAATCAGAATTAATTAGTTTAGATAAAATAGCATTTCCAAAAGAACCAGTACCACCTGTAATTAATAGAATCTTATCTTTATAC
>Ga0209482_1001151_pt1 | contig 19278 bp, 18 predicted proteins | sample CoawatmetaG10DNA_FD_187512 | JGI IMG/M metagenome (GOLD analysis project Ga0209482, IMG submission 187512) | Marine microbial communities from the West Antarctic Peninsula - Coastal water metaG104-DNA (SPAdes) (version 2) | ecosystem: Environmental > Aquatic > Marine > Coastal ...
GGCCCCGGCGCACCCACCACCGCCCGGCAGGCATAGCTGCCCATGCTCTCCACCCGCACCAAATCGCTGCCCAGCATCTGCCGCGCGGCCGGGGCCACGGCATAGCTGACCCAGGCGGTGAAGCTGCGCGCGAGGCCACAGCGCATCGCCTTGAGGTTGGTCACCGGCACGCCGATGTCGATCAATTGCAACGTGCCGATCAAGCGACAGCCCCCGCCGAAATCGCGATCGGGCAAAGGCGAAAAGCGCACATCCTCGCGCGACAAATCGGTATAGCAGGCCTGCGTCTCCCGGCTGGTCGGCAAGGCGAGCGTCACCGGCCTCGCCCCGCGCGGTCGCGGCGGCGGGCGACGATCATTTCCGCCGCCGAAACTACAGGCGGCGAGCAACAGCGTAAGGACGAGGGCGGGTAGAATACGCGACATGCGGTTCCCCGTATCGCTATGCGCCGCCCGCCGCGCTATTCAAAAATGCGCGTGTCGACGACTGCACGCTGGTTTGCGGTAAGCCGTCGCATGAGAATGATCAACGCGATCACCAGGGGCACGTCCAGCACGAACGTGATGATCTCCAGCCAGGCAACCAGCCATGCCTCGTGAAACGACATGGTGTTGAAACTGATCCGCGAACTCACGTTGGACAGGATATTGCTCGCCACCCACAGGCCCCACCAGATTCGCATCACGGCCGGCACCGGCGCGCTATACGGGTCGCTCGGGCACACGCTCACCTGCCATGTCTCGCGCATCGCCTGAAACGGTTTGAACAGACTTGCGATCGGGATGAAATACCATCCGACACTCCAGCCCGGCGAAATGATCATCGCATCCGACAGCGTGTGCGCATTGGCATTGGCGCGATAGATCCAGCGCCCAACGCAGATAGCAGAGGCCAGGAAGGCCAGCATGTAGAGAACGCTCGCCACCGTCGAAAAGCGATCCATAGTCTGCAATTCGGCAGCCGAGAAAATCGTCGCCGCCTCCCGCCCGGTGGTGGATGCCGTCACCACCGATCCGACCGTCGTCAGGAAATCGCAGACCAGCCAAACAAGCACCGCGATCGTCGCAAGTCGCTCCCGCATATCAAGATTTTTCATTCAGTCCCCCGAGCATGGCGTTCACCCTGCCGCAGCATCGTGCCCCGGTCCAGCGATCGCGCTTGACGGCTCGCCGCATTTCTATAGGGCGGTCGACGGGCCACGCGGTCCCAACGCCGCGCGTGCTCTCTGTAAGGAGAGACTACATGACTGACCTTCCTGCGCGTCCCGCGCATCTGCCTGCACGCCCGTATTTTTCCTCGGGCCCGTGCGCCAAGCCTCCGGGCTGGACCCCCGCCAATCTTGCCACCGAATCGCTGGGGCGCTCGCACCGCTCGAAGATCGGCAAGGCGCGGCTGCAATATTCCATCGATCTGATGCGCGAGCTGCTGAAGCTTCCCGACACGCACCGCATCGGCATCGTCCCCGGTTCCGACACCGGCGCGTTCGAAATGGCGATGTGGACGATGCTGGGCGCAAAGCCCGTCACCGCGCTCGCCTGGGAAAGCTTCGGCGAAGGCTGGGTGACCGACGCGGTCAAGCAACTCAAGATCGATCCCACCGTCCTGCGCGCCGATTACGGCCAATTGCCCGATCTGAACGCGGTCGACTGGTCGAACGACGTTTTGTTCACCTGGAACGGCACCACCTCGGGCGTGCGCGTGCCCAACGCCGACTGGATCCCCGCCGACCGCGAGGGCCTCTCCTTCGCCGACGCGACCAGCGCTGTGTTCGCTTATGACATTGACTGGGCAAAGATCGACGTCGCCACCTTCTCCTGGCAGAAAGTGCTGGGCGGCGAAGGCGCGCACGGCGTGCTGATCCTTGGCCCGCGCGCAGTCGAACGGCTCGAAAGCTACACCCCCGCCTGGCCGCTGCCCAAGGTGTTCCGCTTGGTCTCCAAGGGCAAGCTCACCGAAGGCGTGTTCAAGGGCGAGACGATCAACACCCCCTCGATGCTCGCGGTCGAAGACGCCATCGCCGCGCTCGAATGGGCCAAGACCGTCGGCGGTGCCGAGGGCCTGATCGCGCGCAGCGACGCCAATGCCGCCGCGCTCGACCAGATCGTCGCGGAGCGCGCGTGGCTCGGCCATTTGGCGACCGACCCGGCATCCCGCTCCAAAACCAGCGTCTGCCTGACGGTCGAGGGTGCCGACGAAGCCTTCATCAAGGCCTTCGCCGGTCTGCTCGAAAAAGAGCATGCCGCCTATGACATCGCCGGTTACCGCGATGCCCCGGCGGGCCTGCGCATCTGGTGCGGCGCGACCATCGACACCGCCGACATCGTCGCGCTCGGACCCTGGCTCGACTGGGCCTATGCGAGTGTGAAGGCGATCTGATTGACGTCGCCCCGGCGCAGGCCGGGGCCGCTGCGAAACTGACCGCAGCATATCCCTCATAGCGGCCCCGGCCTACGCCGGGGCGACGGAGAATATCCAATGCCAAAAGTGCTCATTGCCGACAAAATGGACCCAAAAGCGGCGCAAATCTTCCGCGAACGGGGTGTCGAAGTCGACGAAATCACCGGCAAGACCCCCGAAGAATTGATCGCGATCATCGGCGAGTATGATGGTCTGGCGATCCGCAGCTCGACCAAGGTGACCAAGGCGATCCTCGCCGCCGCGACCAATTTGAAGGTCATTGGCCGCGCCGGGATCGGCGTGGATAATGTCGATATTCCAGCAGCTTCGGCGCAGGGCGTGGTGGTCATGAACACCCCCTTCGGCAACTCCATCACCACCGCCGAACACGCCATCGCCCTGATGTTCGCGCTCGCCCGCCAATTGCCCGAGGCCGACGCCTCGACCCAGGCCGGCAAGTGGGAAAAGAACCGCTTCATGGGCGTGGAATTAACCAGCAAAACCTTGGGGCTGATCGGTGCCGGTAACATCGGCTCGATCGTCGCCGACCGCGCCCGCGGCCTGAAAATGAAGGTCATCGCTTTCGATCCCTTCCTCAGCCCCGAACGCGCGCTCGAACTCGGCATCGAAAAGGTCGAACTGGACGACCTCCTTGCCCGCGCCGATTTCATCACGCTGCACACCCCGCTCACCGACCAGACCCGCAACATCCTCTCGGCCGAGGCGCTCGCCAAGACCAAGAAGGGCGTGCGCATCGTCAATTGCGCGCGCGGCGGGCTGATCGACGAGGCCGCGCTCAAGGCCGGGCTCGATTCGGGCCATATCGGTGGTGCAGCACTCGACGTGTTCGTCGAGGAACCGGCCAAGGCCTCGCCCTTGTTCGGCACCCCCAACTTCGTCTCGACCCCGCATCTGGGGGCATCGACCACCGAAGCGCAAGTCAACGTCGCGATCCAGGTCGCTGAACAAATGGCCGATTTCCTCGTCGCGGGCGGCGTTACCAACGCGCTCAACATGCCGAGCCTGTCGGCCGAGGAAGCTCCGCGCCTCAAGCCGTATATGGCGCTGGCCGAAAAGCTCGGCAGCCTGGTCGGGCAGCTCACCCACGGCGCGATCGCGCGCATCTCGGTCCATGCCGAGGGTGCCGCCGCCGAGCTCAACCAGAAGCCGATCGTCGCCGCCGTGCTGGCCGGGTTCCTGCGCACGCAGACCGACACCGTCAACATGGTCAACGCGCCCTTGCTCGCCAAGGAACGCGGCATCGAAGTGCGCGAAGTCCGCACCGAGCGCGAGGGCGATTACCACACGCTGCTGCGCGTCTCGGTCAAGACCGATGCGGGTGAGCGTTCGGTCGCGGGCACGCTGTTCGGCGATTCGGCCCCGCGCGTGGTCGAACTGTTCGGCATCAAGGTCGAGGCCGATCTCGCCGGGCACATGCTGTATGTCGTCAACGAGGATGCGCCGGGCTTCATCGGGCGTCTCGGAACCTTGCTCGGCACTGCGGGCGTCAACATCGGCACCTTCCACCTCGGCCGCCGCTCGGCCGGTGGCGAGGCGGTGCTGCTGCTGTCGATCGACGATGCGGTGACGCCGGAGCTGCTCGCGCAAGTCCGCGCGCTGCCGGGCGTGAAGACCGCGATGGGCTTGGCGTTCTGATCTGCTACTTAAGCCCTCTCCCCTCCGGGGAGAGGGTTTGGGAGAGGGGCAGTGCCAAAAACGGACGAAGCGTTGCTCGCGCGTGCAAAAGCCATGCGCAGCGAAATGACACAGCCCGAGCGCGAACTCTGGACCGCCCTGCGTGCCAAGCGCTTCGCCGACACCAAGTTCTCGCGCCAAGTCGTCATTGCACCCTACATCGCCGATTTCGTCGCCCGCACGCACAAGCTGGTGATCGAGCTTGACGGCGACACGCACGCAGGCAACGAGCAGCGCGACGCCCGCAGAACGGCGTGGTTGGAAGAGCAAGGCTATCGCGTGATCAGGTTTAATAACACCGATGTGATGGGGAATCTGGAGGGCGTTCTGCTCTCATTCGAGGCTGCGCTTGCGACGGCCCCTCTCCCAACCCTCTCCCCGAAGGGGAGAGGGCTATCCGCATGAGCACCACCGCCCTCCTCCCGACCGGTTTCCGAGACCGGCTCCCCCCCTTCGCCGACGCCGCCGCGCGCCTCGAAGCCGCTGCGCTCGCCGCCGCTTATGCCTATGGCTATGAACGCGCCGACCCCGCGCTCGCCGAATTCGAGGCCGGGCTCGCCGGTCGCCTGAAAGCCGCGCGCGCGCAGGACGCCGTGCGCTTCGTCGATCCCGTCAGCCAGGCGACACTCGCGATTCGCCCCGACATGACCGCGCAGATCGGCCGCATCGCCGCCACGCGCATGGGCCACCACCCGCGCCCGGTGCGCCTGTCCTACGCCGGCCCCGTGCTGAAGCTGCGCGCCTCGCAACTCGCCCCCGAACGCGAATTGCGCCAGATCGGCTGCGAGCTGATCGGCCTCGATACCGTTGCGGCCGCGCGCGAAGTGGTCGAAGTCGCGGTCGCAGCCCTCGAAGCGGCAGGCGTCAGCGACATTTCGATCGACTTCACTTTGCCCGATCTGATCGACGTCCTCGCCAGCGGTCCCTTCCCGATCGAGCCCACGCAGATCGCTGCCTTGCGCGACCGGCTCGATGCCAAGGATGCCGGCGGCGTCGCCGCAATCGCCCCCGCTTACCTGCCGCTGATCGAAGCGGCCGGCCCGTTCGAGACCGCGCATGACCGGCTGTGCACCTTCGATGCAGGCGGGGCGCTGACCTCGCGACTCGATGCCTTGTGGAAGATCGCCGAGGGCCTGCAAGGCCGCGTCGCGCTGACGCTCGATCCGACCGAACGCCACGGTTTCGAATATCAAAGCTGGCTCGGCTTCTCGATCTTCGCTGGCGGCGTGCGCGGCGAAATCGGGCGCGGCGGCACCTATACGATCATGCACGAAGACGGTGCCGAGGAATCTGCGGTCGGCTTCTCGCTTTATGCCGACGCGATCGTCGCCGCCGGTCTGGCCGAGGTCGACCGCCGCCGCCTGTTCATGCCGCTCGGCACAGATCCAGCGGTGGCGGCCGCGATGCGCGCCGCGGGCTGGGTCACCGTCGCCGCACTGGAAGCAGGCGATACGCCCGAGGCGCAATTGTGCACGCATGTGCTGGCAGAGGGCGAAGCGCGGGCGGTCTAGCCACCGCTCACGCGAACAAACGGTCGAGATAGGCGTCGACCACCGGTGTGGCGGGATAGTCCTTCTCGCCCAATTGCCGGTTGATCGCCATGTGCCCTTTCAGGCCGCTTCCCGCAAAACCCTGCACCTCGGCCGGTGTGCCCGCCTTGCGCAGGGCTTCGCCCAACTGCTCGGACTGCGCGGTGCCATCGGCGCGGGCGACGTGGAGGATGAGGAAGCTCGGCGCATTGGGCGCGGCGGCATGGAAGGTCGGCGACAGCGCCTGTTGCCGCGCCGGGTCGCTCCCAAAGGCCTCCAGATAGCGATCGTGCATGAATGTGCCGCCCTCGGCGATCTGGCGTGGCACGTCATACGCGGCACCGTCGAGCAGGATCACGCCCTTCAGCGCATCGGTACGCAAATGCGCATGGTCGAGATAGCGCGGATCGGTGCCGACCAGCGCCGCGAGATGCGCACCCGCGCTATGCCCCATCAGCACGATCCGCCGCGAATCGATGCCGAGCGTCGCGGCTTGCCGCACCAGCACCGCGATCGCATCGGCGACATCCTGCGCTTGCTGCTCGACCGTCGCGGACGGCACCAGCCGATAGCCGACAGAGGCGAAGGCATAGCCGCGCTCAAGACTGTGGCTGACCTTGGCCGAGCCGCGCGCCATGTCCTTGTCGCCTTTCTCCCACCCACCGCCATGGACGAAGATCACCAGCGGTGCCGCGCCATCCTTGCGCGTCGCGCGCCAGAAATCGAGATGCTGAAGCGGGTCCTCGCCATAAGCGATGTCGGTCCCGGCGGGGCCGGATTGCTGTTGCTGTTGCTGGCGCTCCATCCAGCGCTTCATCATCATCTTGCGCAGCGGCCCCTGCGCATCGGCTGTCGTTGCGAACGTGAGCGCCGCCACCATCACGCCAGATAAAAGGGGTTTCCGCATCACAAAGCTCCCGGACCTTGGTCATTACGCGTGCGCAACTTGGTAAGCGCCGGTCTTTTCGGCCGCAAGAAAACAAGTGTCGCAGGGTGTATCACGGGGCCCGATGCCCCGGCCGATCGCGCAGCGCGCAATAACAATGGACCCTCTGCCCCCTGCGCATTAGGGCTGCACCGAAAACGTAACAATCAGGCAGCAAGACACCGTGGGAAACGTAGCAGTGATCGGCGCCCAATGGGGCGATGAGGGCAAGGGCAAGATCGTGGATTGGCTGGCGGAGCGCGCCGATGTCGTCGTGCGCTTCCAGGGCGGCCATAATGCCGGCCATACGCTCGTCGTCGGCGAAAGCGTCTACAAGCTGTCGCTGCTCCCCTCGGGCATCGTGCGCGGCACGCCCTCGGTCATCGGCAATGGCGTGGTGCTCGATCCCTGGGCGCTGAAGGCCGAAGTCGAGAAATTGCGTGGCCAGGGCGTGACGATCTCGCCCGACACGCTGATGCTCGCCGATACCTGTGCGCTGATCCTGCCCTTCCACCGCGATCTCGATGCGTTGCGCGAAGATGCCAGCGGCGCGGGCAAGATCGGCACGACGCGGCGCGGCATCGGCCCGGCGTATGAGGACAAGGTCGGCCGTCGCGCGATCCGCGTCTGCGATCTGGCGCATCTCGATTCACTGGGGGCACAGCTTGACCGCCTGACCGCGCATCACGACGCGCTGCGTGCCGGTTTCGGTGAGCCGCCGATCGACCGCGACGCGCTGGTCGCAGACTTACGCGAAATCGCCGATTTCGTGCTGTCCTTCGCCAAGCCGACCTGGCGCGTGCTCAACGATGCGCGTGCGAACGGCAAGCGCATCCTGTTCGAAGGCGCGCAGGGTGTGCTGCTCGATGTCGACCACGGCACCTATCCCTTCGTCACCTCGTCCAACACCATTTCGGGCACGGCGGCGGGCGGTTCGGGCCTGGGACCAAGCGCGGTCGGCTTCGTGCTCGGCATCGCCAAGGCTTATACGACGCGCGTCGGATCGGGTCCGTTCCCGACCGAGCTGGAGGATGAAACCGGCGTGCGCTTGGGCGAGCGCGGCCATGAATTCGGCACCGTCACCGGGCGCAAGCGGCGCTGCGGCTGGCTCGATGCGGTGTTGCTGCGGCAATCGGCGGCGGTCGGCGGCATCACCGGCATCGCGCTGACCAAGATCGACGTGCTCGATGGCTTTGACGAAGTGAAGATCTGCACCGGCTATCGCCTGCGCGGCGAAACGCTCGATTATTTCCCGGCGCACGCCGCCGATCAGGCCGAGGTCGAGCCGATCTACGAAACCATGCCCGGCTGGCAGGAAACCACCGCAGGCGCGCGGAGCTGGGCCGATTTGCCCGCACAGGCGATCAAGTACATCCGCCGCGTCGAGGAACTGATCCGTTGCCCGGTCGCCTTGGTTTCGACCAGCCCCGAGCGCGAAGATACCATCCTGGTCCGCGATCCTTTCTCGGACTGAGACCTAACCGACCGTAAAGACCGATGACGGTGCCCCTACGGGGGTGCCGCTATCGGCGCTTGACGTCTCGCGACTCTATTGGCACGATGCGTGCCATAAGGAGAGCGCGGTGGAGATTCTGCAAACGCCCGAGGAGCGGTTCGAGCGGCTGGCCGATTATCCGTTCGCGCCGCACTATCAGAGCGTGACCGATGCTGACGGCACGTCCCTGCGCATCCACTATCTCGATGAGGGGCCGCGCGATGCCGCCCCGGTCTTGCTGCTGCACGGCGAGCCGAGCTGGTCCTATCTCTATCGCAAGTTCGTGCCGCCGCTCACCGCCGCCGGACACCGCGTGATCGCGCCCGACCTGATTGGCTTCGGCAAATCCGACAAACCCGCCGCACGCGCCGATTACACCTATGAACGCCATGTCGCGTGGATGTCCGACTGGCTCACCGCGCTCGACCTGCAGGGTATCACGCTGTTCTGCCAGGATTGGGGTGGGCTGATCGGGCTACGGCTGGTCGCCGCCTTTCCCGATCGCTTCGCGCGACTGGTGGTGGCCAATACCGGGCTACCCGTTGGCTCCGGGTCATCGGCGGGGTTCGATGCCTGGCTGGCCTTCAGCCAGAACGTGCCGCTCTTCCCGGTCGGCGCGATCGTCAATGGCGGCACTACGCGCGAGCTGAGCGCCGACGAAATCGCCGCTTATGATGCGCCCTTCCCCGACGAGCGCTATAAGGAAGGCGCGCGGCAATTCCCAACGCTGGTGCCGATCACGCCCGAGCACGCCTCGGTCGCCGAGAACCGCGCGGCCTGGACGGTGCTGGAGCGTTTCGACAAGCCCGTCCTCACCGCCTTTAGCGACAAGGATGCGGTGACGGCGGGCGGCGAGAAGATCTTTATCGAGCGCATCCCCGGCGCACGCGGGCAGCCGCACACCATCATCACGGGCGGCGGCCACTTCCTGCAAGAAGACGCGCCCGAGCAACTGAGCACGCTGATCGACAGCTTCATCCGCAGCACCGGAGCACCCGCATGAACGTTACCAACGCGGTCTTTCCGCCCGCCGAGCAAGCCGCTGCCTTCTTCAGCGCGCCCGAGGACGGGCCGTTTGTGATGGTCAACCTGCTGAAGTTCAAAGGCCATGCCGAATATCCCGACGGCTCCGATGCCACGCTGAGCGGGCGTGAGGCCTATGCCCGCTATGGGGCAGCGGTACGGGCGTGCCTCGCGGCGGTGGGCGGCGAGGCGCTCTATGCCGGTGCGGTCAGCGAATTGATGCTCGGCGCAATGGACGAACCGTGGGATATGGTCGCGCTCGCCCGCTATCCATCGCGCGCGGCGATGCTGGCGATGGTGCAATCGCCTGAGTATCAGGCGATCGAGAAGCACCGCGTCGCGGGGCTTGCCGGGCAGCTCAACATCCGCACCAAGCCGATCGGCGCATGACGCTCACCTACGACCTCTATTGGTCGTTCCGCTCGCCTTATTCTTATCTGGTGACGCTGCGGCTGATCGCCCTCGAACGCGATTTCGATGTCGCGGCGCGGGTGCGCCCGGTCTATCCGATCGCGGTCCGCCAGCCCGATTTCTTCACCAGCAACGATCCTTTGTGGCTGAGCTATTTCCTGCGCGATATCGGGCGCAGTGCCGCGTTCGTCGGCATGCCGTTCCGCTGGGCACAGCCCGACCCGGTGGTGATGAATTTCGCGACGCGCACCTATCCGCTCGAACAACCCTATATCCACCGCCTGACGCATCTCGGCGTTGCGGCGGCCGAGCGCGGGCATGGCCTCGCCTTTCTCGAAGCGGTCGGGCGGCTCATTTGGAGTGGCGAGGTCAGCGGGTGGCATGAGGGCGATCACCTTGCCCGCGCCACCGCCGAGGCGGGCCTCGATCTCGCCGAACTCGACGCCGCGATCACGGCCGAACCGGAGCGCTATGCCGCGATCGTCGCGACCAACCAGAGCGCGCAGCGCGACGGCGGCCATTATGGCGTGCCGCTGATGGTGTTCGAGGGCGAACCGTTCTTCGGACAAGACCGCTTCGATCAGCTCCAGTGGCGGATGGAGCAACACGGGCTGACGCGCCGATAATGGCACGCCGCGTGCCGTGACATTGCAGAGTCGCACGAGGCTGCTACGATGAGAAAAACAAGGGGGCGAGCGATGCGGAACCTGATGCGCGCGGTGGTGGGGCTGGTCGGCCTGTTCAACATCGCCTTGGGGATGGCATTCCTGTTCGATCCCGCACAGGCCGTCGCACGCTTCTTTCTCACGCCGCTTGGCACGCAGGGCCTCGCGACGGTGCGCGCCGATTTCACCGCGTTCTTCGTCACTGGCGGAGTGTTCGCGCTGCTCGGGGCCTGGCGGTGCGCGCGCGCACCACTGGTGGTGCCGTTGTCGCTACTCGGCATCGCGATTGGCGGACGCTGCCTGAGCCTGATCCTCGACGGTATGCCCGCCACGGCGTTCCCGCCGATGATCGCCGAGGCGGTGATGATCGCGGTGTTGCTGCTCGCACGCCGCACCTTCACAGACGCCGCACAGTGAAGCACTGGGGCAAGATCACGCTCGCGCTAGTCGCGATGCTGGCGATCATAGGGTTCGTGTCGAAAGACTATATCCTGCTGCATCTGCCGGGCTGGATGGGGCCGCACATTGATCCAACGCACGCGGTGAGCTGGCAGCGTGGTCCTGCGCCCGCCATGCCGGCAGGCACGCGCCCGCCCAACATTGTGCTGATCGTCGCCGACGACCTTGGCTATAACGACATCAGCTTCAATGGCGGCGGGGTTGCGGGCGGGCTGGTCAAGACGCCCAATATCGATGCGCTAGGGCATGACGGCGTCACCTTCGCCGATGGCTATGCCGGCAACGCCACGTGCGCACCAAGCCGCGCCGCGCTTATGACCGGGCGCTATCCGACGCGCTTCGGCTATGAATTTACCCCGGCCGATACGCACCCGCCTGCCTGGTTCCCCTCCAGCCTGATCCGCACCGACGCGATGTTCTCGCGTACGATCGCCAATTTCCCAACGACATGGGAACACAAAACGATCTTCGATGAAGATGCCGCTCGCCAGCCCGCCTCGACCGCGCCCAAGGGCGTGCCGTCGAGCGAGGTGACGATTGCCGAGTTGCTGCGCGGCAAGGGCTATCACACGATGCACCTCGGCAAATGGCATCTCGGCGAAGCCAAGGGGATGCGCCCCGAGGATCAGGGGTTCGACGAGAGCCTGGGCTTCCTGATCGGCGGGCAGATGTATTTGCCCGAAGCGAGCCCCGACGTCGAAAATTCGAAACAGCCGTTCGATCCGATCGATAAGTTCCTGTGGGCGAATCTGCCGTTCAGTGTGCAATATAATGGCGGTGAGCGCTTCCACCCCGATCGCTACATGACCGATTATCTGACGGTGCAGGCCAAGGCCGCGATCACTGCCAATCGCAACCGGCCGTTCTTCCTCTATCTCGCCTATAACGCGCCGCACACGCCACTGCAGGCGTCAAAGGCCGATTATGACGCGCTCCCGCAGATCACCGACCATCGCCTGCGCGTCTATGCCGCGATGATCCGCGCGCTCGATCGTGGGGTTGGGCAAGTGATGGCGACGCTCAAGCAACAGGGGCTCGACCAGAACACGCTGGTCATCTTCACCAGCGACAATGGCGGTGCCAATTATATCGGCCTGCCCGACATCAACCGCCCGTATCGCGGGTGGAAGGCGACCTTCTTCGAAGGCGGGGTCAAGGTGCCATTCTTCATGCGCTGGCCCGCGCGGATCAAGCCGGGCACGCGGATCGCCGGTCCGGTCAGCCATTTCGACATCTTCGCGACCGCAGGCGATGCGGGCCACGCAAGCCTGCCCCGTGATCGCGCGCTCGACGGGGTCGATCTGCTGCCCTTTATCGACGGCAAGCAGAGCGGAACGCCGCACCAAACCCTGTTCTGGCGCAGCGGCCGCTATCGCACCGTGCGCGACGGCGACTGGAAGCTGCAGGCGCTCGATCTGCCGCATGTCGAACTGCTCTATGACATGAAGGCCGATCCAACCGAACGGAAGGACGTCGCCGCCCAGCACCCCGACGTCGTCGCGCATCTCAACGATTTGCTCGCCGCGCATGACCGCGCCAGCGTCAAACCCGCCTGGCCCTCGCTAATCCGCTCCCCAATCGCGATCGACCGACCGCTCGGCACCAAGCCAAAGCCGGGCGAGACGTATATTTATTGGTCCAACTAGATAAAGCGGATAGTCTCCTTCCGCTCAATTCCAGCCGATGACGGGTTCTTCGGCGACGCCCGGCAGCAGTCGTTCGACGTGTCAGTTCGGGATCGGCACCTCGCGATCGATTCTATCCCGCTGACGATCTGACTGCCTCAGCATGGCCGAGGATGGCGATGATTTTTCGCCGAACGATTGCCCGACCAGCAAGATATTGGGCACCCAGCAGGGCGAGCTTGGAGGTGGGTGCCCACACGCCCATTACGAGTGCGACAACGCGCGCAGGCTCCGTCTGGATGAGTATCAGGCTCAGTATGCCGGTCCCGACAAGAAGCGCCGACCACATGTATCCGAAGCCGACGATCGTCCGACCTGACAGATACTTTCCTGCGATGGGAGGAAGATAGCGGAGCAACCAGCCGGATCGCAGCATGGCGAGACCGATTATCAGATAGATGATGCTCGCCTTGTACAGCACGTAGCGAGGGTCGCCCGTCACCAGGGATATGCCGCCGACCACGATAACGAGGACCAGACTCGCCCACTGGATCGGCGGCACGGCTCGTCCGCTCGCTAACGCCCAAGCGATTTGGGCGACGCCCAGGCCCGCGGCAAGAATGGTCGCTATCCCGACGTTGCCGGTCGCGGCATAGGCCGCGTAGAAGCAGAACGTCGCCAGCAGGTCGGCACCCAACGGCCGAAAGACGTGCAGGACCGCTACAAACTCCAGCTCGCGCGCTGCGAACCGATCGGCGCGAAGTAAGGCAAGATCGTCGTCGATTAACGCTGACCTCCTCGCATGCAAGAGGCCCTATTTTAGCAAGTCCGGGTCCAAAAGCCGACCGTTTTCTTTCGACACCTTGTTGCCGCTCCGTCCCATGCAAAGGCAGCCCCATTGTATGCATTCACGGCCTAGCCGCAGGGCACCCCCCACACTTTACGCCCGCTTTACGCACCCCGCCCGCAATCCCCCGCGCGGGCTAACGCCGTTTGGGCGCAGGGACGTCGCCTGAACCATCACAGGCGGGCCCTATGTCCTTTGACCTTTTACTCGGCGGCGTCGTCGCCATCATCGTGCTGATCTATCTGCTGGCCGTGCTCGCACAGCCCGAGCGGTATTGAGGGAGGCGCGGCCATGACCCTCACCGGCTGGAGCATGATCCTGCTCTTCACCGTCCTAATCATCGCGCTGGCCAAGCCAGCCGGGGATTGGATGTATGCCCTCTATTCGCGCAAGGAGATGCCGCTCGGCTTCCTCGAACGCGGCTTCTACAAACTGGCCGGGATCGATCCCACGGCCGAGCAAAGCTGGGTCGGCTATGCCGTCTCGCTAATGGTGTTCAACCTAGGCGGCATCGCGCTGCTCTTCGCGATCCTGAAATTGCAGGGCATGTTGCCGATGAACCCGCAAGGGTTTGGCGGCATGGAGACGCTGCTCGCCTTCAACACGGCGGTCAGCTTCGTAACCAACACCAATTGGCAGAATTACGGCGGGGAATCGGCGCTGTCGAACCTCAGCCAGATGGCCGGGCTGACGGTGCAGAACTTCCTGTCCGCTGCCGTCGGCATGGCCGTCGCCTTCGCCTTCATCCGCGGTTTTGCCCGCAAGCAGGCGAGCGGAATCGGCAATTTCTGGGTCGATGTTACCCGCGCCACGCTGTATCTGCTGCTGCCGATCTCGATCGTGCTGGCGCTTGCTTATGTCGTGATGGGCGTGCCGCAAACCTTTGGTCCCTCGGTCGTCGCCACGACGATGGAAGGTGCCAAGCAGACCATCGCGGTCGGCCCGGTCGCCTCGCAGTTGGCGATCAAGATGCTCGGCACCAATGGTGGCGGCTTCTTCAACGCCAACTCCGCTCACCCCTTCGAAAACCCCACCGCGCTCAGCAACTTCCTGCAGATGATTGCGATCTTCGTGCTCGGCGCAGGGCTCACCCTCACCTTCGGCAAGGCGGTCGGCAACATTCGTCAGGGCTGGGCGATCCTCGCCGCCATGATGCTGCTGTTCCTCGTCGGCGTTGCGGTCGCTTATGGGGCCGAGGCAGCGGGCAACCCGATCCACCACGCGCTCGGCGTCGCCGGGGGCAATATGGAGGGCAAGGAAGTCCGCTTCGGCATCGCCGCCACCGCGCTCTTCGCCGTGGTCACCACCGCTACCTCCTGCGGTGCCGTCATCGGCATGCACGACAGCTTCACCGCGATCGGTGGCCTCGTCCCGATGTTCAACATGCAGCTTGGCGAACTCGTCATCGGCGGCGTCGGCTCGGGTCTCTATGCGGTGCTGATCTACTGCATCCTTGCGGTGTTCATCGCCGGGCTGATGGTCGGGCGCACGCCGGAATATGTCGGCAAGAAGATCGAGGGGCGCGAAATGAAGCTGGCGGTGATCGCCATCGCCGTGCCGCCGCTCGCCATCCTCGGCCTCACCGCCGTGGCCTGCGTCACCGGCGCGGGGCTTGCGGGCCCGGCGGCCAAGGGCGCGCATGGCTTTAGCGAGATCCTCTATGCCTTCAGCTCGGCCGCTGCGAACAATGGTTCGGCGTTCGGTGGCCTCAGCGGCAACACGCCCTTCTACAATCTGCTGCTCGCGCTCAACATGTTCGTCGGCCGTTTCGGGGTGATCCTGCCCGTGCTCGCGATTGCCGGTGGCCTGGCCGCCAAGCGCCGCGTGCCAGAGGGGCCGGGCTCGTTCCCGACCACCGGGCTGCTGTGGATCGGCCTGCTCGCGGCGATCATCGTGATCGTCGGGGGTCTCACCTTCCTGCCCGCGCTCGCGCTGGGTCCGATTGCGGACCAGGCGCAGGTCGCCGCCGGCACTTTGCTCTAAAAGGTCCAAGCCAATGGCAAACCAGAACGCTTCGCTCTTCACCGGCCCGCTGCTCGCCGCAGCGGTCCGGGATGCCTTCCTCAAACTCGATCCGCGCAAGCTGATCAAGACGCCGGTGATGTTCGTCACCGCAATCGTCGCCAGCCTCTCGACCGTCCTGCTCATCAAGGGCCTCGCCACCGGCACCGGCCATGCCGCCTTTGAAGGGCAGCTCGTCTTCTGGCTGTGGCTGACGGTGCTGTTCGGCAACGTCGCCGAGGCGCTGGCCGAGGGCCGCGGCAAGGCGCAGGCCGCCGCGCTGCGCGCCACCAAGGCGGATCTCCGCGCCAAGAAACTGATTGGCGTGGCGGGTGCCTGGGAATGGGTCGACGCCGCCCGCCTGCAAGTGGGCGACGAAGTGCTGGTCGAGACCGGCGATCTGATCCCGGCCGATGGCGAAGTCGTCGCAGGCGTCGCCAGCGTCAACGAAGCCGCGATCACCGGCGAAAGCGCCCCCGTCATCCGCGAAGGCGGCGGCGATCGCTCTGCGGTGACCGCAGGCACGCGCGTCATCGCCGATGCGATTACGGTGCGCGTGACGGCGGGCGCGGGCCAGGGCTTCCTCGATCGCATGATCGCTTTGGTCGAGGGTGCGCAACGCCAGAAGACCCCGAACGAAATCGCGCTGACGATCCTGCTGGCGGGCCTGACGCTGATCTTCCTGATCGCGGTCGGCACGCTGCCTGCCTTCGCCGCTTATGCGTCTGGCGGCATCGCGGTGCCGGTGCTGGTCGCCTTGTTCGTCACGCTGATCCCGACGACCATCTCGGCACTGCTCTCGGCGATCGGCATTGCCGGGATGGACCGGCTGGTGCGCTTCAACGTGCTCGCCAAATCGGGCCGCGCAGTGGAAGCGGCGGGCGACATCGATACGCTGCTGCTCGACAAGACCGGCACGATCACCATCGGCGACCGTCAGGCGACTGCCTTCCTGCCCGTTCCGGGTGTCACCGTTGCCGAACTGACCGCCGCCGCCCGGCTCGCCAGCCTCGCCGACGAAACGCCCGAAGGTCGCTCGATCGTCGTGCTCGCCAACGCCGATGGCAGCGCCGCTGTCGCGATGCCCGAGGGGGCCGAGGAGATCAAATTCACCTCGCAGACGCGCGTTTCGGGGCTGCAGATCGGCGATCGTGCCTTGGTGAAAGGCGCGGTCGACGCGATCCTCAAGCGCTTGCCGACCGCCCCCAATGCCGATGCGCTGCGCAAGATCTCGGACGAGATCGCACGTAGCGGCGCCACCCCGCTCGCGGTCGCCGATGGCAACCGTTTGCTGGGCGTCGTCCAGCTCAAGGACATCGTCAAGGCCGGCATTCGCGAACGCTTTGGCGAACTGCGCCGGATGGGCATCCGCACGGTGATGATCACCGGCGACAACCCGCTGACCGCCGCCAGCATCGCTGCCGAAAGCGGTGTCGATGACTTCCTCGCGGAAGCGACCCCCGAGGACAAGCTCGCCTTGATCCGCAAGGAACAGGAAGGCGGCAAGCTGGTCGCGATGTGCGGAGACGGCACCAATGACGCGCCCGCGCTTGCCCAGTCCGACGTCGGCGTGGCGATGAACACCGGCACCCAGGCCGCGCGCGAGGCGGGCAACATGGTCGACCTCGACAGCGACCCGACCAAGCTGATAGAGATTGTGGGCCTCGGCAAACAATTGCTGATGACGCGCGGCGCGCTGACCACCTTCTCGATCTCGAACGACGTCGCCAAATATTTCGCGATCCTGCCCGCGATCTTCGTGGTGCTGTATCCGGGGCTTGGCGTGCTCAACGTCATGCACCTCGCCAGCCCCGAAAGCGCGATCCTGTCGGCGATCATCTTCAACGCGCTGATCATCCCGGCGCTGGTGCCGCTCGCGCTGAAAGGCGTGAAGTACCGTCCCGCCCCGGCCGGCACGCTGCTCGCACGCAACCTCGCCGTTTACGGCGTTGGCGGGCTGATCGCGCCGTTCATCGGCATCAAGGCGATCGACCTGGTCGTCGCCGCTCTCCATCTCGCTTGAAGGACCTTTCGATGTTCACCGAAACACTTCGCGCGCTCCGCCCGACGGCGGTCCTGCTGCTGCTCGTCACGCTCGTCACCGGGCTGCTGTATCCGGCCGCGATCGCGGGCATCGCGCAGGTGGTGCTGCCGGTCCAGGCCAATGGCAGCATCCTGTCGGACGCGCACGGCAATCCGATCGGCTCCGCGCTGATCGCCCAGAATTTCACGGGGCCACGCTACCTCCATCCCCGTCCCTCTGCCGCTGGCAAGGATGGCTATGATGCGAGTTCGTCGTCCGCGACCAACCTAGCGCCCGGGTCGAAAGACCTGCGCGACGCCATCGCCAAGCGCGTAACCACCGCGCGGGCGGAAGGGATGACCGGGGATCTACCCGCCGACCTGGTCACCACTAGCGCCTCGGGGCTCGATCCCGATCTGAGCCCCGAGGCGGCTTTTTTGCAGGCACCGCGCATTGCCAAGGCGCGCGGCCTGGATGTCGCCAAGGTAAAGTCGCTGATCGCTGAACAGACCGAGCAACCCGTGCTCGGCATCATCGGCGAACCGCACGTCAACGTTCTTCTGTTCAATCGACAGCTTGATATGCTTTCCGCTACCACGTCGGGCAAATGACGCTCGCGACCTTCTCCTTTCTTCGTCACCCCGGGCTCGTCCTGGGGTCCACCGTGCCAATAGATCAGCGGCGTCAGAACGTGCGGCGCAGTGGACCCCGGGACAAGCCCGGGGTGACGGAGCGGGCCGTGTACAAGCAATGAACGAGACCCGCCCCTCCCCCGATGCGCTGCTCAGGGCCGCCCAGCAGGAGGGCCGCGGCCGTCTCAAGATTTTCCTTGGTGCCGCCCCCGGCGTCGGCAAAACCTTCGAAATGCTGCGCGAAGGCGCGGAGTTGCTGCGCACCGGCACCGATGTCGTTGCCGGGATCATCGAGACCCACGGGCGCGCCGAAACCGATCGGCTGACCGCCCCGTTCGAAATCCTGCCGCGCGCGAAAATCGTGCATGGCGCGCATACGCTGGAAGAATTTGATCTCGACGCGATGCTTGCACGGCATCCGCAAGTCGCGCTGATCGACGAATTCGCCCACACCAACGCTCCCGGCAGCCGCCACCCCAAACGCTGGCAGGACATTGAGGAACTGCGCGCGGCGGGTATCGACGTGCTCACCACGCTCAACATCCAGCATGTCGAAAGCCTCAACGATGTCGTGGCCGGCTTCACCCGCGTGCGCGTGCGCGAGACCGTGCCCGATGCGGTGCTGGACGATGCCGAGATCGAAGTGGTCGATCTCCCGCCCGACGAGCTGATCGACCGGCTGAAGGACGGCAAGGTCTATATCCCCGCCGAGGCGACCCGTGCGCTCGGCCATTTCTTTTCCAAATCGAATCTGTCGGCACTGCGCGAACTCGCACTGCGCCGCGCCGCGCAGACGGTCGACCGCCATTTGCTCGACCATGTCGCCAGCCTGGGGGAGAGCGGCACCTGGGCCGGGGGCGAGCGCGTCGTCGTCGCGGTCGGCGATCAGCCGGGCAGCGAGACGCTGATCCGTTCGGCCAAGCGCCTGGCCGACGCACTCCGTGCGAGCTGGACCGCAGTGGTCGTCGAAACCCCGCGCACCGCCACGCTCTCCGCCGAAGCCCGCGCACGCATGGCCGACGCGCTTGATCTCGCGACCAATCTCGGCGCGACCATCGCCACGGTCCCGGCGCGCAGCGTGCTGGAGGGCCTGGTCGCGCAAATCCGCGAGGCGCGCGCGACCGCGGTCGTCATCGGCAAATCGCGCCGTTCCTGGTGGTTCGAGCTGCGCCACGGCTCGATCGTCGACCGGCTGGTGCGCGCGCTCGATGGCGTCGCGATCCATGTCGTGCCCGTCGCCGTGCCGAGCGAAACCGTACGGGAAGCACCGACGACCCGCCCGATCCTGGCGCGCGGCAGCCTGATCGGGCTGGCGTTCGTCGCCGCCACCACCGCGCTGGCCACGCTGGTGCAGCCGCTGGTCGGCCCCAATGCGATGGACTTGCTGTACCTGCTGCCGGTGATCGCCACCGCCACGCTCTATGGCCTGCGCCCCTCGCTCGTTGCCAGCCTCGGTGCCGCGCTGGCGTACAATTTCTTCTTCCTGCCGCCGCTGTACACGCTGACCATCACCGATCCGCAAAATGTCGTCACGCTGGTAGTGTTCGTGAT
>Ga0209482_1001152_pt1 | contig 19243 bp, 19 predicted proteins | sample CoawatmetaG10DNA_FD_187512 | JGI IMG/M metagenome (GOLD analysis project Ga0209482, IMG submission 187512) | Marine microbial communities from the West Antarctic Peninsula - Coastal water metaG104-DNA (SPAdes) (version 2) | ecosystem: Environmental > Aquatic > Marine > Coastal ...
TATTTATGGTGGATCAATACTTCCAGGACAATATAAAGGTAAAGATGTAACTGTTGTTGATGTTTTTGAAGCGGTTGGAAAACACTCAGCAGGAAAAATGTCTGCTAAAGAATTAAGAAAATTAGAGTTAGTTGCATGTCCAAGTGCAGGTGCATGTGGAGGACAATTTACTGCAAATACTATGGCCTGCGTTTCTGAAGCTATTGGTTTAGCCTTACCTTATTCTGCAGGAACTCCTGCTCCATACGAAGAACGTGATAAGTATGCATTATTGAGTGGAAAGACTGTAATGAATTTATTAGAAAAAAATATTCGTCCAAGAGATATTGTTAATAAAAAATCTTTAGAAAATGCTGCAACAATCGTTGCTGCTACAGGTGGATCGACTAATGCAGCATTACACTTACCTGCTATTGCTAATGAAATTGGAATTAAGTTTGATCTAATGGATGTTGCTAAAATTTTTAAAAAAACTCCATATCTTGCTGATTTAAAACCTGGTGGAAAATATGTTGCAAAAGATATGTGGTTAGCTGGTGGAGTTCCGATGTTATTAAAAACTCTTTATGATGGTGGTTTTATTCATGGAGACTGTATGACGGTTACTGGAAAAACGATGAAACAAAATTTAAAAAACATTAAATTTAATCCTAAACAAAAAGTTTTAAGAGCTTATGATAATCCTTTATCACCAGATGGTGGTGTTGTGGGTCTTAAAGGTAATTTAGCTCCTGATGGCGGAATTGTTAAAATTGCTGGTTTAAAGAAATTACAATTTACGGGTAAAGCTAGATGTTTTGATAATGAAGAAGCTGCAATGGCTTGCGTACAAAAGAAAAAATATAAAGAAGGTGATGTAATTATTATTCGTTACGAAGGACCAGTTGGTGGTCCTGGTATGAGAGAAATGCTATCAACTACAGGTGCTATTTATGGTCAAGGCATGGGTGAGAAGGTTGCTCTAATTACAGATGGTAGGTTTTCTGGAGCCACTAGAGGCTTTTGTGTGGGTCATGTTGGCCCTGAGGCGGCCCTAGGTGGCCCTTTAGCTCTTTTACGTAATGGTGATGTAATTGATATAGATGCCAAAAAAGGGACTATTAACGTTAGATTAACTAAATCACAATTAGCTGCAAGACGTAAACAGTGGAAAGCAAAAAAATCAAGCTTTGGATCTGGAACTATTTGGAAATATGCTCAAACAGTAGGACCAGCTTATTTGGGAGCTTCAACTCATCCTGGCAAAAGAAAAGAAGTAAAAGTTTACGCTGATATTTAATGAAAATTAGACCCATTATTTTATGTGGTGGAGCCGGAACAAGACTTTGGTCACAATCTAAAAATAATTTAGCAAAACAATTCATTGATTTTGGTGGATGGAGTTTATTAGAAAAAACTTTAGAACGAGTTAAAAGTCCAACTTTTGATTATCCAATTATTAGTACAAACGCTAAGTACTTAAAATTAGTAAAAAGTTACTTAAAAAAGTTTAAAGTTAAAAACTATAAAATAGTACTAGAGCCATCTAAAAGAAATACAGCACCAGCAATTCTAGCTGCAGCATTAATTAAAGATATTCCAAACGAACAACCCTTGATGTTTTTTGCAGCTGATCATTTGATAGAAAAAGCAAGTATTTTTAATAAAGCTATAAATAAAAATAAAGCCAATTTAACTGATCAAAATATATTTATTTTTGGTATTAAACCAACAGCTCCTTCTAGCGAATATGGTTATTTTATAACAAAAAAAGTTAAAGGAAATATTAATAAAGTAACTAGATTTATTGAAAAACCAACTGAAGCTAAGGCTAAACAAGTGATTAAACAAAAAGGGTATTGGAACTCTGGAATGTTTTTTTTAAGAAAAGACTCAATAATAAATAACTTTAAAAAGTACCAACCAACAATATATAAAAATTGTGTTAATGCTGTTTCAAAAGCGAGACATAAAGATAACACTTATTATTTAAATAAAACTTCTTTTGAGAAAGCTACTGCTAAATCTTTTGATTATGCAATTTTAGAAAAAACGAAACAAATTAATGCAATTAAATTAGATATTCCTTGGTCAGATCTTGGTAGTTGGAAAGAGATTTTAAAAATGTATGATAAAAATAAAAATAAATATTATATGAAAAAAAATGTTTATTATAGACCATGGGGTAGGTATGTTAATTTATTTGAAGGTAAAGGTTTTTTAATTAAAGAATTATTCGTTAAATCAAAAGGTGTATTAAGTTTACAAAAACATCATCATAGATCAGAACACTGGCTGGTTACTCAAGGAACACCAAAAGTTACACTTAACAAAGATAGTTTTTCTAAAAAACAAAACGATCATATTTTCATTCCATTAGAGGCAGTTCATAGAATTGAAAATCCAGGCAACAAACCTGTTAAAATTATTGAAGCTCAAGTTGGATCAATATTAAAAGAAAGTGATATTGTAAGGTTTCAAGATGTATATGGCCGTATTAAATAATAATACGACCACATAATTAATATTTAAAACCAATTATTTGGAATAATGATGTAGTGAATTGCAAGTACAATTGCAACTGACACCGTCAATCCTATAGTCATTTTAAGGAAGTCTTTACCGATTAAAGGAAAGACATATTTAAACTTATAGTCTTTATTCATTGTAGATATTGCAAGCTCTCTACCACACAACAAACCAACAAATACCCATGTTGTTGACATTGGTAAATCATTAAGTTCTTTAAAGTAGTAAAGAACAGCAGCATAAATCACATTAATTATTGTTGCTGATCTTGCGTATCTAGTTCCAGTTTTATCTAAAACAACTTTTTGAATTGTTCCTCCGTTTATGTAGAAGATATAAAAAAGAAGAGCTGTAAAGTATGCAAGAACAATTAATAATAAATTTACATCTATTTGTCTTGGAAGATATACGGCTATATTAGCTACGTCGTGAGATAACCAAACCCACCATAACCAAGCAGAAGTTACCCATACAGAGTTTCTCCAAAAACCTATCCATTTATCTTCAACTTCATCAAATTTCTCATTGATAAATTTAGATACTATTACCCAACAAATGTATGCTGCAACAGCTGCTAAGCCATATCCAACAACACTCTTCATAAGCATTTTTTCAAGAACTACAGTTGATGCAAATGCTGACAGTACTAAAAAGGTAGTTGAAACAGGTATACCTATTCTTGTTAATATTAAAAGTATTCCAGGAGCCACAGCATGATACCACTGTATTTCTTGGAAAGGAATTCTAGTTAATCTTCCATAAGATATATCACCAGCATTACTGTACCAGCCCCATGTAATTGCAAGTATCATCACAAATGAGGCAGCGCTTGCAAGCGTATACCACTTAAACCATTTTTGTTTTGACGCTATAAATGTTCCAAGCGTTTGAATTGAATCATTTGCTATAACGCTATATCCCGCTAAAGCAAAACCAACAATTGTGTAAATTAAAGTAAGTGTCATGTAATATTTTTTGTTTTATATAGTTAATTATTAATTACAAATTTATTTTTGAAGTTATAATGCTACCTGTGGTTTTAAAATTATGAGTTCTCTAAGTAAAACAAGTTTTCAAGAAATGACATTTCTTGATGAGATGATCGATCAGGTAATCATCCTTGATAAATCTAGAAATGTTTGTTGTGCAAATAAAAGTGCCTTTACAAGATTTGGAAATGATATTGATGGAAAAAATATTTCATTAATTTTAAGGGATGCAAATCTTTTAGAAAGTATCGATATAGCAATAAATACAAAGAAAACTCAAATTGTTGATATTGAAATTAAATTACCAAATTTTGAATTTTTCAAAGCAAATATCATTCCTGGACCCTCAAAACTTTGCAACCAAGATCAATCAGTAATGATTTTTTTAAAAGACTTAACAGAGATTTATAAAACTCAAAAGTTCAAATCTGATTTTGTTGCAAATGTTTCTCATGAATTAAGAACACCCCTACAGTCAATTAAGTTAGGATTAGAAACAATAAATGATGGTCATGCCTCAAAAGATTTTGAAGTTCAAAAACAGTTTCTACCCATTATGCTTCAACAAACTGAACGAATGGAAAGTTTGATCAATGATTTACTTTCATTGTCAAAAATTGAATTGCAAGAACATATTCGACCTACTAGTGAAGTAGACTTAAAGGAAATAATCAATCATGTGATTGAATTAAATTTAGAGTTAATTAAGAAAAAAAAGATAAAGATAGAAAGTAATATTGCAGACAATGTTTATAAAATGTTTGGGGACAGAAGTAGATTAATAGAAATTTTTACTAATTTAATCAACAATGCATACAAGTATAGTGAAGCTAATACTATTATTAAAATATCTTTGATTAATAAAAAAGATATTTTTTTATTTTCTATTAAAGACCAGGGTGTAGGAATTCCTAAGAAATATTTACCACGAATCACTGAACGCTTTTTCAGGGTAGATCCTGCAAGAAGCAAAGATGGAGGTGGTACAGGTTTAGGGTTAGCTATTGTTAAACATATAGTAAACCAACATCGTGCAACTATGGATATTATTAGTACCGATGGAGAAGGCACTGAATTTACCATTGAATTCCCAAAAATATAAAATTTTATAAAATATCAATATATCCTTTGTCATAAAAGTTTCATAAATTTGTAATAAAATTGAAATACAAAAATTCTATAAGTGCTGAATATAAATAAACAAAGGACAAATAAAAAATGAAAAATATTAAAATTGTTTTATCAATCTTGACTGTGATGTTATTTGAATCAAATGTTCAAGCAAGAGATCAAATTCGAATAGTGGGATCATCAACTGTTTATCCTTATGCAACTGTTGTTGCTGAAAATTTTGGTAAAACAGGAAAATTTAAAACCCCTGTAATTGAAAGTACAGGAACGGGTGGTGGTATGAAATTATTTTGTGCTGGTGTTGGTACGGATCACGCAGACATTACCAATGCTTCTAGAGCAATAAAATCTAAAGAAATAGATTTATGTGTTAAAAATGGAGTAACAGAAATTATTGAAATCAATGTAGGAAATGATGGTATTTCATTTGCTCACGCAGCAAATTCACCAGATGCAGACTTTACTAAAGAACAATTATGGAGAGCCCTTGCAAACGAAGTAGATGTAGATGGAAAATTAGTTGCAAACCCATACAAGCAATGGAGCGACATTGATCCATCTCTACCTTCTAAAAAAATAGAAATTCTTATAGCTCCACCAACATCAGGTACAAGAGATGCTTGGAATTCATTGGTAATGAGTAAAGGTTGTTCAGTAGGAGCTAAAGCACTTTTTGGTGATAAAGCTAAAAGTGAATGCACTAAGATGAGAGAAGATGGTTATGCAGTAGAAGCTGGTGAAAATGACACTTTGATTGTGCAAAAACTTGCATCAAATCCTGATGCGTACGGCTTTTTTGGTTATAGTTATTTAGTCGCCAACAGAGATAAAGTTAAAGCTGCAGCAATAGAGGGTGTTCAACCAAGTCTTGAAGGCATTCAGGATTACTCTTATCCAATTGCTAGACCTTTATTCTTTTATGTAAAGAAAGCACATATTGGAGTAGTTCCTGGAATTGATGCATTCTTAAAAGATTTTACGTCAAAAAAAGCAATGGGCCCAAGAGGTTATTTAGGTGAAATTGGTTTAGTACCTTTAGCTAAAGAACAATATGATGCTGTTAGATCTACTGCGATAGAGTTAAAAACTATTAGTACTAATTAATTTAGATTATTTAAATACGATTAAGGCCAGAATTAAATCTGGCCTTTTTTTGTTTATTCAATTTCTAGTTTAAAATTGTAATAAAACTGTAACATTAAAATCATAATATATTGCCAATGAACATTATAATTTTATTGTTGGTTACAATATTTAGTTACTTTTCATTTTTATATGGACGTTCAAGAATTAGAACGATTACATCTACCCAATCTATAAAAATTAATGCACTGCCAAATTATTATGGTTATTATTTAGCATTGTGGTGTGCAATACCTGCTTTAGTTATATTATTACTTTGGTCTATATTTGAACCCGCTATTATCAAACTTTTGATATCACAAACCCTAGCTCAAAATGATTTAAATTATTCGAGTGATCAGCTTAATTTAATATATCAAAAAATTAGATCTCTCTATGAAGGAAATTTTTCAGGAACTTTAACTGAAGAAATTATATTGGGAGTTAAAAATTATGAATCATTTCATGTAATAGCTCAAAGTTCTAAAATTGTTTTATTATTATCAACATTGATTGCAACTATCTCATATGGAATTATGAGAATTTCAAAAAACAATAAAGCAAGACATGATGTTGAAAAAATTTTAACAGGATTACTTTTTGCATGCTCTTTAGTTGCTATATTAACAACGATGGGAATTATTTTCTCACTATTATTTGAGAGTATAAAATTCTTTTCAGCAATTAATATTTTTGATTTTTTATTTGGAATGTCATGGAGTCCACAAAGAGCATTCGTTAGTGATGCTTCAGCAATTACTACTTTAGAGTATGAAAATTTAAAAGGTGCTTTTGGTTCTGTACCATTATTTGCTGGTACAGCCTTCATAGCCCTGATTGCAATGATAGTAGCAGTTCCCATTGGATTGTTTTCAGGAATTTATATGGCAGAGTATGCGAGCTCAAAAGTTAGAAAATATTCTAAACCTATTATTGAAATCCTTGCTGGGATTCCAACTGTAGTTTATGGTTTTTTTGCAGCCCTTACAGTTGGTCCTTTTTTTAGAGAAGTTGGGGAAAAGTTTGGCTTAGAAGTTTCTTCAGAGAGTGCTCTTGCTGCAGGGTTAGTGATGGGAGTTATGATTATTCCCTATGTGTCATCCTTATCTGATGATGTAATTAATGCAGTTCCTCAATCATTAAGAGATGGATCTTACGCAATTGGTGCAACTAAATCGGAAACCATTAAAAGGGTTGTGATACCCGCAGCATTACCAGGGATTGTGGGTTCAGTTTTATTAGCAGTATCAAGAGCTATAGGTGAAACAATGATTGTAGTTATGGCCGCTGGTTTAGCAGCCAATTTAACGATTAACCCTCTAGAGTCGACCACTACGATCACTACTCAAATTGTAATGCTTTTAATTGGTGACCAAGAATTTGACAGTCCAAAAACTCAATCTGCTTTTGCATTGGGATTAACTCTCTTCTTTGCAACGTTAATTTTAAATTACATAGCTCTAAGGTTTGTTAAAAAATATAGAGAAAAATATGAATAAAGAACAACGATTAAAAAAACGTCACAATGCAGAGAAACGGTTTAGGTTGTATGGTCTAGCTTCTGTGTTATTGGCAATTTTCTTCGTATTTTTTCTACTAAATGCTATTTTTTCAAAAGGTAGTGGCGCTTTTTTAAAAACAACAATTGATGTTGAGGTGAACTTTAATGCAGATACTTTAGAATTAAGTGAAACCCCTAATGCTGAAGATTTAGAAGATGCAGACTATTATGATTTAGCGATCGATAATATTATTAATGTGAAAAATGTTAATGGTTTAAAAGAAGAAAAGTCATTAATTAACTTATTTAGTCCAGATTATGAATATGAAATAAGACGTTTTTTAATCAATAATCCAAATATTTTAAACCAAACTGTTTTATTAAAACTAACAGCATCCGATGATATCGACCAACTACACAAAGGCAACTATCCAAGAGAACTACCCGAAGAGCGAAGACGGATTAATAATTTTCAATTAAATCTTTATGATGAATTAGTTAATGAAGGTAAAGTTGATAAAATATTTAACTCATATTTATTTACCAAAGGAGATTCTAGAAATCCAGAATTAGCTGGTATTGGTGGTGCCTTAGTAGGTTCATTTTTTACTATTGTAATAACTTTATTATTATCTTTTCCAATCGCTATTGCAGCTTCAATTTATTTAGAAGAGTTTGCTCCAAAAAATAAAATTACTGATTTTATAGAAATTAATATAAACAATTTAGCAGCAGTACCATCCATTGTGTTTGGATTATTAGGTTTGGGAATTTTACTGGGTACATTTCATCTACCAAGATCAACTCCATTAGTTGCAGGGATTACTTTAGCGTTAATGACCTTACCTAGAATTATTATTCCATGTAGAGCATCACTTAAAGCAGTACCACCTTCAATAAGAGAGGGGGCTCTTGCAATTGGTGCCTCTAAAGTACAATCCGTTATGCATCATGTGGTACCTCTTGCAATACCAGGAACTTTGTCCGGAACTATTATTGGATTAGCACAAGCTTTAGGAGAGACAGCACCTTTAATATTAATTGGTATGGTCGCTTTTGTGGTTGATATTCCATCTATTCCAACTGATCCATCAGCATCATTGCCAGTACAAGTTTATTTATGGTCTGAACAAGCAGAAAGAGGGTTTGTAGAAAAAACTTCAGCAACCATTATGGTTCTTTTAAGTTTTTTGATTACATTAAATTTTATAGCAGTTTATTTGAGACAAAAATTTGAAAGGAAGTGGTAATGATAAATAATAAAATAAAAATCAAAAGTAGTAATTTGAATGTTTATTATGGAGAGAAACAAGCACTCTTCAATGTTGATTTAGATATACATAGTAAAGAAGTTACGGCTTTAATTGGACCTTCAGGATGTGGTAAATCCACTTTTATTAGATGTATTAATAGAATGAATGATGTCATCGATATTTGTAAAATTGAGGGGTCGATCACAATCGATAATGAAGAAATTATTGATAAAAACCTTGATGTTGTAGGGCTTCGAGAGAAAATTGGAATGGTTTTTCAAAAACCTAACCCTTTTCCAAAAAGTATTTATGATAATATTGCTTACGGTCCTACTATCCACGGCTTAGCTGAAAACAAAACTGATATGGATGAAATTATTGAGAATAGTTTAAAAAAAGCTGCTTTATGGAATGAAGTTAAAGATAGATTAAATGAACCAGGCACAGGTTTATCTGGGGGTCAGCAACAAAGATTATGTATCGCAAGAGCCATTTCAGTTAATCCTGAGGTAATTTTAATGGATGAACCGTGTTCAGCGCTAGATCCTATTGCAACTGCTAAAATTGAAGAATTAATTGATGAACTTAAAAAAAGTTATACAATAGTTATTGTTACTCATTCAATGTCACAAGCCGTAAGAGTTTCTCAAAGAACTGGCTTTTTCCATTTAGGGAAAATAATTGAAGTAGATACAACAGAGAAAATATTTAAAAATCCTGGAAATAAAATGACCCAGGATTATATTACAGGAAGGTTTGGTTAATTATGTCAGATATCACACATATCGTAAAATCCTACGAGGATGAGTTACAAAGTTTAAATGATAATTTAATTAAAATGGGTAGCTTAGTCGAAACTCAACTATCAGACTCAATGGAAGCCATCATCAAAGTTGATAAAGAAGCTGCTGAAAATATAATTAAGAACGATGAAAAAATTAATGAATTAAGAGCAACTATTGAAGAGCAGATTGTAACAGTACTTGTTAAAAGAGCTCCTATGGCAATAGATTTAAGGTTAACTATTTCAACTTTAAAAATCTCAAGTGATCTTGAGCGTATTGGTGATTTAGCAAAAAGTGTTGCTAAAAAGATCAAACCTTTACCACACAATCTTCCTGAGGAATTAATTTCTAGTTTAAAGAGATTGGGAGAGTTAGTTCAAAGGCAACTGAAAGATGTTTTAGATGCATATCTTAATCAATCAAAAGAAGCTGCTGTTAAAATTTGGAAATCAGATGAAAAAGTTGACGACCTAACACATATCGCTATGAATGAAGTTGCAAAATTTTTAAGCACAGATACTAAAAATTTAGATTTAGCAACGCACTTATTATTTGTTACTAAAAATATTGAAAGAGCGGGGGATCACATAACCAATATAGCTGAAGCTTTGTTTTATCTGATTGAAGGAGAGCACATAGAGGGTGCTAGACCAAAAGGTAAGGATTTTGATCCCAACTAATGAGTGTTAGTATTCATATTGTAGAGGATGAACAACCTATTATCACCCTTGTTAAATATAATCTTGAAAAGGAAGGTTATAAAGTTTCATTTTCAGACAATGGAAATGATGGCATTGAAGATATTAAAAGATTATCACCTGATCTTGTTTTGTTAGATTGGATGCTACCAGATTTTTCAGGTGTAGAAATTTGTAAAAGTTTAAAAAAAGAAAAAAATTTTAAAAATATTCCAATTATTATACTAACTGCTAAAGGTGAAAATGAAGATAAAGTTAAAGGATTAAACTCCGGTGCAGATGACTATATAACTAAACCATTTAGCTTCCCAGAATTGCTTGCAAGAATAAAAGCGTTGCTTCGAAGATCCAAACCCTCACTGATTTCTGATATTATTGAATTTGAAGATCTTAAAGTTGATAGAATAACACGTCGTGTTTTTAGAAAAAATAAAGAAATTCATTTAGGCCCTAAAGAATATGCTTTAATTAATTTTTTTATTAAAAATCCTAAACGTGTTTATTCAAGAGATCTAATTCTGGAAAATATTTGGACTAACAATATTAATGTAGAAACAAGAACAGTTGATGTTCACATAAGAAGATTGAGACAAACTATTAATATCAAAGGAACAAAAGAGTTAATTAGAACTGTTAGATCAGCAGGTTATTCTTTGAGTTAAAGTATTATTTTATAAATCCCTATTAAGAACAGTGGTATTTGTAATCCAAAGTTTGTTAATATAGCTTTATCTTTTGATATAAAACCAGCTATCGTCCAACCAATAACTCCAAGACCATGGAAGTAGATGTTAATAGGGTAAATATTTAAATTAGTTAATAATATTCCAGTTAATACTAAAGCAGTACTGATCCATTTAAGGTATTTTTTAATAAACATAGTCTCCTCTATATGTAAGTTTTATTGGGATTTTATTACAATATAGAAGAGACTGAAATCTTTATTTAATTACTAAATAATATTAGCAATTAAATGAAGCCGACATATTTCTGATTAAATCAAAATATAAATCTTTTCCTGGTTTTAGATTAGCACCTAGTGGATCCAAGACACCAGTTTTTACACTTGTATCTTTGGCAATAGATTTGATTATATCAGGATTAAATTGAGGCTCTGACAATATGCAACTTACGTTATCATGCTCAATGACTTCATGAATTTCATGAATTTGTTCTGCACCAGGCATAACATCAGGATTAACAGTCATTGCTCCAAGTATATTTACATTAAATCTATTTTCATAATATTGATACGCATCATGAAAAACTACGTAACTAAGGTCCGTATTAGTCTCAGTAATTACATTAATTATTAGCTTATCAATTTCAGCTAATGCTTTAGCTAAATTAGATTTATAAGTAGCTGCATTTTTGGAATCATTTTCAATTAAATGTTCAGTTATCTCATTTAATATAACTTTTGCATTAATTGGATCTAACCAAATGTGTGGATCATATTCACCGTGACCATGTCCTTCATGATCGTCATGCTCTTCTTTTTTAGCATCGTGCCCGTGATCGTCATGCTCTTCTTTTTTAGCATCATCTCCATGATCGTCATGCTCTTCTTTTTTAGCATCATCTCCATGATCGTCATGCTCTTCTTTTTTAGCATCATCACCGTGATCATCGTGACCTTCATGTTCTTCAAAAATATTTCTTTCTCTAAATTTTAATTTTTTAATACCTTTTATTTCTAATAATTCAATTTTTTCAGCTTTTTTAGCAATTGTAGCTAGCGGTTTTTCTAAAAAATTTTCTAAGTCTTCTCCAATCCAAAATATAATATCTGCCTGTTCTAACATTTTAGCGTGAGAGGGTTTTAACTGGAAACTATGAGGTGAATTATAACCATCAACTATTAATCCTGGCGAACCTACACCATCCATTATATAACTAGCCAATGAGTGGATAGGTTTAATAGATGTTACAACTTTTAAGTCTGCTTTTGCTATTGTTGAAAATGCTAATAGGCCAATTAGTGTTGATATTAAATGTATTTTTTTCATAGTTTTAATTTGCTTTAAGTTAATGTTATAATATAACAAAGCGTAATAATATAACATATTTAATTAGTCAAGCCGTTTTTTAAAATAAAATGAATTTAAATAAAAAAGAAATATTAATAAAATTAGAAAATGTTGGAATTTTTCAAGATAATAAATGGTTAGTTCATGATGTATCTTTAGAAATTGAAAGAGGAAAAATTTTAACATTGATTGGACCAAACGGCTCTGGAAAAACCACTACAGCAAAAATTGCATTAGGAATTCATAAAAATATTAAAGGAAAAGTTACAAAAAACACAAATAAGATTGGTTATGTGCCTCAAAAAATATCAATCGATTGGACATTGCCAATTAGAGTAATTGATTTTATGAGTTTAACTCAAACGCTTCAATTTGATGAAGTTGTAAGTGCTTTAAAATTAACAGAAGTAGAACATCTTAAACATAATGATTTAAGAAGTCTTTCTGGTGGAGAATTTCAAAGAGTTTTAATGGCTAGAGCAATAGCAAAAAAACCTGATTTACTTGTATTAGATGAACCCGTTCAAGGCGTAGATTTTACAGGAGAAATTGCCCTTTATGAATTAATCAAAAAAATTTCTGATGAACTTAATTGTGGAATATTATTAATTTCTCACGATCTAAATGTAGTTATGTCTAAAACAGATTATGTTGTTTGTTTAAACGGACATGTTTGTTGCTCAGGTACACCAATGAATGTTGCAAATAATAAAAATTATAAAGAATTATTTGGAGATCAAGCATCAACACTATTATCTGTATACGAGCATAAGCATGATCATACCCATTCTACTGATGGTAGTATTAAAGAAAAAAAACATTAATAATGTTAGATGATTTTTTTATAAGAGCTCTAATTGCTGGCATAGGCATTGCTTTAGTTGCTGGTCCTCTTGGATGTTTTGTTATTTGGAGAAGACTATCTTTTTTTGGTGATACTTTATCTCATTCAGCATTACTTGGCGTAACTCTAGCTTTATCTTTTGATATTAATATTGCTTTATCAGTTTTTTTTGTTTCTTCAGCTGTAGCGCTAGTTTTGTTAAAACTACAAAAAACTACCAACTTACCTGGTGATGCCTTATTAGGATTACTAGCTCACTCATCTTTAGCTGTAGGTTTAGTGGTGATTAGCTTTTTATCATTTATTCGTTTTGATATAATGGGACTACTGTTTGGTGATATTCTTGCTGTAGCTCCAAATGACATATTTATTATTTGGATTGGTGGAGTATTAATATTATTAGTTTTAAAGATTATTTGGAAACCACTTTTTGCTTCAACAGTTAATTATGAATTAGCTGAAGCTGAGGGAATGAACCCAGCGAGAGTAAATGCAATTTTTACCATTTTAATGGCTGCTATAATTGCAATTTCTATTAAAATGGTTGGACTATTGTTAATTACAGGAATGTTAATTATTCCTGCTGCTATGGCACGTAATCTTTCTAATAATCCAGTTCAAATGGTTGTTTATTCTGTAATAGGTGGATTGCTGTCAGTAATAGTGGGTTTATTTGCTTCATTAGAGTTAAACTCCCCGTCAGGACCATCTATAATCACAGCTGCATTAGTTTTGTTTATCTTGTCATTAACAAAAATAAATAAATTCACTCGATTGAAAAACTAGTGTGTAATTGTTAGAAGTACATATGAATCATAAAGAAGAATTTTTATCTAAAAATCAGCAAATTATTTTTGATTTTATAGAAAAAGCTAAAGAACCACTTAAGGCTTATTCCATTTTATTTAATGTTCAAAAAAAAGGAATTAAAGCACCATTACAAGTTTATAGAGCACTAGATAAATTGGTAGAGATTGGAAAAATACATAAAGTAGAAAGTAGAAATGCTTTTATAGCATGCAAAAGTTCAAGTTGTGAAATTTCACAAGCAACAGCTTTTTCAATATGTAATAAGTGTGAAAATGTTTCTGAAATTAATAATCCAAAACTTTCAAAATATTTAACTAATTTTGAAGACGATACCGGAATGCAATATAATAAATATAATTTAGAGTTTTTTGGTTTATGCAAAAAATGTAAAGCAAAATAAATGAATACAGTATCCTTAACATTAAATGAAATTTTAGAATTAGCTAAAAAAACATTACTAGCTAATGGTTGTGATGAAGAAAATGCTAGTATTTTAGCAGATACTATTATGAGAGCCGAAAGAGATGGTTCTGTTTCTCATGGTTTGTTTAGATTACCCGCTTATGTAGCAGGTTTAAAAAGTAAAAAAATTAACGGTAAAGCAAGACCTGAATTAGAAAATGTTGCTCCAAGTATTATTAAAGTTTTAGGCAATAATGCTGTTGCTCCTATGGTTTTAAGTTTAGGATTACCAGCTGTTATTGATTTAGCAAAAAAAAATGGTGTAGCAGTTCTTGCTATAAAAAATTCACATCACATGGCAGCTCTTTGGCCTGAAACTGAAGCTATTGCTGAAGCAGGACTTGTTGGTATTGCTTGCACATCTTATAAGCCTGCCGTTGCACCAGCGGGTGCTACGAAACCTTTATATGGTACAAATCCAATTTCTTTTGCTTGGCCTAGACCTGGTAAAACTCCAGTTGTCTATGATATGGCAACTGCTTCAATGGCAATGGGTGAAGTTCAAATTGCAAAAAGAGAAGGGCATAAAGTTCCTCTTGGAACGGGCTTAACTAAAGATGGTAAAGAAACAACTGATCCTGGTGAAATTGCAGATGGTGGAGTTATACTTCCATTTGGTGGTTATAAAGGATCTAGTATAGCAATGATGGTTGAATTATTAGCTGGTGCATTAATAGGTGAAAATTTTAGTTTTGAAACAGCTGCTAAAGATAATAACGATGGTGGTCCTCCAAGTGGTGGTGAATTTATTATAGCAATCTCACCTGAGAAAATTAGTGGCAAAGGTTGGGATAAACATGCTGATGAGTTTTTTAGTAAAATGTCAGCTATGGAGGGCGTTAGACTTCCAGGTGAAAGAAGACATAAAAATAGACTAGATAAAGGACCAAGAAATATTAATGAAGAACTTGTTAATAAAATTAAATCTTTAAGTTAATTCAATTTCAATAGGTGTGTGATCTGAAGGTTTTTCTTTTCCTCTGGGGTCTTTGTTAATATTAACATTCTTAACTATATTTAATAAAGAATTTGATACTAAGAAGTGATCTATTCTTAATCCATTATTTTTCTGCCAAGCACCTCTCATATAATCCCAATAAGTATAACCTTCAATTTCACCATGAATATGACGGTAGGCATCATGAAAACCTAGATTAATCATTTCTCTAAATTTTTTTCTTATCTCAAGTCTATATAAAGCGTCATCTTCAAAACCTTTAATATTATAAGCATCTTCTGCTGAAGGAAGAATATTAAAATCACCTGCTAAAATAATGTTTTCATTTTTCTTTGAAAGAGTTTTCAGCTGTTTAATTAATGTATCTAACCATTCTTTTTTATAAGTATATTTATCAGTATCTACTGGATTACCGTTTGGTGTGTAAATATTAATCAGTTGAATATTTTTTTTCTTATATTTTAATTCTGCAGAAATAATTCTAGATTGTTTTAACTTATCTTTAATCAAATCTATTCTTACATTTTCTAGTTTATGCTTAGAAATGATTGCAACACCATTATAACTCTTTTGACCAAATACGTGACATTCATAATCTAATGCTGAAAAATCATCATACGGAAAAGTTTCATCTTGAGTTTTAATTTCCTGCATCATGACAACATCTGGAGAAAATTTTTGAAGGTATTCTTTAATATTTTCAATTCTTGCCCTAACTGAATTAACATTCCAAGATGTTATGATCATTATACTGAGAATGAAACGCCACAACCACAAGAAGATTTGCTTTGTGGGTTAGAGATTTTAAATTGATCGCCAATTAGTTCTGAGACAAAGTCTACTTCTGAACCTTTTAATAAGTCTGCTGAAGTTTTATCAATGAGAATATTTTCATGCTTTAAGTCATCTGCTTCTAATTTTTTGTCAAAAGTAAACTCATATTGAAAACCTGAGCAACCACCACCTTTAATAGCGATTCTAAAAAATGACCCTGGATCTTTTTGAGACAACAAATTATTAATCTGTTTTATAGCTTTATCTGTAAATTTAATTTCTTTAATCATATAACAACACTGATATTACTAATATAATATCAATTTATTAAATTTAAAGTATGAATAATTACTCAAATTTAGCTCTATCTAAAAGCAAAGGCCGTATTTTTAAAGAAGCCAATTCACTTTATAGAACACCATTTCAAAGAGATAGAGATAGAATTATTCATAGCGCCTCATTCAGAAGGCTAAAGCATAAAACACAAGTTTTTGTTAATACAGAAGGGGATCACTTTAGAACTAGAATTACTCATTCGATTGAAGTTGCACAAATTGCAAGATCTATAGCTAAACATTTGGGTTTAAACGATGATCTAGCTGAAACCTTAAGTTTGGCGCATGACTTGGGGCATACACCGTTTGGCCATGCTGGAGAAGATGCTCTTAGTGAATGCATGGTTAACTTTGGAGGCTTTGACCACAATCTTCAAACTTTAAGAATAATTATGTTTCTTGAGCATAAATACCTAAAATTTAAAGGCTTAAACTTAACATTAGAAACTTTAGATGGATTATTAAAGCACAACGGTCCAATTAAGGATCTATCTAAAGTTAATAAGTTGATTGGATTAGAAAGTTTAAAGAATAAAATAAATTTTACTAACTCTGGATCATTGGAGGCTCAAATATCAGCAATCTCTGATGACATTGCCTATAATAATCATGACATACAAGATGGAATCAGAGCCAAAATGTTTAATTTAAACGACTTGATTGAAATTAATTTTTTTAAAGATATTTATAAATCTCACAAAAACAATATTAAAAATAATAATAAAGATATTTTGATATATCAAATAATACGGGATTCAATTGATTTAATGGTTAGAGATTTGATTAAAAATACTAAAAATAATTTAAAAACCAATAAGATCAAATCTTTAAATGATGTTTATAAATTAGATAATCCAATGGTATGTTTTTCTAGTAAATTTCTAAAAATTGAAAAAGAAGTTAGGTTTTTTCTAAGAAGCAAAATGTACAACAACAAGAAAGTATTATTAAAAAATAATGAAGGAAAAAAAATTGTTAATAAACTTTTTTATAAAATTAAAAATAAGCCCAAAAAGTTCTTAAATGCTGATCAGTTAAAGAATGACTCTAATAGAGCAATTGCTGATTTTATTTCAGGTATGACAGATAGATATGCAATCAATTTAAACAAAAGTATTTAATGAACATTTTTGATCTCTACTTAGATAAAATAATAATTTTGATTAAAAAGCTAAATAAAGATGGTTCTTTAGAAATACCTGAATCTTTAACAGGAATTAATGTGGATATACCACCATCAAATTTTGACTGTGATATATCAACCAATGTAGCCATGGTGCTTTCTAAGGCGAATAAAAAATCTCCAATAGATATTGCAAACACTCTAATTGATTTAATTAAAAATGAAGATGAAAAAATTGAAACTATTTCTGTAGCAAAACCTGGATTTATTAATATTAAATTTAAAACGATATATTGGAACAATTTTATTAAAAATGTTAACCAAAATTACAAAGATTTTGGTGTTAATATAAAAGAAAAAAAACAAAAATATCTTGTAGAATTTGTTTCGGCTAATCCGACAGGTCCTCTTCACGTAGGACATTGTAGGGGTGCAATATTAGGAGATGTAATTTCAAATATATTAATTTTTAATAAGCATGACGTTTCGAAAGAATATTATGTAAACGACTATGGTAATCAGATCATAAATTTTACGAAGTCTGTTTTTTTTAGAATTAGAGAAATACTTTTTAATGAAAAATTTCCCATTGAAAATTCAGATTTATATCCGGGTGATTACTTAGTTGATATTGCTAAAAATATTATAGAATCTAACAAAGTTTTAAAATTTGATAAATTTGAAGATGTTTCAAAAGAATTAACTTTATTGTCAGTCTCAGAATCTTTAAAATTAATTAAAAACAATTTATCAAACCTTGGAATAGTGCACGATAAATTTACCAGTGAAACTGATATTGTCCTAAATAATGAAGTTCAAAAAGTAATTGATAAATTAAAGGTTAAAAAACTAGTTTATAGCGGAAAAATTAAGGCTCCTAAAGGTGAGGATGATCGAAACTGGGTTGAAAGAGAGCAACTTTTATTTAAATCAACAGATTTTGGTGACGATAAAGATAGAGCACTTCAAAAATCTGATAAATCATGGACTTACTTTGCTAGTGATGTGGCTTATCACGACAATAAATTAGATAGAAATTATGACACTCTTATCAATATTTTAGGAGCTGACCATGCTGGTTATATAAAAAGGATAACTTCTGTCGTTGAAGCATTATCTGGAGATAAAAAAAAATTAATTTGTAAGGTAAGCCAACTTGTTAAACTAATTAAAGATGGAAAACCTTTCAAAATGTCAAAAAGAAAAGGTGACTATATAACTGTTGAAGACTTGATTGCTGAAGTTGGTAGGGATGCTACTAGATTTATTATGCTTAATAGAAGTAGCGATGTAGAGTTGGATTTTGACTTTACAAAAGTTAAAGAAAAATCAAAAGATAACCCTCTTTACTATGTCCAGTACTGTTATGCTAGAATATCATCTGTTTTTAGACACGTAGATCTTAATATAGAAAATGATTTAAATATAAATGATTACGTGTTCGAATACACTGGAGATGAAATAAAGATATTAAAAAAAATAGCTGAATGGCCCAAATGTATTGAAGCTGCAAGTTTAAGACTTGAACCCCACAGAATACCAGTTTATCTTTATGAGCTATCATCAGAATTCCATTCTTATTGGAATATGGGTAAAGATGATTCATCAAAAAGATTTATTAACGAACAAAAGAAAATATCAAATGATAAGTTAGTTTTTTTAAAAGTTATATCTAATGTTATCAAATCTGGAATGGATATTGTTGGAGTGGATACTCCGCAAAAAATGTAATGTTAAAAGAACTTAAATATCTTTTATTTTTAATTGTTATAGTTTTATTTTTTTTTCTATCTTTCAAATATTATTTTTCAAATGAAAATAAAAAAAATTCATATAGATCTTTAAAAAATATTGAAGATAAAACTGAAAATTATTCTCGTAATCTTATTTTACTTAATAGCGATACTGTTAATATTGTAG
>Ga0209482_1001157_pt1 | contig 19193 bp, 19 predicted proteins | sample CoawatmetaG10DNA_FD_187512 | JGI IMG/M metagenome (GOLD analysis project Ga0209482, IMG submission 187512) | Marine microbial communities from the West Antarctic Peninsula - Coastal water metaG104-DNA (SPAdes) (version 2) | ecosystem: Environmental > Aquatic > Marine > Coastal ...
TTATTGGAGAATACATAGGTAAAATTTTTCTTGAATCAAAAAAACGTCCGAGTTTTGTAATTAGAAAAATTCATCAAACAAATGAATCAGATAAATAATATGCATTTTACTGAAAGCATTCACGACTCTGTGATCAAAATTGCGGATGATTTTGGTATTGATGGCGAGCATGACTCAGTAATGCTTGGTCTGCTAAAGAAAAATAAAATAGATGGTGTTTCAGTCTTTTCAGAGTTTATACAGGCATCATGTGCTCACGATATTGCGAAAGTTCGATCTGAGAATAATGTCCAGATAGGTATGCACTTCAACTTAACTCATGGAGACTCTTGCATAGACGTTTCTTCTTTGCTTGCGGAAGCAATTTTTCGTAAGATTGATAAAATAAAAATTCTAAACTCATTGAATGATCAATTACAGGCATTTGAAGAGAAGTTTGGTTTTATGCCGGATTTTATCGATGGTCATCAGCACGTTCACACTTTTCCAGTTATTAGTAATGTCATCATTCAAACCCTTGAAAGCATTGAATACAAGGGCTGGATAAGAAATATTGGATCCGGTTCATTAACTGGTCTGCATTTAGCTTGGAACCATTCGTTTTTTAAAAAATTTCTTATTTTAGAGATGTTAAGTTTTTTTCATAGAAGGGAGTTAAAGAAATCCGCTCTCTCTTTCAATAGATTTTTCTTTGGATTATTGCCATTGGAGCAACCAAAAAAATTATCCGTAGCACTTTCCAGTTTGTACTCTCTAGATTTTTTAACCTCAACCATAATTATGTGTCATCCAGGGTCTCTTGATGGGAGTGAGTCTATGGATCATCCAGCAAAAAGCAGGGATTTAGAAGCATCATTTCTTCGTGCTAATTGAGCATCTAGCCTAAAGATAATATTTATGCTGACTGAAATCATAAAATTTGTATTTGTTGGAGTCACCAATGTTTTTATTTACCTAGTATTAGCTTTCTTTTTTGTTGGTATTTTAAATGTTGATCCATTGCTGGCTAATGGAACCGCGTACTTTTTATCCGCCATTTATAGCTATTTGATGAATAGCTTTATTACATTTAAGAAACCCTTTTCATATCTTATGCTAACTAAGTTTTTAATAGCCTCTACTTTTTTGTCCTTCTGCGCCTCTCTTATTACAGCAGTTACTTTGCACTATAATTATGACTATCTAGTTAGCATATTTTTAATTATATTTGGACTTCCTTTATTTTCATTTTTTATTCATAAATATTGGTCTCTTCGGTAAAATGAATATCTATTTACAGGAACCCTAGAATGTGTGGTTATGCTGGCTTTTATCTCAATCGTAAAAGAGCGCCTCATGGTGAAATGGAGAAAACCATCACTAAGATGGCTAATTCTCTCGAGCATCGCGGTCCCGATGATCTTGGTATCTGGCTTGATTCCAATAAGCCAATAGCATTTGGGCATAGGCGACTTTCCATAGTTGATGTTTCTGATTCAGGCCATCAGCCAATGACATCCTCAAACAACAAATATGTCATGGCCTTTAATGGTGAGATTTATAATCACACACAATTACGCAAAGAACTAGATTCAATTAATTCTGGCCTGAATTGGAATGGCCATTCAGATACTGAAACGTTACTAGCTGGATTTGAGGTTTGGGGCATCAACAAAACACTAGGTAAAATAGTTGGCATGTTTTCGATTGCTTTGTGGGAGCGTGAGAGCCACACCCTGCATTTAATTAGAGATAGATTTGGTGAAAAACCTTTGTATTATGGATGGATTCACACAGGTCAAGAAAAAGTTTTCGCTTTTGGTTCTGAGTTAAAAGCATTTAGAGCGTATCCAGGATTTCAAAATAATATTTCAAGAGATGCTTTAAAACAATATTTTAAATATATGTATGTTCCTGCTCCTTATAGTATCTTTGAAGGTATCTATAAACTAGAGCCTGGATGCATTCTTTCTATGAATGAGCCGCCAGAGTGTGAGCCAACTCATTCCTTTCATATGCAAGATGATGAAAGCATTTGCTTTGATGGTTTGAAAATTTCTAAATGGTATAAATTCAAAGAGGTTGTTTCCAAATGCGCTAATGAACAAATTAAAGATGAGCATGAAGCTTCTGAATTATTAGAGGCTCAGCTCAATGAAACAATTCAAATGCAAAGTTTGGCAGATGTGCCATTAGGCGCATTTTTATCAGGCGGTGTTGACTCATCGGCCATTGTCGCATTGATGCAGAATCAAAGAACTGACCCAATAAAAACATTTACTATTGGTTTTGAAGAGACCCAATTTGACGAATCAAAATATGCACAAGCCGTTGCCTCCCATTTAAAAACTGACCACCACGAAATGAGAGTTACATCAAATGATGCTCTCTCATTAATCCCTCAATTACCTGAGCTATATGATGAGCCGTTTGCAGATTCATCTCAAATTCCAACATATTTTGTTTCTCAGGCTGCAAAACAAGAAGTTACAGTATCACTTTCAGGGGATGCTGGTGATGAGCTGTTTGGTGGATACAACAGATATTTAATGGCACCAGCTCTTTGGAAAAAAATTAGCTGGATGCCTTTTCCAGCAAGAAAATTTATAGGTAATTCACTGCACAATATTCCAACACCTTTGTGGGATAAGATTGGAGATTATTACAATTTACTTCGATCTGAATCTAAAGGAGTTGCTCGCCTTGGAGACAAGATTACCAAAACAGCCTTGCGATTACAAAACGTTGATTCTTTGGATGCTCTATATAAGAGCTTAGTTTGCGAATGGCCAAATACAGATGTTCTTGTAAAAAATAGCCCAAATGGCTCATCAGCTTTAATTAATTTGATAGAAGATTCTTTGCCTCATGGAGCTCTTGAAGATCCAGAATCCAGAATGATGTATTGGGACACAATTAGCTACCTTCCAGATGATATTTTGTGCAAAGTTGATCGAGCCGCAATGGGAAATAGTCTGGAAACCCGTGTTCCATTTCTTGATCACAGGGTAGTGGAGTTAGCTCAAAGAATACCTCTACAATTTAAAATCCAAGGCAATGTTGGGAAGTTAGTTCTACGAAATATTTTATATAAGTATGTCCCTCAAAGTTTAATTGATAGGCCAAAAGCTGGATTTGGAATCCCATTAGGAGAATGGCTTAGAGGCCCACTCCGCCCTTGGGTTGAGCAGCTAATAGATAGCGAAAGACTTGATCGAGAAGGTTATCTTGAATCTCGCCTTGTAAATCAAGTATGGAATGAGCACCTTAGCGGGAAAAGAGATTGGTCTTTTAGATTATGGAGTGTAGTTATTTTTCAGCAATGGTTAGAGTCTCTGACAGAAACTTAGGCTGTAAACAAATTTACCTTTTGGAGAGATGCAACTTATCTTTACTGATGGTTTGTTTCTTTCTCAATCTAAAGATTTGAGTAAAGACTTCTCATATGGATTATTTTTATTTAACTGAGTTTTTAATTCATTGTTTGTAATCCATTTATTTTCGTAAGCAGTCAATTCTGGTGACCCAATTAAATTGCCGCTTCTGCTTTGTAAAGCTTTTATGAGTGAGGAGGCATCATAAAGAGAATCAAAGGTTCCAGTGTCCATCCAGGCCATCTCAGCATCTAAGAAAGATGCTTTTAACATCCCATCATTAATATATAAATTATTGAGGTCGGTAATCTCAAGTTCGCCCCTAGCAGATGGGGCAAGCTGCTTAGATTTATTGATAACAGAATTGTCATATACGTAAATACCAGTCACAGCAAAATCAGAAATATACTCGGTGGGCTTTTCAATAATCTCAAGCACGACGCCATCTTTAACTCTTGCAACTCCATATCTCTCGGGATCATTTACCTTGCAACAAGCTATAGTAGCGCCAGATATAAATTTCTTAGATAATGAATGCTTTAAGCTATCGCCATAAAAAATATTATCCCCTAGAATTAAAGTCACATTTGATGTTCCGATAAAGTGCTCCGCTATGACAAATGCCTCCGCAAGACCATTAGCATTGTCTTGGATCAGATATGTGATTTTGATACCAAATTTTTGGCCATTACCAAGCAATGAAAAAAATCTTTTTTGTTCGCTTGATTTCACAATAATAGCAATATCCTTTATTTGCAGCTCCATTAAAGTGACTAGTGGATAAAATATCAGTGGTTTGTCATAAATTGGCAACAATTGTTTGGAAGTAGCTGAGGTTAGTGGGTTTAACCTTGTGCCATTTCCACCAGCAAGAATTATTCCTTTCATAATTTTTTCTCTAAAGCCAGCATTATCGATCCCACCAGTCAGAATTTTTTATATACCAAGCTATTGTTTTCTCAAGATTCTCTTGAAATGTCTTACGAGGCAATTCACCTAGAAAGCTATTAGTTTTTTTCATATTAATTGCATACCTTGCATCATGACCTTTGCGATCGTCAACAAACTTTACTCTAGGATTCAAATTATATTGAGATTGAAGAATTTTAATAATATTTTCTACTAAATCTAAATTAGTAATTTCATTATCACCACCAATATTAAATCTATCTGCAATAATATCTTTTTTATGGAGTTCTATGATTGCCTGCGTGTGATCATCAACATATATCCAATCCCTTATATTTAAACCATTTCCATATATTGGGATATCAATATTATTCATTGCATTACATATGATCTTCGGTATTAATTTTTCTGAATATTGACGTGGTCCAAAATTATTACTGCAATTAGTTATTAAATATGGAATTTCGAAAGTTCTACCCCACGCAGAAACCAGCATATCTGCAGAAGCCTTTGTTGCAGAGTATGGAGAGCTAGGATCATAAGGATGCTCCTCTGTAAAAGCTGGCTCACTCGCATCTAGATCCCCATAGACTTCATCTGTTGAGATTTGATGAAATAGAAAATTTTGCTTATTTCGATCTCTTAAATTTTTTGATATTTCCAAAAGATTAAACACTCCTAAAATATTCGAATTTACAAATGGCAGAGCTCCCTCAATTGAGTTATCGACATGGGATTCGGCTGCAAAATTTACTATTAAATCTGGATCGAAATTCTTGATTTCCTTATCAATTAGAGAGAAATTTGAGATATCTATAGTGGAGTGAGAGAAATTTTGGTATTCATCCAAAAGAGCTAGCGTTTTTTTGGATGTCGCATAGGTCATCAAATCAATATTCTGAACCTCAATGCCATCATAGTTGTTTAAGATATTTTGAATATAGCTGGAACCAATAAAGCCACACCCACCAGTTACTAATATTTTTTTAAAAGGGTATGTCCTAGTCATAGATATTTCTCAATTTCAGGTAGCGTTAATCCTGCTAAATCTTTTTTTGATATATGGAATTGATTTGGTGCAGGCCATTTAATATTTATCGTTGGATCATTCCATAGCAAGGTAATTTCATTTTCTGGACTATAAGGCGAACCAAGCTTGTAACTAACAATAGTTTTTTGTTCTATCGTTATATACCCATGAGCAAAGCCAACTGGCAAAAAAAGCATATTATTATTTTGATCATCCAAGGTTGTAAACCCATAATCTAAGTATGTAGAGGAGCTTTTTCTTAGATCAACAAAATAATCTATTAGCCCACCCTGTAAAACAGTCACAAGCTTTGCTTGAGAATATTTTCCAGATTGAAAATGCATTCCTTTCAGGGTGTTACGTTTTTCTAATATAGATACCGAGTCTTGATAAAATAGATTTCTAGCAGTTACCTCAGATTCATAAGTTACTGAGAAAGAACCTAGCTCTGAAGAGAATTTCTGTCTTGGGATCAGCTGAATGCCTACAAAGTCTTTTATTGTTTTTTCTGCCACTATTTTACGATATGTATTTCAAGATCAGGAATTAGGAAAATCAGCTTTGTGCCTTTTTTAAAAATTAAAGACGCCTTTTTTAAAATATCTTCTTTGTAGTTCCATGCATTTATTAGCAAAGTATTGTATTCCAATTCATTGAGAGCTTCTTCGGATAATATTGGGATATTAAATTTCGGAAACACTTTACCAATTTTGGTGGGAGTTGTATCTATGCAAAATGTAATAGAGCTATCATCTAATTCATAGTATGAAAATACAGTAAATGCTTTGGCTGGAGCGCCATACGCTCCAACAACTTGACCTTGCCTCTTTTCTTCTTGAATTAACGCCATTGCTTTTATTTTATTAGACTCAATTTTGACCTTAAAGTCATGGAATATCTTATTCTCTTTAAAGGCAGTTCTTTCTTTGTCCAGAGTATCTTGGACAGATGCATTAGGGGTATGTCTTCCTTTCTTACCGCATATAAAGATACCTGAGCCCCCATGTACAGGAGAGTGAAAAAAATCTAACAATTCAAAATCAAATTTTTGCATTAATGCAGAAATATTAAGCGCAGAAAAGTAAAACATATGCTCATGATAGATTTGATCAAACTCGCCATTTTGAAAAGTATCCAATGCATATGCATTCTCAATTAAAAATATACCATCATCACTTAGGATTAGGCTCATAGCAGCCAGAAGGTCTGCAGGGTCATCGTTATGAGCAAACATATGTCTTGCAATGGCTACATCAAACTTTTGATATTGTTCTAATATCTCTTTCGCAACATCAGTAGAAAAGAAATCAATAATTGTATTTATTCCATTATCAATAGCAGTTTGTGCAATATTTTTTGCTGGATCAACTCCTAGGATCTGCTTAAAGTGCGGTTCTAAAAACTTTAATAAATTTCCATTATTGCTTCCTATCTCAATGCACGACTGGTCATCAGCTGCAAAACCTAGGCTGTTTAACTTCTTCAAGAGATCAGAATAATGAGAGTCTAGTGAGGCTATTTTAGGGGTGCTGTATGTGTAGTAGCTATAAAGTTCATTTTTGGAAAGACAATGACGCAATTGAATGCAAAAACACTGCTTGCAAAAATCTACAATCAAGGGGTATGACTTAACTATTTGACCTTTATCTTCAATAAAGTTATTTGCAGGAGGACAAAGCCCTAAATCAATAACTTGCTCTACGGGGCTGTTGCAAATGCTGCACTTTTCTTTAACGATCAATTTAATCCTGTAGTGAGTTCTTCAAAAATAGTTAAATATTTTTTTTCATTGCTTGAGACCGAGTAATCAGTCTCAACAGTATTTCTAGCATTTATTATAATGTTATTTCTTAGGTTTGTGTCTTCTGCCACTCTCTTTATTGCATTCAACCATTGCTCTGTGGAATCTACTAAAAAACCATTCTTTTCATGAGTAATAAAATCTTTTACAGTTCCAAAATTCGTGGCAATAGCCGGGATTCCTGCTGCCATATACTGCAAGGCTTTAAGACCACCTTTGCCAAGAGCCCAATCCGTTTGAATTAGTGGATAAAGCCCAATATCGATCTTATGCAGGTCAGAGATCTCAGAGGATTCCCTCCATCTTATAATCTCGCAATCTAAACCTTCAAGCGAGTAGTCAAAGTTGGTAATTAAAATAATCTTAATATTCAGGACCTTATCAGCCTCATAGAAAACATCCCTAATTGAATCAAGATAATGTTTTGAGCTAAAAGTACCGGTCCACCCAAGCGTAATTTTCTTTGACCATTTTAATTTTTTAAGCTCAAATCGATTAAGGTCTAGGCTGCAAGGAATATACTGCACTTTGCTAAATTTATTAATTTTTATGCAATCACTGACTAGAAATGGCGAGCTTAAAATTACTTGATGAGCATGCTTTATAAGAAATCGAGATTTATAGCCACCCTTTAGCAAAGGGACAATATCTGATGAACTAAAAACGGCATCATCAAAGTCGTAGATAATTTTCTTACCGCTCTTGAGTATCAGCCATTCATAAAATGGAAAGCCTAGCGGGGTTGCCCACATAAAAATGTAGACTATCTCACAATTTTTCAGTTTTAAAATATCCTTAAGACGTCTTATATAACCCTTAAAAGTCCCAATTATTTTTTTTAACAGAAACCCTTTCTTCCATAAGATATCCCATGTGTTTTGATCAAAAAAAGAAGACTTATGTAGCTCATACCCTTGCTTCTTCCATGAAGCATAATACTGCTCATACTTGAGCCTTTGACCTGCGGCCTCACCTTCTGGATATGGAGATAAAATAAGAATTTTAGACATTATAAATTATTATATATTTGACGATATTTACTTACTCCTAGCTCTAGGGAGAAGTATTCTTTGGAGAACTCATGACATCTCTCTGGGACAGTATCATCCTGAAGCATTGAAAGAATCTGCCCATAATTCTCTTCCTCCAGATCTGTTGAAAAGTCATAAAGAATCCCAATCCCTTTCAACTCAATCATTTCTTCGATGTCACCATTGAAATTATTGCAAATTATAGGCGTTCCACATGCAAGTGATTCCGCAATTTTTGTTGGCATTGACGCAATTAACGAAAAGCTTGGCTTTAGCGCAAAGCCTAAAAAATCAAATTTATTAATTGCCTGTGAGAGCTCATTACGATTTAAAAATAAAACCTCATACTGCAGATGATCTAGATTATTTTCCTTCAGATATTTACCAACTATTGCAGCTGGAGCATTGGATAGAATTTTGAGCTCAATGCTTAAACCTCTTTTTTCTAAGTTTTTAATCATCCGTAAAAATGCATTGAAGTCATAGGCAGTATCAATTGATCCAAGATATCCAATTACCAGATTTGTTTTAAAATCATAAGTTTTAAGATCTCTGTGATCCGCATTGAATTCAGAAAAGTCTACACAGGTCCTAATTACTTCTACACAATGAGGAGATTTGTTAAATTTATCATGAATAAAATCCTTTGATGATTTGGTGAGTGTTACTACCATGTCAGCTTTATTAAATAGTTTAATCTCGAGTGCTTTAAAAAACCTATATTTCCATGAGTGTTTTGACCAACCTAATCGATCTACTTTTTCATCAGCCCAAAAGCCTCTAATATCAAAAATAAACTTAAAATTAAAAAAAAGTTTTAGCAAAGGTATTGCTAGGCCTGGCATGTAGCTTCTAATGTGAATTATTTGATGTTTATTTTTTAGCATTTCTAAAAATGGAATAAAGAAGATGCTTAAAATATTTATTAGATGGGAAAATACAGAGAGTCCTTGGTGATATTCTCTTGGTTTCCAGTTAATTTTTTTTTGCAGACAGTGTTGCTGCATTTGAAGAAAGTCACTTGTACCTATTTTGAGATCAATTTTTTCAAAGCTTATCAAAGTGACTTCAAAATCTTTAGATAACGATTCCATGTACTTCAAAACTTGCGAGTAGCCAAGTGGCTCTAAAATGCCATCATACGAAATATAAAGTATCTTTTTTTGAGCTTCAGTTTTTTGCATAATATATTTTACACTTTCCTATCAAAATAAATATTCCAATACTCTCAAGACAAATAATTCCGCTGGCATAGATTGCTTATAAAAAATAAATGTCTTTCTTGCAAAAAAATTTAAAACATTACGAGATAAAACAGTCGATCATCTGAGTAAAAATTGTTATTATGTTCAAACATCATTTCCAACCAAGCAAACATGTTAAAAAATATTGCTAAGACTCTTTACAAGCTTATACCTCTTAAAAAGTATCTATTTCTCATAGTAAAACTTATTTACAAGCCCTCCCAAAATATATACCAGCATCTCGTTTTCAAAGGGCCTTTTAAGGTGTTCTCAGGCACTAATAGTTTCAAGATTTATAATACAGCTACTATCATTGAGAATCAGCTATTCTGGAAAGGCATAGAAGGCTTTGAACCGCAGTCACTTAAGTTATGGGCAAGAATGTCTAAAAATGCTGATACGATTTTTGATCTTGGTGCTAATAGTGGCATCTACTCGCTAATTGCAAAATCTGAAAATCCAAACTCTAAAGTTTATGCTTTTGAGTGTGTTGACCGAGTATTTAACGTTCTTAAGAAAAATATTGCTCTTAATAAGTATGATGTTGCATGTTTTAAACAAGCTGTATCAAACAAAGATGGTATTGGATCATTTATTGATGATTATGAGCCCTTCACTCAATCTGTGATTGTTAATCTGGGTTTAGAAGAAGTGGCTGATGGAAGAGGGGTGGCAAAAACAGAATTGCATGAGGTTGAAACTGAGTTAATTACTTTGGATACTTTTATCGAGCAAAATAATATTAAGAGCATTGATCTGATGAAGATTGATGTAGAGACTCATGAGCCAGAGGTAATTGAGGGGTTCCAAAAACATTTACAAGCTTTTCAGCCTACTCTTTTGGTCGAAATTATAAGAGATGCAGTGGCCTCCTCTCTTGAAGAGCAACTTTCTGATCTTGACTATATTTACTTTTACATCAACGAGCCTTTTGGAGGAGTTGATGAGAAGGTAGAAGGTGAGGCATATCAAAAGGTTAACACTTTAGTTGGTGGAGCTTTTGGGAATTATTTAATCTGCAGTCCCGCAAAGGCAAAACAATTAAACTTAATTTAGCATTAGTTTTATTACTTGAATTCTTTCCCTTCCTTCTTTAGAGATTCTTATCTCAGTAAATAGATTTAATATTGAAACCAATCTAGATTTTTTATTCAATATATAAAATAATTTCTGAGGTATTATGTTAGCAATGGAAAAAGCAATTTATGTCACTGGAATCACCGGTTTTATTGGTAGAAATTTATTAACGCATCTTTCTAAGAAATTTATTAAAGTAATAAATTTTACTCGGCGTGACACAATCCAAATTATAGAGCAAGGACATATTTCAGAGCATGAAGCATCCTCAGACCTTCTGCTGAACAATCCTGCCAGAGTATTAATAAATTTAGCAACACTATATGACCCATATCCCAAGACTAGTGTGCAATTAAAAAATTTAATTGAATCCAATATTCTATTCCCATCAAGAGTGGTAGAGATGCTCAGAGATAATGATGATTTAAAAATAATAAATGCTTTAAGCTACCATCAACTCTTAGATTTCTCCTGTCAAAATGTTTACTCTCTATCAAAAGAGCTGTTCAAAATTTTTTTAGCGCATCAGAGCCACGAAATTGTCAATGTTTATATCTTTGATACCTTCGGTTCTGCGGATACGAGGGAAAAAGTTACGGACACTTTCATTAAACAGATTTTAGCTGGATGCGCTATTACAATACCTCAAAATGAAATTAATATTAATCTATCTGATAGCGAGGCAATTTCCACCTCTTTAATGAATAGCATTCAGCTCAGCTCAGGCAGCTACTCCTTATTAAGCCCCAATACTATTTCTTTGGAGTCACTTGCGCTGACAATTATGGATATTGTGGGTGTTGAAGTAGAAATTATTAAAGAGAGTATCGGCAATGATCACTTCTCATCACTACAAGCATTACCAGAAAGTATTTTTATTGCACCTTCAGGCTATAGCTTTGAAAATAGTTTAAAAAAACGAATCAATGAGATTGAAAGTAAAAAATAAAAATATCCCTAATCTGCATGGGGTATTTAAGCCTAGGTAATCTATTAATGTTAGCTAAAAATAATGAAGTATCTATTGCTGATATAGATCTAAAAAAAGTTGAAGATTTTAATGCAGTAAGACTACCAATCTCTGATGTCTATGCTCAGAAACTCTTTGGTTGGCTATGAAATCTAGCTCTGATAACTCAAGACACTCACCTATTTTTCAGATTATTGAGGGCCTTGTAGCAAAGAATATTAGCATTATCGTATATGATGACTCTATTAATTCAGTCGAGATAGAGGGAGTCACATTGGCGCGCGATTTTAAAATGCTTACTAAAACTTCTGATTTAATTATCACCAACAAATTAGATGATCAGATTCGATCTTTTTCTTATAAGGTTTTCTCTAGAGACATTTTTTCTACTGATTAGTAATGCGTAAAGGGTAAATATATGATTAATAAAAATAATATAGACAATAAGGTGGTTGATGATTTTGGAAAAGAATGGAAAGCATTCAATCATCAAGGCATAGAGAATAATGCTCTTGAATCAGCTTTTAATAGCTACTTTTCTTTTTTCCCATTTGCAGATTTAAAAGATGCAGAAGGTTTTGATATGGGGTGCGGCTCAGGTCGTTGGGCGCAATTTGTTGCTGAAAAAGTAGGGTTTCTTAACTGCATTGATCCAAGTCATCTGGCTCTAGATCAGGCTAAATTAAACTTAGCAGATGCTACAAATTGCTCTCTAGAATGCGCTGGAGTTGATAGCAATAGCCTGCAAGATGACTCTCAAGATTTTGGTTACTCACTTGGTGTTCTTCACCATATTCCAGACACCACCTTAGCTCTTCAAGCATGTGCAAAAAAACTCAAATCAGGAGCACCATTTCTGCTCTATCTTTACTATAGATTTGATAACAAGCCTAAAAGTTATTATTTTCTATGGAAAGCATCTGATTTGCTTAGAAAGATCATCTGCAGGCTTCCTTTTTTCTTGAAATTTATCATCTCACAACTAATAGCATGCTTAATTTATTTTCCGCTTGCTAGGGGCTCCCTATTGTGTGAAAAATTGGGCTTAAATGTTTCTAATTTTCCATTAACTTGGTATAGAAATGAACCTTTCTATATTCTTAGAACTGATGCACTTGATAGATTTGGCACCCGATTAGAGCAGCGTTTTACAAAAGAAGAAATCAAGCAAATGCTCATGGATGCAGGCTTTAAAGATTTTAAATTCAGTGACAGAGAGCCATTTTGGACCGTCCTTGCTTACAAAAAATAGAACATTACTTACTATCAGCTGCGCATGAATCCAGAATTTAGCATCATCATACCAACCCTTGATAATTTTCATGATGTTCAAGAAATTATCCCTTGCATTAATTCGCAAACACTTCTCCCCAAAGAGATTGTAATAGTTGACTCAAGTTTCTCTAATGACATTCAAAATGGCTTAGACACGATTAAATCATCAGTTCCAATGACTTATTTAAGAGTTGGGCGTGCTTATCGATTCGATCGCTTACTGCGGTACATCTTCTCTTTTCCTTTATTATCAAATTATAAGCATCAATTTCCACCAGGTAGAGCATTTCCTTATGAGGCAACAAATGCTGGCTCTGAAATAGCCAAATATGAGTGGTTGGCATTTTTAGATGCAACAACCTTTCCAGTGGAAACATGGCTCGAAGACTATTGGAAATTTATCAATTCTCATAAATGTGATGTGATCTTTGGTAGGACTAAATACTTAGCCACAACAGGATTTCAGAAGCTCTTGCGTGCCTCTACTTATGGTGCGTTAGGTCATGAATCTGCGCCTGGATCAATAATGAAGAAAGTTAATTTTCTCAATGGCTTTAAGATTCGGGAGGGCGTTCGCTCGGGAGGTGATATGGCTTGGAGATTAAAAATTAAGCAATCACTTAAGTATTATCTTCCTGAACAAAACTACCTAAGGTATTCAAATCTTTCCTTGAGCCTTATTCCTGCATTAAAAAAGTTTTTTATTTATCAAATATATAGCAGTTTTTCTGCTATTCAGCATAATATCAAAGATTTATATCTCCTCTGCACTTTAATATTTGGACTCATCTTGGTACCAAAGTGGAATTATATTGTGGGATGGGACAGTGCATTTTTTATACCGCACATCACAAAAGTATTCTTTATAAGCTTTCTATTGATTTTTCTAATAACTTTTATAGTAAATCGTGGAATTCTTAGGGGATCTCAGGAGCGCTCTTTGTTAGCCAATGGCTTTAAGCTAATTTTTTTTGTTGTGGTTACTTACTGTATCTATAGATGGAATAATGTTGCTGCTAATTGGGTCGAGGAATCAATTTGGTATGTGCCCCACATCACTAAAATATTTATTTTCAGCTCTCTATTTGCCTCATTTGCATATAGGGGCGTTTACTTTCCAATTAAAAATAAGATTAATCTAAATTATCTCTTTCCTTTTCGCTGGGTTTTAGTTGGTTTGCTTGGAATCTTGCTGGACCTCGTTAAAGGCCCTGGATATTTACTTGGAGGAATTCTCGCTTCCTTTGTACGGCGATCGAGCAAATGACTGTCGGGCCAGATAAAAAAATAATACTTCTTAGTGGGAGTGGAGATACTGTTGCCTGGTTCAGATTAGATTTTTTGAATGAGTTTTTGTTAAGATCTTATAAAGTCTATGTTCTTGCTCCAGATATTAGGGATGATTTAAAGCCTGAATTGATGAATATGGGCATTGAGTTTATTGAAATTAAATTAGAGCGAAAGGGATTCAATGTATTGAACTTGATCTCATCAGTATTTGAGTTGGTTAGATTATTTAAAGAGATCCAGCCTAATATTATTTTTTCTTATACCCATAAGGCTATATTAAGTGGTTCTTTGGCAGCAAAAATATCTGGTTTCTCTAATACATTCTCAATGGTTACTGGCACGGGACATGTTTTTGATAATCAAACCAAAAAAGAAAAAGTAATAAAACTTATTGGTTCCCTGGCTTTAAGAATAGCACTTAGATTTAATAAGCTAGTATTCTTTCAGAATCCTGATGATCAAGCTTTATTTTTAAAAAACAACATAGTGCTTGCTCAAAAAACTAAATTAGTGAATGGATCCGGGGTAAATTTAGATAAATTCTCTGTTAGTCCATTGCCTTCAGAGCCAGTTTTTTTATGCATGGCTAGGCTGATTAAGTCGAAAGGTTTAGAGGAGTATGCCCGAGCTGCCAAAAGAGTCAAAAAGCTCTATCCTGAGGCAAGATTTATTCTCTATGGATATCCTGATGATCACCCAGACTCAATTGATGAGAATGAAATTATCAGTAATTGGTTGAATGATTTTGGAGTTGAGTACTTTGGATATGCAGAAAACCCAATAGATGCTATTAAAGAATGCAGTGTTTTTGTCTTGCTGTCTTATAAAGAGGGCACCCCAAGGGTAGTTCTTGAAGCTATGGCTATGGGAAGGCCAATCATTGCAACTGATGCCCCTGGGTGTCGGGAAACGGTAAAAAATGGAGTAAATGGATTTTTGGTACCTACATTCGATGATATTGAAGCCGCAAATGCAATGACTAAATTATTAAGTGCAGAGTTAAGGGGGGAGATGGGCCAAGAGTCACGAAAGTTCTGCGCGTCAAAGTTTAATGTCCTTGATGTTAATAATACATTACTGTCAGAAATGGGAGTTATCAGGTAAATGCTATTTACTGGGCTCATAAACTGCAATAGCTGCTCTAATAAAATAACTGCATTAATTTATCTTTCGATGCTCGTTAAAGGCAATGATTCTTAAATGTGTGGTTTTGTAGGATATAAATTCAACCATTCAAATGTAACACTTCCAAAGGATTTGATGCTGGAGGCTATTGAGACGATTCATCACAGAGGACCTGATCATACTGGTTTCTGGGAAGATCGCAGCCATGGCACTGCATTGGCTCATAAGAGACTATCAATCCTCGATATCTCTGAGCGAGCAAATCAGCCGCTATTTAATCAAAATCAAGACATTGCTGTTTGCTTTAATGGGGAAATCTATAATTACCTTGATTTAAAAGCTCAATTAACTAAATTGGGGGCAGTTTTTCACACCACGTCAGATACTGAGGTTATTTGCGAAGGTTATGCTATATGGGGTGAGAAAGTCTTTGCAAGATTGGAGGGTATGTTTTCTATAGCAATCGTAGACAAGAAAAAAAATAGAATTATCCTCGCAAGGGATAGGGCTGGAGAAAAACCATTGTTCTATCTGCACAACAGCGAAGGAATATTCTTTGCTTCTGAAATCAAGGCACTCCTGCATTTAAAAATCTCTAAGAAGGAAATAGATTTACAAAATCTTTCATATCTCTTCTCTAAAGGGTACACGCCACCTGCAAAATCTATTTTTTCTGATATCTCAAAGTTAGACTCTGCTAGCTATCTTGAATTTAATCCAACTACTGGCGTATGTAAGATTGATAAATTTTGGAGTATTGAAAATCAACTCCATCAAGCAAATAAATTACCTCATAGGAGTGATGAATACTTAGTTAGCAAGCTAGAAACCTTATTGGAAGATGCAATCGACAAGCAGCTCAATGCTGATGTGCCTGTAGGGATGCTTTTGAGTGGAGGTCTGGATTCTAGTTTACTGGTTGGCCTCGCTGCTAGAAATCATGACAATTTAAATACATTTAATGTAGCCTTCAAAGAATACCCCAGTTTTGATGAGTCAAGCCATGCAAAATTAATTGCAAATTCCTTTAATTGCAATCACCATGAAATTGAGGCCTCTTCCATCCACCCATCAATGTTTGAGAAGCTATCAGAGTTCTATGATGAGCCCATGTTTGATACTTCAATGCTCCCAACTTATGTTCTATCCGAGGCTGTCTCAAAGCACTGTAAAGTTGCAATTGGTGGGGATGGGGGCGACGAGCTTTTTGGGGGATATCCTCATTACAGCAAATTATTAAGAATTAGAAATCAATCCCTTTCTGTTCCTTATTTTATTCGGTCTTCACTGTCTAGAAGCCTTCGGCACTTTATGCCTACTGGATTCAAAGGAAAGAAAACTCTTGAATTTTTTGGATCAGACTTGGGTCGAGGCTATCCAAACATTGCAGAGTTTTACTCAACCTCGGAAATAGGCAATATTTTTAATGCCAAAAATATTCCTCTCTCGCATCCTAACAAACTGACTGCATCAAATAATACTCATTACATTAAGGACTTCATAGCTCGGGCTACTTTTCATGATTTTACTCATTACCTCAAAGAAGATATCTTAGTGAAGGTTGATAGAGCAAGCATGGCACATTCACTTGAAATCCGGTCACCCTTTCTAGATAAGCGTGTTATTGAATTTGCATTTCTTGAAGTCCCATCATCTGAAAAAGTTACGACCACTCATCGTAAGATACTTCTTAAAAAACTTGCAGCGAAGGTTTTACCAAAGACCTTTGATTATGAACGGAAGCAAGGCTTCTCTATTCCAATCAATTCTTTCTTAAACAACGCTATCTGGCATGAGTATTTTTATCAGAAAATTTCTGATGCTGATCCAGAAATCTTTAATAAAAAATTTATATTTAAGTTACTCAAATCATCTGGGAAATATAGAAACAATGGAGAAAAAATTGCAGCATTGGTATTCTTCATGTGCTGGGTTGAGCGCTACCAGCCAAATTTTTAAATTAAAGCTTAATGAGTTTTAGATATTCCTTTGTGATTAGCTCCAGTGAATATTTGTTTTCAACCATTTCAGCTGATTTTTGACCATATTCCTTCATAGACTTTAAGTTCTTAATACACAATTCCATGCCATCGTACAATGCCTCTGAGCTTTGAGCCTCTACTAAAAAACCATTTACTGCATGCTCTACACAGTCTTTACATCCAGTGGCATTTGTCATTACCAGTGGAAGACCTGAAGCTGCCGCTTCTAGCGCTACCTTAGGCAACCCCTCACCATAAGAAGGCATTACAAATACAGATGCCTGATGGAAGCAACCTTTCATCTCTGAATGAGGAAGCTCTCCCAGATATAGAATCTCGCTATCTTTGACAAGCGCATTAAATGCTTCGGATGATATGGAATCAGGGTCTTCTGGATTGTAACCTCCAGCAATATGAAACTCTGTATCTGGATATTCTTCTTTTAACAACCTCGATGCATTGATGAACTCCAAAATACCCTTGCTAAGCACTAAACGCGATGCATATAGAAATATAACTTTATTTTCATATTTTCGATCCTGATAGATCAAATCACTCGCATTCACTCCGTTTCCTCTAATCATTTTAACATTTGATTGATTCGCAATCTTGAGGTCAATAAATACTTCTAAATCATCTGTATTTTGAAAAATAAATAAACAGTTTTTTCTCATTAATGCAAAAGCAAAGAGAAGTCTTTGTATAGACCTTAATGCTAGATACTTGAGTTTTTTTCTATAAAAGAAAGGACCTAATCCTGTTATTAAAAAAAATGATTTCTTAATCTTTAAAAGGTGATGAATCATCGCACCAAAAACACTCATTTCTAGAGTTACATAAAATACTATCTCTGGATTAATACTTTGAATTGCTCGTCTAAGAGACAATGCATATGAGATATAGCCATTTTTTTTAGATCTACCGGGCAAGTTGATCACTTCAATCCCAAGAGATTTAAGATATTTAATTTCTTGTGGAATCGCTTTAGAGCAATCTGTCACTATGCTTACAGCATGGGTTTTTGCTAACTCCTTTGTTAAATCAAGCCGATGAGAATGAAAAAACTTGTAGTGAGCAATTGCAAAGCATATGTTCATGAAGACATTTTAATACCTTACTTAGTAATGATAAAGCTACATTCAAATAGTCAGCATACTCATATTTAAATGTAAGTAATATATTTATGTTTTGATGCATAATAATAGAAGATATTTTTTACTAACAGCACTGCCAATCACTTTACTATGAATGTTTCAGACGCCATTTCCTCAAGAAGCTCTACTAGAGATTTCCTAACCTCACCAGTTTCAAATTCTCTAATTAAGGAGCTGCTGATCAAAGCATCCAGAAGCCCTTCAGGTGGCAATCTCCAGCCGTGGGAGATCTTTGTAATCAATAAAAAAAGCATGGATGATTTTCTAGAATTTCAAGCTAATTGGACTCAACCAGAAGATCCAGCATATGATATTTATCCTCCCAAGCTTAAAGAGCCTTATCGAACTTACAGGTATGATCTCGGAGAGCAGATGTATTCTTTATTAGGGATTTCAAGAGAGGATAAAGATGCAAGAATCACACAGGTTTTAAAAAACTTTAATTTTTTTGGCGCTCCAGTAGGAATCTTTTGTTTTATTGACAAATCTATGGGGCCCCCTCAGTGGTCTGATTTAGGCATGTTTCTTCAAACACTAATGTTGCTAGCTAAGGAGGCAGGTCTTGATACGTGTGCACAAGAGGCATGGTCTATGAAACAGGATAGTGTTAAGAGTTTTCTCGAGGTGGATGAGAGTTTGATGCTTTTTTGTGGCATGGCATTAGGGTATGCAGACAAAGATGCAAAAATTAATCAACTCAGTTCAACGAGAAGCCATGTAGATGAATGGGCAACCTTTGTTTGACACTATTATTCTATTTTAAGGATTATTGTTGAGTTCTTCAGACTCCCATTTGCTCTTTATGCAAGAGGCACTTAAACAAGCAAATCTTGCGAAAGATCGCTCTGAGGTGCCTATAGGAGCCGTGGTGGTCAAAGATTCTCAAATTATTGGGTATGGCTTCAATCAAAATATTTCTATGCACTCAGTTGCAGCTCACGCTGAAATAAAT
>Ga0209482_1001159_pt1 | contig 19135 bp, 22 predicted proteins | sample CoawatmetaG10DNA_FD_187512 | JGI IMG/M metagenome (GOLD analysis project Ga0209482, IMG submission 187512) | Marine microbial communities from the West Antarctic Peninsula - Coastal water metaG104-DNA (SPAdes) (version 2) | ecosystem: Environmental > Aquatic > Marine > Coastal ...
TATCAAAGGGAAAAATAAGATTAAATTAATATTGAACTAGTCAGGAACTAATATTGTCTAAGCCTTGATAGCCAAGGAATGGCAAACAGTATGAAAAACATACTGACAGACAGCAGAAAGGTTTAGCAAACTGAGTACGAGAGTCATCAACCAGATAGAGGCAGGCCGACCGATACCAAGACTGGCCAAGTGAACCTGATACGAATCAGACCGACTCACTTACTAAGAACAAACTTAGTTGCTCTCTATAGAGTTGTTAGTCATAAGGCCACAAGGGTGGCTTTATCAATACCAACTTACTTAAACCAATACAAGGGACATAGCATGGATAATTACAGCGGAATAAAAACAGACTTCAGCAACATAGATGAGATTATCAGTGACGACAATCACCCAGTTCGCAGGCTATACCGATCATATTTAAACGGTGATTACACTGATCGAGCCTATGACAAATGGAATCTTGAATGGTCTTGGATCTCTGAAGACAAAAAGAAAAGTACATTTCATAGGCAGGCTAGACGATTTGTGATCTCATCATTTGTTGAATATAACTCTACTGATTACGAGTTAAGTCATGGTCAGGTACAACGGTGGCTAGTCAAGAATATAGATGCCGACAAGCTTGAGAAGTTAAACGATGTCCTGATCAAGGATGTTATTGAATTGATGGAAGACAGAGAGGTAAACGCATGAACACTAAACCTGATGTTCTAGCTATTGCCATCCTATTGTGGGTGGCAGTAACAGTGGTTTATCTTGTAATCACTAATCTATTCTAGCTGATGAGTACTGGTTGGTAACCAGTCGAAACGCGATGAGGTCGCGTCCTAGATAACTAATCAACAATAAGGAATACAGCATGGACTACATTCATAGCGTCAAATTAGTGGTAGCAAATATTCAAGATCAACTAAAGGATGATCTGTCTTATCAATACAGTATCGAAAATAACGATATCGCAAACATGATGATCGTTCTTAAAGCTTACGATTTGCCGCACTCGTTAAAGGCGGCTAACCGGCAGTTAAAATATCATGACAGTGATGTTTATTTAGCCTTTAAGGAGGGCATAGCAAACGATGATCTACCGTTAAATATTGTCTGGGAAAGACCCTACAATGTGCCTGTTGATTGGTCGATAAACGATGAAATATTTCAAGCTAATGCTGAAATTCAAAAGCATGTAAGTAAAATTCTAACTGATGAGGCCTGATAGTTACTGGCCGAAACGCGCTGAAGTAGCGCGTCTTAGAAAACTAATTAAAATTAAATGGAATAAAAACCAATCTCGGTTGTCTAGATAACAGACGGCTTATTTTTTCAATTAAACCAAGGAACTAACATGGACTTAATTAACCAAGATCAAAACAATCTTAACAGCAGGGCATGTAACGCCTTTATGTTATTGACTGTAAGCGTGGCAGTTTACGATGGCATAGCCAAGCTAACAGAGGCGGCACAACGTGCTGAGAAAGAGGCAGGGGCTGATGATACTGGCGCGAGAATGTATATCAATGCGCTTGGCGCTCATCATGGCGAACTCAAAATAGTCATGGGCAAATTTAAAAAAGTACGCACTTATTTATATCAAGTCACCCTCACATTTTCTCAGGCTGAGGAGGGTATGCAAAAGCGCGGAAAGCGTATAGCGCCAGTGGTGCGAATACCTGAGATTCTAAGCCACTTAAACATACTTAAGAATGAAGCATATGCCGCACTAGATGATCTGCTACCGCAATGGGATCACCTTTGTAGTATCGCTCAGTCTAGATCAGGTCGATTCGGTGATGAGGTAAAATATCCTAGCGCCTATGAAGTGCGCGAAAAATTCAAGATATGTATATCAATCCCTGAGTGCATTAGCCCAGTGGATATGGATCGCTTCGGTTCATTGCCTGTCTCACTGGCAAATGACATTGCTAAAGCATCGAACGACCAACTAACAAATCAGCTAGAATCAGCCAAAACTGAGGCGATGAAAGCCGCTAAGAATCACATGGACGTTGTATTTAAGCAGTTAAACGAGGGAAAGCGACTCTCTGAAACACTGGTATCACTCTCAGCACTGCACAGTAAAATGCTACGCGATCTAGTCAATGGTTATGATAACGATCCGCGAATCATTGCAATGGCAGACCGCATTGATTCTGAGATTGCCAACCAATCGGTGGATGTATGGAAAAATAGCGCTCATGCGCGGTTTAAATCTATGGATGCGGCAAAAGTAATCAGCAAGGGACTAGGGGCAATGGCTGAGAAAGTTACCCCTGCTCAAATTCAATCAACTAACCAATCACTAGCAGGCGGCCTATTGGCTGACTTGTTAGATTAACTATTAACTAATTAAAGGAACATTATCATGGCACATCAAATCGTAAACTTAGAAACACTTACTGACATTTTACCGATTGTTTATTCGGCTGATGTTATCCAACCAATTGTAGTAATTGGTATGACTGGGGGCGGGAAATCACAATTCTGCAAAACCGTTATGCGCAAAGCATTTGCCGAATCTAAAGGCCTTACCGCTGATGATATCGGGTTTATAACTGAGCGTATGGCAGGGCGTGACGCAGAGGTATTTTCAGGGGCATCATTGCCTTTCAAGGGTGAAGATGGATCACTAGCAATGCAGTCCACCAAGCCGCCTTTGATCTTGGCAATCGAGAGACTAGGCACCAAGTACACAATGGTTTTATTAGATGAATTACTGCAAGCAAATGCCGACTGTCAAAAAGTTTGCTCCGATATGTTAGACCCTGATGAGCATTCAATTGGCGGGTGGGCATTGCCTAAAGGGACTATTGTTGTGGCTACTGGAAATCGAACTAAAGATAAATCTGGCGCGAATCGCTTACTTGCTCACCTGACTGACCGCGTGGCTATGTTTGAATTAAAATTTAGCATTGATACATGGGCTGAATGGGCGTATGCCAATGGCGTCAATCCTATAGTGATTGAATGCGCTAAAGCTTATTCTGATGAGGGGTTTTTCGCTGATTCTGTGCCTGCTACTGATGAGCAATACTGCTCACCTCGATCATTGACTAGAGCCTCTAGCCACCTGAATGCGTTCTTTAAGATGAAAGGAAATGACGCTTACCTTGACGGCACGATCAGAGCATTGATCGCGGCTAACATTGGTGATGGTGCTACCACCATGCTGTTTCAGTATGCAGAGATCAGAGATCAGGTGCCAACTGAGGCAGACATTCAGCGCAACCCTGAGACTGCACTTGTACCTGACATAACTGGGCATCAAATGATTGCAGGGCATAACGCGATTGCTTCAGCAACTGATGGCGACAGCATAGGGCAGGCATTCAGATACATCTTGCGATTGCGTACTGACTTGCAAGTGTCAATGAATGTCAGACTGCTAAAGATCGCAGGCAATAATGGATGGGTATCTAACGAGCCATTGGTCAATCAATTCTTGGCTAAATATCATGATTTAATTACTTTGGGAGTATCCTAATATGAGCAAGTTAAGAGCAAGACAGTTATTCACCAATGACCACCCTGAGCAGGCTAATTCTAAGCCGTATGTTAAGGCCTTGATTATTTTGCAGGCCAAGGCCCAAGTTTACTATTCGATCCTTGCTAACACTGATGTGATCTGGACTGATGCCATAGCAACTGGCGCTACTGATGGTGTTTATGTATATCTCAACAAGGATTTTTTCAGAGGCCTTGCAAGCGATTCTCAGCGTGCATTCTTACTCGCGCATGAAGTGTCGCATATTGTTTTGCGTCACCCTCAGAGGGGCAAGGCATTCATGGATCGAGGGTATTTTAGACAGATCGGCTCAGAGCAGATCGGCTATGACGCTGGGCTATTCAATCAAGCGGCTGATTATGTGATCAATGCTGACTTAGTTAAGCATGATCTGGAATTTATTCCTGATGGCTTGTTAGATGCTGACATTGATCGGAATCAGCTAGTTGATGATGTCTATATGAAACTAGTTAAGTCTCAATACGAGCAACCTAAGCAAAAACCAACTAAGGAAAATAACGATGACAGTGATGATGATAACAAGGATGGTGCTGAGGGTAATTCTAAGGGTGATAATTCGAGTACTACTAGTGGTAACAGATCATCTGATGACACTAATGATCAAGATCAAAACGAGACAGATCAAGACCATACTGATGAAGATAGTGATCAGGGTGGTGACTCTGACATGTCTAATGATCCAATGGAGGACTCAACTACTGAGGGCATAGACACTCATCTAGTGCCACAGTATGACGGCACAGAGGACGAGCAGGAAGCCGCTCAGAGGGAAGATACTGACCGCATAGCTGATGCTGTGGATCAAGCTATTGATCAAGTACAGGCTAGTCGTGATCGCGGTGAGCATAATCAACCTGAGATAGCTGATGGTTTGATGGGTGCATCAAGACGTAATGGCGGCACCGCCTCAACAACTGACTGGAGGGCTGAGTTAGCTGATCGCGTAACAAGGGTATCAGCAGGGCAGGAATCAACATGGTCTCGCATCAATCGTAGACGATACATCAACACTGGCGTGATATCGCCTAGTCGTATCGGGTCGTTCAATCGCATGGTAAAAACTATGGATACAAGCTATTCAGTACAGCAGTATAGCGATAGGGTAGACGCATTCATGACTGAGGCGGCATCCCTCATGGATACCTTGGCACCCAGTTCGGGCAGTATGCTAATCCAATGCGGTCATTATGTCACTCAGGTCGATGAGGTTATGTCTGGCGATGAATTGCTTGATATTAACATTGTCGAGGGCGGTGGTACCTACATGGCATCAAGTGTTGAGTGGCTTGAAGAGAACGGCATCGAACATGACATTCACCTTATCTTTACTGATGGTGAGATGGGGGCTGATGATTACCGCATCTGTGCTGAGTCTGGAGCGATCCTTGTGTTAGTGGTAATGCCTGATCACTACTACCGCAGGAATCTTATTGATTCAGGCATCGACTACATACTGGCTAACGATGATCCGTTAGCCGCTTAACCTATTGCTGTGTTTTGTGCGCCTGTAGTGCCAACAGAACACAGCAATAGGCCATTACTATTAACTTGTTAAGGAAAAGAATCATGGATAAATATTTTAAAACGCTAGACGCAACGCGCCATTTATTTGGAATCAATTGCGTATCAAAGGGTCAAAGATACATCGACACTGCCAAGTTGATTAAGGCAATGAAGTCGGCATTAAGGCGGCATCATGACATTGGTGCTGAGGCCAGTTACATAATCAATACTTACTTAAACGATGATAGTATGCAAGGAGGGTTAAAATGAAGAGCGTTAAACTTAGAGGCCGAAAGATTGTGGCTAGTTGCCGATACTGTGGCAGTGATGATGTTCAGTTAGATCGGTCACCAGTGTGGCAAGATGGCGAGTGGATGATTCCAAACATTGTGACTTACTCGAATTCGATCCTGCAATATGACGGTAACAATTCAGTAAAAACACAGTATGGCCGAGCATCTTGTTTAGCCTGCAAAGGAGACACTTCCGTTGATTTTAAGTTGTTAACAGAAGCAACGCCTTCGATGGAAAACCGTTTTACTTACCATGTTGAGGTGATGGAGCGAATCTCAAACGATAAAGATGATGGTTATGATTGCGTGTTTTTTAAGCGAGAATTTGATTCAATGAGGGAAGTTGAGCAAAGTCTAGGCGATCAGATGGTCAATAGGCATTGTGAGGTTAAGATTAAAAAAGTAATCAAAGAAGAGTATTTATTATAAGTTACCAAAGACGCAAGGAGTCTATTATGGAAATAGCATACCAAGTGATCATGGGCGTATTATTAACGTCCTTTATGGCGGCAACAATAATGCATATGTTTTATACAATCAAAGACGGAGGGTCAAATGAATCAAGAAATAAGATCGACAGATATAATATGGGCGAGCAATCAGTATCTTTTAATTCCATTTCCAGACTGGGGAAATGATTTTGAAGAGTGGGACGCAGATAAAGTTATCACCCACATTGATAACAACAAGGTAGGAGTTTTGGAAGATGCTGACAACAGGGAGATAGCCCGACTCATATTGCAGACGGCTGTTAACTTTAGGGAGTCAGTGAGAATTGAGGCCAGAGATATACTTCAAAAACTATCCGATGTTCTTAATGCAGTTTAACCCTTTTGCCCCATCCTTCTTAATCGAGGGATGGGGCTTTTTTAGTTTAGTTCGTTAATCGCTTTTTCTGTTTGGTAGTATTCTTTTTCAGCTTTTTCTAGCTGATGATTCTCGTCCTCAGTCCATGAGGATTCCGAGTTTTTCCCAAAAATTTTATCCCACGCTTCATCAAACCTGACCTTATCTGTAGGTCTTTGTTTTGAACCTTTACTCATAATATTTAACCTGTTAAACAAAGAAATACCACCCCGGTAGCTCCCTTGCTCTTAATATGTTAATTAGAAAGAAAATCTAAAGCTCTTCGGAAAGTCTTGAGCTTTTCCTTATCGGTTATATTTAAGTCGTCAACAATAATGTCAAAGACAATCTTTTCCGCCTCAATTCCAAAATTATTCTTTATTTTACGCATAGTCCTAGAGAATATTAAAAGGCCATTGGTGTACTTGTCACCCGATCCACCACCAAACGAACCCATCATTGAGGGCGTTTTAACAAAAATATTAGCCTGAGTAGCTTGTTTTAGAATCCATTCGGCTGTGGAGTGTTGCTGTAAATCTATTTTTTTAGACAACAATAACCGATCTATATATAACTGATCGGTCACCTTAACCCTAAGAAATGCGCCATCTCCCTGCTCTAAAGCAGTTCTATGGCGTTGGTGTAATTCCCTAGTGCCTGTCTCGTTTACCTGTATATCAGAAATCCCAGTCATCGCCTGTTTCATGCCAGTCATTAGGTCGCCCCTTGCCCATAGTAGGTTCAAAATCTCCATAGGAAATATCTGAATATCTCCCTGTCGGTATGTCATAGTCCAAGTTAATAGTACCAGTGGTTCCTACCCATTTGAAGCGACACTTCCAACAATGAATTTCAACATTCTTGTCCTTGTCTAGATGCACAGTGATGCCCAAGTCAGCCTTAGCAAAGAAAGCGGCTGATCCTGAGATGTTCATTCCTTTGGGTACTGGCGTTGATCCGTCTTGATTAGTCATCATCTTGGCAGGGTGAGCGATAAACCAAATGTGTACGTCATGCGCTCTGGCAAAGGTAACAAGGCGAGTTAACATTTCATTGATACCTTGATGCTCGTTACTTACCTCACTGCTCTGTTGAATGTAATTGTAAGGATCAATAACTAATCCGCGAACACCTAGCCGCATGACTGCCTGCTTTGCTCTATCTAAAATGCTGTCGATGGTAGCTGACTCACCCCCACGCTGTTCAAGGAACAAGAAATGCTCAGACACCCATTTCAAGGCATCGGTTTTTTCCTCCCCACTCATGCGATCAGTCTTCCCCTGAAAGAATGGTTTACCTACATACTTTTCACTTAACTTTGCAATGTGCAATGGTGGTGGGTTTTCAAAACTTGCAATGGCAAACTTCCAACCCTCCCTGCTTGCCAAGTTAACCATAAGCTGATCAATAAATTCAGATTTACCAGAACCCGGGATGCCTGTCACTATACTTAACTGGCCCTGAACAACGGTAAACAACCCGTCAACACTTGCAAGCCCTGTAGATGCACCGCCAACAATACCTTCTTTATAAAGATGCTCAATGTCATTGGTGTAATCATCTGCTGAGTAAACACCTTCAAGCGGAACAGGTTTGGCGTTATCAATTAGCTTTCTAAGATACTCTGTGCCGTGATGCTTCAGTACATCGTTACAATCCTTGCACCCCTCTGGGTATTCAATCGTCCAACACTTAGCCCTTCCTATGCGTCTAGCAAGTTCCTCACTAAGCGCAAGCCCTGCTTCATCGAAGTCAGTTGCAAGAATAATTCTATCGGCTTTCTCTAGCTTGTCTCTGGCCGTCCAGACATAGGCAAACTTATTATCCTCCTCTGGGTTTACCTTTCGGTTGCTTACCTTTTGTGGCGCACCGTTGGGAACACTGACAACATTCTGTATCCCTGCTGAGGCGCAAGCTAATAGGTCGCTTTCCCCTTCAACAAAGATAATATCCTTTGCGTCATCTTTTACCTGATCAATACCCCAAAGGGTTCTTGCCGCACCATCTTGAGTAAAATGCTTACCCTGAATTGACCTCCACTTAACTGCTTCACGATCACCATAAACAAATCCAATTGCATCCATCTCACCAGAACCGTTGAAATATTTTCTCCCAGATACTACTGGATAACTTGTTACAGATAAGGGGTCGATTGACCTGCTGAGTAAATAATTATTAATAAGTTCTTGGTCTGATGTGCTTGGCACTGATATAGCCCTCACTTTTTGCGGTTGGACTTGCTTTGTTATGGATGGCCTGTTGTATCTTCCTGATAGGCCGCAATGGTGACATTGGTATAAACAATCCGAACCATCTATGGTTACGCTTAGAGTTTTTACGTTTTTCTTTTTTCGCTCATCTGAGCATTCTGGGCATTGAACCCGACAATCATCGTGGATATTTGAGAAAAAATACCCAAGGTCTAGATCATTCATATTTGCACTCCACTGAAATATGTGATTATAATATCTTCCGTTAGGAAGATTCCTGTTTGAAACATAATCCTAATACTTAGGAATATTCCTGTTACTTGGAATATTCCTAGCAGAATTAGTCATCCTTAAATCCTTCTTTTATCTCATCTATAATATCGTTTATCATCCTTTGTTTTCTTACGCCCCCAACTCTTAACGCCTCAATAACATCCTCTCTTATTTTTATGTGATTCAATCCAACGTGTCCACAAACAATCTCATGTTCGCTTGAAATAAAATAATTGGCCGCATCAAAACTTACTTCCTTACTGCTGTCGTAAGTGTCTTTCAATGCTTGCACGATCATCCTGCGACATAACAATAATAGTTGATCTTGGCGATTCTCTATCGAGCGCCCAAAAGAGGTGCTTTTCTTTGACTTGTCTATCGTTTCCATAAATCTTTCCTTGCATACAGTCTAAAATTACAGATTCATCGAGATCAGGTCTTCTTGAGGCGTAGTAAATCTTAATTACTACGGCCAGATCACCCTCTAATAATTCGGGAAGTGTCTGGCATTGTTGATCAAAAAGTTTAACATAATCTCTAGCCTTTTTGCTCTTTATAAAAGCAGGCCTTCCCCGAATGGTTACAAGTTGTCTTGAGTTAGCTTTACTAGCAGGCTCACCATGTATTACAAAATTAACTGTTGTCATATTACTTTTCCCGTTGTAAGATGTCTACCACTATATACTATTTACTTAACTTTACCAACTATAGGAACACTACTGTGAGCAAAATAGGTAGCTACTTAATCGAAGCAGAAGAGAACGGAGAACTTAGATATGACGAAAGAAATCAGCGATACGTTAAACCCAAAGACTTTGGTTTTGGAGGACAACATTCCTCTGCCGAAAGACCGAAGAGGGATAGGCGAAAAACTTCCCTCAGAGATGAAAGAGTTGATGAGTAGTATGAAGATAGGTCAAAGCTTTTTTATAGAGACTACTGTTGAAGATCAGAAGTCTAAGATCGGGGCTGTTAGGGCATCAATCTCTAGATACATGAACTCGGTCAATACCCCTATAGCAGGGAATTGGTTGTTTTCTGTTAGGCAAGAGAACGAACCATTCCGTGTTGGCATAAGAGTTTTTAGGATGGAAGATAGGGTCGATTCATGAAGATAACTAATAACTTTAATCTACCAGACGTTGTTGTCTCTGCGTTAACGCAGGATGATTACACTAAGGGTAAATCTAACAGGTCTGTTACACAGCTTATTGATTCACCACAGGTGGCTGTACTTGCAAGAGAGAATGCTGATGACATCGAGCAAGATGCCGTTGACTTTCTTTGGTCTAGATTTGGAACCTCAGTGCATACCATGTTTGAGAGAGCCGCTGAGTCTGCGGAAAAGGTTATTAGTGAGCAAAGAATGTTTGCTGAGGTTCTGGGTTGGACTATCTCTGGTGCTGTTGACTTGCAGGAGTTGGTTACTGGTGGGCGTATTGTTAGTGACTACAAGGTGACTTCCGTATGGTCAGTTATCTTTGCCAAGCAAGAGTGGCATAACCAACTTAATTGTTACGCTTGGTTGATTAGAAAGTCTCAGAATACTGCTGTTAAGCAGTTAAGGGTAATAGCAATCATACGGGACTGGCAACGCAGGCGAGCAAGTGAAGACTCTACCTACCCTCAATCACCGATAAAGATTATTGAGATTCCTTTGTGGACTGACGAGGAACAGGATAGTTATGTCGAGGAAAGAGTCAGACTTCATCAAGAGGCTGAGTTCAAACGACTGACTGGCGATGAGATAGAGCAGTGTACGCAGGCAGAGACATGGAAAAAGGATGACAGTTATGCTGTTATAAAAAAGGGGAGAAAGAGAGCCGTAAGAGTTTTAGGTTCTCAGCAAGAAGCTGATGACTTCATAGCAGATATATCTGTTGAAGCTGAGAAGCATCATGTTGATGTTAGAAAGGGTGAGGCAACCAGATGTATTCAGAACTGGTGTCGAGTCAGTAAGTGGTGTCCTCAATTTGCAAGGGAGAAGTTCGCATGATGGGCAGTGATAAAGAAACATATTTGAAGATGGTAGCAATATGGTCTATTACCAACATACCAGATTTAAAGGTGTCGTTAATCGGGGATAGCTTTAAGGTAACGTGCAAGTTTGGATTTATTGTAAACATGGATGCAAAGTTATTTTATCAAATAGAACCTCTAGAAGTTGTTCAGTTAATAGAGAAATCGTTCACTAAACAATTTGGGGTAGATGGTTCAAAGTACAGAAACACATTTCGAGGATTTAAAAAGAATCCATTTTCAAGTCAAAACTAGGAGTGCGACATGCCAAAGAAAGAACAATACCCAGAGATAACGTATGGGGCTATCTGGAAAAACCTGTCTGAAGTTGATTGCTCAAAGAACGCTAAGAGCAAGAACGGACTGACTTACCTTGCTTGGAACGAAGCTTGGGCTTTACTCATGGAAAATTATCCAGAGTCTACCTTTGCGTACCTTGATAACGAGGTGTATGCGGATGGATCAGTATCAGTTGTCTGTCAGGTTGAGATACATGGTCTTACTAGGCGAATGTGGTTGCCTGTTATGAACTATGCAAATAAGACGATACCCAACCCTTCATCTAGGGATATTTCCGATAACAAGATGCGTTGTTTGGTCAAGACCATTGGACTTTTCGGTTTGGGATTCCATATATATCGTGGACAAACTCAGCCTGAAGATATGTTTGAGGATGACTCCTCACAACAAGTTAAGGCTAACAGTACAACAGGTACACAAAACACAGCAGTAGGTCATAAAAAGACCAACAAGAAGTCAGTTAATGTAACAGGCAAGGTAGCAGAAGGGGTCAAGAAGGAAGCCCAAGATAAGTCTGATGCAGAGTTTTATCTGTCATGGACTGATGATGATGCCCAAGTATGGGTTGATAAGATGTTTGAGGTGGCTGAGAAGTTTGCGGAATCACCTAATGGCGCAAGAAGCCAGTGGCAAGCGAACAAGAAAACGATTGATCACTTAACCACTAATCACCCCAAGGCGTATGCCTCACTGAAAGAAAAATTCACTAATCTTAGCAATAAGCTAAAAACCCAAGAAGGAAATAACGATGAATAAGCAATATCCGAAAGGCGAAGGCGCAATGTTTGCAAACCAAAAGCAAAACGAAAAGCAACCAGATTGGAGGGGTAATATAGAGGTCACCTCTGCTCAGTTGCGAGAGTTGCTTGATATGGCAAAAGCTAACCAAGCTAACCCTGTCCCTGATTTTAAATTAAAAATGCAAGTAGCGTCATGGAACAGAATTGCCAAGAACACTGGGGCAGAGTATATGTATCTTAGCACTGAGGTTTATAATCCTGAAGTTGCTCCTGCACCTACTCCCCCTCCGGCTCCTGCACCAGAGCAGTTTGATGAAGATATCCCTTTCTAATGAAGTTTGAACTGAAAGAGAACAGCGGAGTGGTAGAGATTCTTCTACCGCTTTGCAATCTTTTCCCCGAAAGAAGCTTGGAGTTAATGAACCTGTGCCTTAAGTCAAAACGAGGCGTTCATGTTGAGGTTAAGTCAGTCGGGAAGTCTAGAACATCTATGCAAGAAAGGTATTACAGGAAGTGGTGCGGTGAGTTCGCTAAGTTTGTGGGCATGACGCATGACGAAATGCACGAAGAATTATTGTGTCGGGCGTTTGGAAGCGAGAGTGTTGGGACATCTATGGGTGAAGTAAGAAGACCGCTTAAAAGAAGTTCTGAAGTTGGAGTTGTAGAATATTCCTCTCTCATTGAGATGTTAATATTTACAGCGGCTGAACTAGATTTCCACGTTCCCCCTGCGGAAAGGATGATAGTAAATGAAAAATAAACAAAAATTGCTTGATCGTCATGTGCATTTTGAGGACTCAATTGAGTTATCCAAGGTGTTATTAAATTTATCGAAGGATACTAGTGGTCATCTTCATTATTATCTTGTGGAGTCTTCTGAGCATATAGAATCTATGTGGGAAGCATACTCTGAATTAGTATCGTTTATGAATCAGGTGATTGATGAGCAAGATAAAGATTAAAGGCTTGGAGAGATAAATGTTAATCAGGTTAAGCAAGCAAGACCTACATAACTGCGAGATGATGGGTGCAGATACGGTTAAGTTGTGTGAGATGCAGGGATTTAAACCAAGATTACACAATAATAATCAATCAAGGGTTGAGGCTAATATTTACGGATTTAAAGCGGAGTTCGCAGTTGCTAGATTGTTTAACCTAGACTTGCCTACCGTTAATGTCCTTACTGATGGGGGCGTTGACCTCTGGTTTGATGACATAACAATTGATGTTAAATTTAACAATGCTGAGTACGGAAAGTTGATATTCGACACTATGGATAAGTTTAAGTCTAACATTGCTGTATTAGTGGGTAAGACACCCGACCCTAGCATTATGAGAATAAACGGTTGGATGGACAGAAAAACATTCGGAGATAAAAGTCAGGCTGTTGATTTTGGGTATGGCGACAGGTTGTTTATGAACCATGATGAGATGTTACCTATTGAAAGCCTTTGGTCTCGCCTTATGGTTTACAAGTTTAAATGAGTGAGGTAGAGTAAATACAGGCGAGTACAAAGTTTGGTGAGTGGTGGCATCGAACTGTTCCTCTTCTCCCCGAGAGAAGTAACCAACAAAGAGATTATGAAGTTCCGTTCGCCAAATTTGATTCATGCGGAGAATTTTCTTATCCACCACTGTTAAATTTTTAACACTTCTTCCAAAAGGTACATCCTACAACCAACTTTATTTCTTATTCTTAACTTGTTATTTATAGAGCGTGTCGATAAACGGTTGATCTACCAAGCCTCTAAGCATAGAGCTTCCCTTCAATATTTCTTTTTCCGCTAACTCTAGGTCAGCAATAGTTTCTTCTTTTTGAGAAGGAGATAATTCTGACTTACGAATATCATCTTTGTGGCTTCTTATTAACTTAAGCTGTTTCTCAATGTATCGTGATTGAGAAGCCATTCCAACAAGAGTCTCTCTTCCTTTTAAATATTTTTCATACTCAGCCATTCGTCCATCTTCAGCAAGTTTTCCTAATGTGTTAACGGTTTTCTTTATCTCAGCATTTAATTCGTAAAAATCTTCTTTTGCTCCTGAGTTATGCGCTGTGTTAAAAAATCTTTTTATTATTGGATACTCAAACATTGGTCTGCTAGGCATTTCAATAGACTTATCCCCTGTGAGAGCAGGAGTTCTCATGAGCGCATCAGCAAACATTAATCCATAGCTTCCGATTGTTCCTGTATATCCTTTTATTATATGCTCTATCTTTAAAGGGTTGGTGTTAGTGTTTGTTCCTACCCATTTGGCAAATTCGCTAGTTGTAATCCTTCCTGCCGCAAAGCCCTCTAGCTTATCATCAACCATGTAAGGAGGAACTACTGGCGCACCTGTAAAAGTATTTTTATTGTACATAACCTCAAACATAGGCTTGATAATCTGCGCCCCCAAAGGATTAATACCTAAAGTTCCCTTAACCCCTCTCTTCAGAGATTCATACGCTTCTTTGCCCGTTGTTTTTTCAGACCCAACCCCTAAAATTCTTTCTGGGATAACTTTAAATATTAAACCGACTTCAAAAGGAATTGGAACTTTAAAGGGAACCCCCCAAGATGTGGGGATCAGCCAGTAGTTATCTCTTGTATGCTCATTTGCTTCCTTGTATTGCTCATCATCGCTAAATTGGTGCCAGTACAGAGCGGTTAGTCCCGCCAGAAACGCTCCTCTCATTAAGAAGTTAATAGCTTGTCTTCTCTGAGCTACACCCTTAACTGCGCTGTAGTTTCCTTGACCCGCTCTCCAAAAAACATCTAATCCTTGAAATCGTGCGTTTAAGAAAGGAATTGCCGCAGTGACTATTCTTACTGCTGAGTTGTTTCCCCTTCGCCCAAAGTTTATTATCTCTAATGCTTGCCACGCGGCTTCGGCTGAGTTTCCAGTTCTCTTAAGGACATCATCAAATACAGCTTTTCTTGTTGCCGCATCAGACATGGTTGTTCCTGCACCAAGATAGTCCCACATTTTCATAACAATATTTTGGGATGAGGCTCCTGATAACCCCATCTTTTTCGATTCTTTTTTAAACTTTTCAAATACATTTTTATAATTTAGATTGCTTAAATCATAACCACCAACAACACCATAGCGAGATAATTCTTCCACACTTGATCTGTTAAAGTTTTTAACAGTGTCAAGAACAGGGATAATACTAGCCCCAGAGGTAACCGCTGTAGACAAGGTGTCCCTCATCAGGTTAACAATCATGAAGCCGGGGTCTCTTGTTATTAACTCTCTAAGAGCAGTTGCAGGCGCACCAACCACGCTTGTAATCATGGATTCTGCGCTAGAGATGCTTGAGCTTTCCATAGCCTGAAACATTAACGGATCATCAATTGAGAAACTTCTTTTCTTGCCATCAACCCTAAAGTTAATAACATTCGTTCCTTTCTCTCCTGCCTTAACTTCTCTAGCCAACCCAAGTGAGTTTAAGTCTCTCACTATTCGTTGTTGGGCAACATTCCTCATACCCATAGCTATGGCGGCATCTAAGTTTCTTACTATAGCTTCAAGAAGGGGGACTGTTACCGCTGACTCACTTCCTTTTAACTTCTTAAATGTAGAGGCACTTGTCATTCCTGAGAATATTCTTGGAATGTTATCTGCTGTGTTTGGGTCGTCCACTTGCCTGTAGAACGGAACATAATCAGAATCTTTTAACCAAATCTCTGAAGTCTCCGCATCTAAAACGCCAGTGTCTTGAAGAAACTTAACTGTCTTTCTGTTGTAAGCATCCCACCTCCTAGCAAATTCTTTAATAATAGAGTTGCCGTTTTCATCTACATATTTGTTTACTTCTGCCTCTAATATAGCCAAGCTGTTTTCGTCAGCAGGAGTCTTTAATCCTCTTTTTCTTTGCTCCACAGACCTTTTAGCGATCATATAAGCTTGCGTTAACTGCTCAAGGTTAACATTATATTGATTTCCGTCTGCGTGTAAGCCGTGAAGAACCTCAATCAATCCCCTGTATTTCTTTCCTTCAAAAACAAAATCCTCAACCTGAGCGTGACCGTCTTTATAGACAGCAGACCCTTGCGTTAAAGCTGATGAGGTAATTGCTTTGTGCTTTTCTGCCATCATTGCCGCTTGAATAGCGCCGACATCTGCAAGTAAATCTCTAAACTGAGGTAGCTTGTATATATCCTCAAGTCTAGTCCACTTGTTGATCATGGCGGTTTTAGCTTTCGTGAAGAACGCACCTATTGAGCCAGTGTTAGTGACCTCTAGAAAGGTAGTATTGGGTATCTGATCTGGGCTTTTGGTAACAAGCTTGTCTATTTCTTTTTGGGTTTCAGTAGAATACTCAGGCTCATTTGCGCGAGAGTACATATTCCTATCTTCTGTGGACAGCTTCGCGCCCTTCTCAGGGTTTTGAGCAACATACTGAGCGCGAGGCTCTGCCTTTGAACTGTATCTAGGTATAAACCCAGATGTAGAGGCTTCCTCTTGCTCCACGTTCTTCTCAACTACTTTATTTATAGCCTCTTCAGATATTTCTGGTATAGAATCTTTTGGTGTAGAACCCTCAGATAAAAACTCCTTCGCTTGCTCTCTGCCGGTAGAAGGGTCTTTGGCTCTAGATTCCATAACTGTAGAGTCTACGTTTGCAAAATCTCCCATGCGCTGTCCATCTTGCACTGGTACAGCTTTTGTCTCATCACTTGGAGCAACAGCAACCCGCGATTGTCCTTGGGCATCAAACGATGGAGTGCCAGTCAATCTCTCAGTCTCCAAAAGAGTTCTTATTTTATTGGTTTCTCTAGAGCCTATCTCTCCAGACTCTATGCCTGTGATAATATTGTCAAACGAGTTAAACCCAAATCCCTTAATAGCATTGGTTACTTTAGTAAAGAAGGAAGTTATCTTGTTTAACGAGGTTCTCGGCTTTCCAGTCAATAGACTTTTATTTAATCGGGCTTCTCTTGTCATTTCAGCAACGGCTTCTTCGATCTGAACTACGCGAGACTTGTCTCCATAGTCCTTTGTTGCATTATCTAAAAACGTACCGCCCTTTGAGCTTGTTTTTGTTCCTACAAGGCTTGAAAGCATTCGCCATTCTTTTTCAGTCCATAGATCAAGCTGTCTCATTCCATGAATCATTTCATGATCTAAGAGCCTGATAAACTCAGCCTCTTGCTGTTGTTCACTCATGTTCTTAAGGCCGTTAACGCTATCAACCGCAAGAAATATTCCATTTATATCTGGAGAGTAAAAGGCTTCTGTTCTTTTGCTTAAATTATTATCTCTTTCTGCTCCCATAAGTGGGTTGCCGTTAGAGTCAAACATCTTCTCATTGTTTTCGTTTAACTCTTCAGCGTATTTAACACCAAATACAAGCTCACCATTTTGATTTCTAGTTACAGTTTGTAATGCGTAATTTAGGTTTAAACCCATATCTTCCAAGCCAACAGATTTCATCCGGGACTTTAATATTCCCATGAACTTGTTAAGATTAACTTTAGGTTCTTGATAAACAACTAAACCCTGCCCTTGAGGAATGGCATCAGCAGGATCAAGTTTAGGCATATTTTGAACAGGTTTTATGTGATCTTTTAAGTCTTTACCTAAAACTTCGGCAATCTTTAATGCTTGCGGATTAGTCTCGGGGTCAAGCCCTATAGCCTGAGCAATACCTGCAAGGTTGGTAGTGTCATTATTGTTCTGCTTAACAAACTCTAAGGCCTTGCCAAACTGATCAGATGTGTACCTGTTGTGTTTAAACAGTGGTATCTTGGTTGGTGCATCAAATCGCGGCAATGACCTGATACCAGAAACTAAGGCCTTTAACTCGCCTTGGTTCATGTCTGATATTCTTCTGTTGCCTGTCGCTTTAACGCCAGTAAAGTTTTCAGCTAACACCCTTATAGCAGGAGAGCCTATCCCATTTACAATGTTGTTTTTCTGTAGCGCATCAGCAACAACACTTAGCTTTGCGTTAGTGTCTCCGCTGTCTAAAACAGAGTCCATGTGTATGAATGATTTTGTTGAAGAGTTAATTTTTTCTGCATAAGTTTTAGCGTCAGCTACATTCTTAAACTTTACATTTCTAGACCCGTCATACTTTGAATATCTTCCTGTTCTTTCCTGCAAAGACACAGCTTCATCAGCCGTTGGAGGCCTTGTCGTTATTTCATCTCCGTTACCAGATACCAAAACAAACTCATCTTTTTTCTTTTTGTTTTTTCGAGCAACTGCTTTGTATATAGCGTTTTCAAGAGTTTCAGGGGGTCGTATTAAGCGACTGAACTTATCTTTTAGTACAGACTTAGCTTCAGCGGGGGTAAACGTGTTAGTTTCAGGCAATCCTTTAGCAATACGCTTGGCATTAAGCTTTTGAGATGCTGTCATTTTTCTTTGAGATACGCCCTGCATAACCAAATCTTTTGCTGAGGCGTTTTCTTGGAATTGAGGAGCGATAGTTCCTGCCGCAGAATCTATTGCACTAGCAGTGAAGGTTGATTCATCTGGGTGGAGGATTGTGTCACCATAGGTAACAAGCGTACTCTTAACTTCGGGAGAATAGCTTTCTGTGGAGTTGTTAATAACTTGCGTTACAGAGTTGTTAACTTGAGAATCAACAATTTTTTCGTTAAGTCTTCCTGCTATTAAAGAAGCCTCTTCAAGTGACTGCACGTTTCTGCCAAAAGGCGTTTTCTTTCCGTCAGGGGTTATATGAACAACTTGATTTGCGCCTAAAGACTGTTCACCACTTGCAAGCTCAGATGCCTTTAGTGACTCTACTTCTGCGCTTAAGCGTCTTAGGTCGCTTTCACTTTGGTTTTGCCTTCTTGCATTCTGTAGTTCAAGTGATTTTGTTGCGCTAGGTAGCATGTCTACTTGGAAAGACCCTGCTGTTGGGAATGATCTGCCCATGACCCTAAATATGTGATTTGAATAATCTATAGGAGGATTAGCTTTTACTACAGGCTGAACTCTTTCTGAAGGAGATGCAATCTCTTGAACTGCAATATCAGGGTTAGGAATGCCGTTTTTAGAAATAGTTTTTTCTTGCGTGGTTCCATCAGGTTTAACATCAACAATGTAACGAGTCTCTACGGTGTTTCTTTTAACCGTCCGTCTTCGAACTTTTTCTTCTGCCTGATAAGTTTCTACGTTGTTAGGATCAGTTGCATCAGTTACTTGAAGGTATCTGCCTGCCCTTCTTAATTTTTTGGTTATTTGTTCAGGGGTAGGAGGGTCTATCTGACTTGGATCAACAGTTGCTTGGCTTGGTTGAAAATCTAATCCCTGCTCTTCTTGCGCTCTTTGTTCTGCACCTTGAGCCTCTTCAGCTTGAAATTTGGATACAGCCTCTTCACCAAGAGCAATGCGCTCATCTCTTTTAACTCTTAACTCACCTTCGCGATCTATTTCTGCTTTACTGACTATTCCTCTTCTTCGGATTGCGGCACTGCTTAAAACTAC
>Ga0209482_1001161_pt1 | contig 19095 bp, 17 predicted proteins | sample CoawatmetaG10DNA_FD_187512 | JGI IMG/M metagenome (GOLD analysis project Ga0209482, IMG submission 187512) | Marine microbial communities from the West Antarctic Peninsula - Coastal water metaG104-DNA (SPAdes) (version 2) | ecosystem: Environmental > Aquatic > Marine > Coastal ...
TGATTTAATTATAGAAGAGAAAACTCAAAAACAAATTAAATTAAATAAATTTAAATCTTTACCACTTAATGAGATTGGCAAACAAGTTGATATAGCCATTGTTGTCGGTGGTGACGGAACAATGCTCGGAGTTGCAAGAGCATTATTAGATAATGGGATTCCTTTGATCGGAATTAATAAAGGTCGTTTTGGATTTTTAGCTGATTTAAATATCGACAGCATGCTTACCAATATTGATAATATTTTAGACGGTCTTTATATTCAAGATAATAGAATGTTAATTGAAACAACAGTTGTAAGAAATAATAAAATAATCTATGAGTCATTTGCTCTAAACGATATAGTTGTAAGGAGTGGTTTAAGACTTATTGAATTGGAAGTAATCATTGATGGAAGATTTGTTCATACACAAAGGTCAGATGGTTTAATTATTAGTACGCCAACTGGCACAACAGCTTATGCGCTTTCAGCTGGTGGACCAATCCTTCACCCAAATTTAGATGCTATTACTATTGTGCCAATTAGCCCCCATACATTAAGTAACCGACCTATTGCTGTTAGTGGAGATAGCGAAATACTAATTAAAATAGTTAATATGGATGAAGCCTATGCTAGCATCGACGGGCAAATTCAAGTACCTTTAGATAAAAAAGACACAATATGCATTAAAAAAGCTAAACAATCTATTTCAATACTTCACCCACAAGATTATTGTTACTTTGAGATGCTTCGAAATAAATTAAATTGGGGGTAAAATTTATTAATGCTTGAAAATCTTTCAATTAAAAATTTTGTTATTGTTGATCATCTAGAGCTAAATTTTAAAGGTGGATTCTCTGCACTAACTGGTGAGACTGGGGCAGGTAAGTCAATTCTTATTGGCGCACTTTCATTGGCTCTTGGTCAAAGAGCAGATAGTGGTGTAATAAGGCATAACAACAATAAATCAGATATTTCAGCTACATTTAATACTCAAGGTAATAAACATGCTCAAGAATGGTTAAAACAAAACGAACTTGAATCTGAGGATGATAGTATTTTGTTAAGAAGGGTTATATATGAAGACGGGAAATCAAAAGGCTTTATCAATGGGATACCAGCAACTATCACCCAGTTAAAATCAATAGGAGAATTGCTTATTGATATTTATAGTCAAAACTCACATCATTCATTATTAAAAAATTCTACACAACGAGAGATTTTAGATAATTTTTCAGGCCTAAATAAAGAAGTTGAAGAGATTAAAAATTTGTATAATAATTGGCATAAATTATTTATAGAAAATGAAAATTTTAAGAAAAATAAAGAATCATATGTTGAGGAAATAAAAGAGCTTGAAGAGAAAAATAAACAATTTAAAGCTTTAGATTTTTCTTTTTCTCGATGGCAAGACATACAAGCAAATCATAAAATGCTTTCCAATAGTGCTGAATTAATTAATGGCGTTCAGGAATGTATTTCTAGGCTAGATAATGATGACTCATCCACATCTAATCAAATTAACCAACTTCAAACAAGTCTATCAAATTTATCTGCTCTAGATGGTCGGCTTGGAAATCAATTGAAAATTATTGATACTATTTCTATGGAAGTAAGTGAGCTTATTCGTGAGCTAAATCATTATCTACATAAGCTAGAGATTAATGAAGAATTAAAGAATGAGGTCGAGTCTAAAATTCAGAATACATATGATTTTTCTAGAAAGTATCGTTTAAAGCCTGAAGAGCTAGATTCTTTAAGTAAGGATTGGGAAGTTCGATATGAGTTATTGGTAAAGCTAATAGATGAAAAAGGAATCACTCAGGCACTAAATGAAGCAAGATACCGTTATGATGAAGCTGCCTCTAAATTATCAAAAAAACGTAGCGAAGCTGCTCTAGAACTCAATATAATAATTACAGATAAGCTTAACGATCTATCTTTTACACATGGAAAATTCGAGGTTAATTTAAAACCAATCGAAGCTAGTGCTAATGGAAATGAGCAAGTTGAATTTTTGATTTCAACATACCTTAATGCAGAACCTAAGCCTATACAAAAAGTAGCATCTGGAGGAGAGCTGTCTAGAATTAGTCTAGCAATAAGAGTTGCCTCAATTAGAAAAGCAAATATTCCAGTAATGATTTTTGATGAAGTTGATGTAGGGATTGGTGGTGGGGTGGCTGAAGTAGTCGGAAAATTATTAAAAGATTTAGCTAATGATACCCAACATCAAATTTTTGCTATTACGCACTTGCCTCAAGTTGCCGCACAATCTTTAAATCACTATAAAGTTTCAAAAGGTCAAATTAATGGAGAAACTGTAAGCCAAATAAATTTGCTTGATCAAAGTGGTCGAGTTGACGAACTGGCTAGAATGTTAGGTGGCGTTGAGATAACAGATACTACTTTAGAGCATGCTAGAGAGTTACTTAGCTAACCCATGACATTTCGTAATATTTTCTGCCCCACCTAATTTACAACTGCAGGACTTATTGTTGCAATCTGCATAGATATACAAAGCATGCTCAATAATAGTAAATCCATTTTTTTCGGCAATCATATTTTGTCTTTTTTCAATTTCATCATCACAAAATTCTTTAATAAATCCACATTGAAGACATACGATATGGTCATGATGATCCTTTTCATTAAGCTCGAATACCGCTTTATCGCTTTCAAAGTGATGGCGTATTAAGATACCAGATTGTTCAAATTGCGTTAATACTCTATAAATAGTTGCTAATCCAATTTCCTCATCTGTTTGTAGCATTATTTTAAAGATATCTTCAGCAGACAAATGTTTGTCTCTATTGTTTTCAAAAATACCAAGTACCTTCAATCTTGGGAGAGTTGCTTTAAGACCTGTTTTTTTAAGATCATTATGTTGAATCATGATTACATAACTCCAAAATTAAATTAACTTAATATCTATCATGTTATATTATGAGCCTATGCAAATAAAGATATATCTTCGCAATTATTTTTTAATTTTTTTGTTATGTAATTTAATATCTTGCTCATCTATAGATCTAATTCCTAATATCCCAAGCACCTTACCTAAAGTTTATAAAATTGATATTCAACAAGGTAATGAAATAAGTTCTGAAATGCTAATGAAACTAAAGCCTGGAATGACCAAACCTCAAGCTCGTTTTGTTCTAGGAACGCCGTTAATTCAAGACACTTTTCATCAGGAAAGATGGGATTATATATATGAAATGAGAGTCCAAGATATTATGATTGAACGAAGACATGTTATTTTAAATTTTGTAGATGAAAAATTAAAAACAATAACCGGTGCAATAATTCCGAAAGTGGAAGAGTCTAAATTAAATGATGAGGCAGATAAAACTAATAAAAATCTTCAACTTAATGATAAAAAAGGTAATAATGATCTAGAAATCTCTGATGAAGAAGTAAGGCCTTCTGAACCAGTGAAGCTACCACCATTAATCGAAGATACAAAAGTATCGCCAGATAAAGAACCACCAATATCTGTAGACACTTCTGAATCAATTAATGAGGCAATCAAAAAAGATATTATTGACTCTCTACCAGAAAAAGATGACTCTGGTTATTTTGATCTTTTACTAGAAAAAATAGGATTTTAAAATATGACAAACCCTTTAAGAATAATTATTGTAGGTGCTTCTGGAAAGATGGGACAAGCTTTGATCAACGAGATCTCAAAAGACCCAGAGCTATTATTAACTGGAGCGATTGATCAATCATCATCCACCGATCTGGGAATGGATGCTGGAGCATTATTTGGGATTAAAACTGACGTTATAATTAATGATGATTTTGAGTCGACAATAAAAACAGGTGATTGCGTAATAGATTTTACTAGGCCTGAGGCTTCAATGGAATATCTTGAAGGGTGCATTAAAAATAATATTAAATATGTTCTTGGAACTACTGGTTTTTCAGATGAAGAAAAGGAAAAAATTTCGCTTGCATCAAAAGACATTCCAATCTGCTTTGCACCTAATATGAGTGTGGGAGTAAATTTGCTAGTTTCATTGGTTGAAGCGGCTACTCATGTTCTTCATAAGGATTACGATATGGAGGTCATCGAATCACATCATAGGGATAAAGTTGATGCACCTTCAGGAACAGCCCTTAGATTAGGAGAGGCTATTGCAAAAACTGCAAATTTAAACCTAGAAGAAAATGGGGTTTTTCAGCGAGCTGGGAAAATAGATAAGCGAAAACAAAATGAAATTGGGTTTTCAACTATCAGAGCAGGAGATATTGTTGGTGACCATACTGTTTTATATGCTGGAGATGGAGAACGAATTGAATTAACACATAAAGCAGGAAGTAGGTCTACCTTTGCAATAGGTGCAATTAAGGCAGTTAAATTTCTAACAAATCATTCTGCTGGTCTTTTTGATATGATGGATGTCTTAAATTTAAAAAAATAATAAATATTTTCATATTTTAAATTGTAGTAAAGTGGTGAATGATCTATAATTCACAAATCGGGCGGACCTAAAACCACCCGTTTGTTTTATCTAACAGATTATTTTACCTTGGAGGGTTTTCTTGTCGTCTAAATTGCCGGCCATATTAGCGCTTGCAGACGGAACAAAGTTTCGAGGTACTTCCATTGGTGTTAAAGGATCTGTTGTTGGTGAAGTAGTTTTCAATACCTCAATGACTGGCTATCAAGAAATACTTACCGACCCTTCCTATACAGAACAAATTATTACTTTTACTTATCCTCATATTGGAAATACAGGCATCAATCTTGAAGATATGGAATCAAAAAAAGTATGTGCAAAGGGCTTAATTATTCGTGACCTACCTATTGCTTACTCAAGCTTTAGAGCGACAATGTCATTATCTAACTACCTTAATGAGCAAAAAATTGTAGGCATATCAGGAGTTGATACAAGAGCATTAACTCAGCATTTAAGAGTTAACGGAGCTCAATCTGGCTGCATTATGGCTGGAGCTATTGATGAGGCAGAGGCTATTAAAAAAGCAAAATCCTTTAAAGGAATTGCTGGGATGGATTTGGCTAGTGTTGTTTCAACCCCAAAAAAATATATATTTAAGGAAGGTGAATGGGAGCTAGGACTTGGTTATCAAAAAGTGTCGAAGTTTAAATACCATGTGGTTGCTTATGACTTTGGGATAAAAAGAAATATCTTAAGAATGCTAACCTCAAGGGGGTGTAAGGTAACAGTAGTACCAGCAAAATTATCTGCAAAAGAAGTTCTAGCATTGAAGCCTGACGGCGTATTTCTATCAAATGGGCCAGGTGATCCTGAGCCATGTGATTTCGCCATTGATAATATTAAAATTATTATGAAAAAAAAATTACCTTTGTTTGGTATTTGTTTAGGACATCAATTATTAGCATTAGCAAGTGGCGCTAAAACATCAAAAATGAAATTTGGACATCATGGAGCTAATCATCCTGTTCAAGATATTAAAACAGGAAGAGTATTTATTACAAGTCAAAATCATGGCTTTACCGTTGATTCATCTTCGCTCCCCAAAGTTATGAAGGCAACCCATATCTCTTTATTCGACAAAACACTTCAAGGAATTAGTCGTATTGATGTCCCAGCATTTGGTTTTCAGGGACATCCTGAAGCTAGCCCAGGACCCTCAGAAATGGATTATTTATTCGACCAATTTATTAAAATGATGATTAAAGGAAATAGATAAGTGACTAAACGGACTGATATAAAATCAATTCTCATTATTGGTGCAGGCCCAATCATTATTGGACAGGCATGTGAGTTTGATTATTCTGGTGCTCAAGCATGCAAGGCGTTAATGGAAGAGGGCTATCGAGTTATTTTAGTAAATTCAAATCCAGCAACGATTATGACAGATCCTGATATTGCTCATAAAACTTATATTGAACCAATTCAATGGGACATTGTAAGTAAAATAATAGCAAAAGAAAAACCAGATGCTCTTTTACCAACAATGGGCGGTCAAACTGCACTTAATTGTGCTTTAGATTTAGACAAACATGGAGTATTGAAAAAATACAATGTGGAGCTAATTGGCGCCTCAAAAAAAGCAATTGACAAAGCTGAAGATAGGCAGCAATTCAAAGAAGCAATGAATAAGATTGGTCTTGCATCGGCACGTTCATTGATAGCTCATAGCTTAGAAGAAGCGGTCCAGGTTCAAGCAAGTATTGGTTACCCTGCGATTATTCGCCCTTCTTTCACTATGGGTGGAAGTGGAGGCGGAATCGCTTACAATCAAGAAGAATTTTTAGATATCTGTAAGAGAGGTTTAGATGCTTCCCCTACGAATGAGTTATTAATTGAGGAATCACTTTTAGGTTGGAAAGAGTTTGAAATGGAGGTTGTAAGAGATACAAAAGACAATTGCATTATTATTTGCTCAATTGAGAATTTAGATCCAATGGGAGTCCATACTGGAGATTCGATAACAGTTGCACCTGCCCAAACACTTACTGATAAAGAATACCAGCTAATGAGAACTGCATCGATTAATGTTTTGAGAGAAGTGGGAGTTGAAACAGGAGGTTCGAATGTTCAATTTGCAATCAATCCTGATGATGGCCGTATGGTCGTTATAGAGATGAACCCAAGAGTATCAAGGTCATCAGCGTTGGCATCAAAAGCTACAGGTTTTCCAATTGCTAAAATTGCAGCTAAATTAGCGGTTGGTTTCACACTTGATGAGTTAAGTAATGATATAACTGGAGGCCTTACTCCTGCATCATTTGAACCATCAATTGATTATGTTGTAACTAAAGTCCCAAGATTTGCTTTTGAAAAATTTCCACAAGCAGATTGTAGACTAACGACTCAAATGAAGTCTGTAGGCGAGGTTATGGCTATTGGAAGAACCTTCCAAGAATCATTCCAAAAAGCATTAAGAGGTCTTGAGATTGATGTGGATGGATTGACCGAGCAATCAACAGATAAAAATGAAATTATTAAAGAACTAAGGGAGCCAGGACCAAATCGATTGTGGTTTTTAGGTGATGCCTTTAGGTTGGGATTATCCATTGAGGAAATATTCCAACATTCAAAGGTAGACCCATGGTTTCTTTACCAAATAAAAGATTTAATTGAGATAGAGGAAAAAATGAAGAAAATGACTATTAAGTCATTTAGCTCGGAAATACTCTTTGATATAAAAAGAAAAGGGTTCTCCGATAGCCGAATTGCTAATCTTATTGGAAAGCAAGCTAAAGATATCAGATCCCTTCGTTATAAACATAAAATTCATCCAGTTTATAAAAGAGTAGACACCTGTGCAGCAGAGTTCGAAACAAATACAGCCTATCTTTATTCGACTTATGAGCAGGTTTCTGAAGCTAATCCTTCCAAAAATAAAAAAATTATTATAATCGGCGGGGGCCCAAATAGAATTGGTCAAGGAATTGAATTTGATTACTGCTGCGTTCATGCGTCTCTTGCTCTAAGGGATTGTGGCTACGAAACTATCATGATCAATTGCAATCCAGAAACAGTATCAACTGACTATGACACATCTGATAGGTTATATTTTGAGCCAGTCACTATGGAAGATGTCTTGGAAGTTATTAGAACGGAGAGTCCATGGGGTGTAATTGTTCAATATGGTGGACAAACACCACTTAAACTTGCAAAAGCATTAGCTCAAGAAGGGGCCCCAATAATAGGTACACTACCTGATGATATTGATGCAGCTGAAGATCGTGAGCGCTTTCAGAAAATTATAGAAGATTTAAAGCTAAAACAGCCACCTAATCGAACTGCTAGAAACCCGACTCAAGCAATTAAGTTAGCTGAAGAAATTGGCTATCCTTTAGTCGTAAGACCAAGCTATGTTTTAGGGGGTAGGGCTATGGAAATAGTTCATGAGAAAAATGATTTAGAGCGGTACATGAGGGAGGCAGTTAAGGTGTCAAATGAATCACCTGTTTTATTAGATCGATTTTTAAATGATGCTATTGAGATAGACATTGATGCTATTTCCGATGGTAAAGTGGTGGTAGTAGCTGGAATTATGGAGCATATTGAGCAAGCAGGAGTTCATTCAGGCGATTCGGCATGCTCACTTCCGCCTTATAGTTTGTCAAAGAAAATACAAAAAAAATTAATCGCTCAAACAAAGCTGATGGCAAAAGCATTAAATGTAATTGGCTTAATGAATGTTCAATTTGCAATTCAGCATGAGGAAATATATGTTTTGGAGGTTAATCCTAGGGCCTCTAGGACTGTTCCGTTTGTATCAAAAGCGATAGGCATACCATTAGCCAAGATTGCTGCAAAAGTTATGTCTGGCAAAACACTTAAATCTCTTAATTTTACAAAAGAAATCGAACCTAAATTTTTCTCTGTAAAAGAAGCTGTCTTTCCATTTATTAAATTCCCAGGTGTTGATACTATTTTGGGCCCAGAAATGAAATCCACGGGGGAAGTTATGGGAATTGGTAAAACTTTTGTAGAAGCATATATTAAGTCACAGCTTGGAGCTTCAACATCACTTCCAAAAAGTGGTAAGGCTTTTATTAGCGTTCGAAAAGAAGACCATAAGAATGTGATTGATATCGCAAAATCTCTTAATAACTTAGGCTTTAAGCTGGTAGCAACTAAAGGGACTGCAGAAATACTAAAAGAAAATAAGATGGATGTAATTTCAGTGAATAAAGTTGCCGAAGGTAGGCCACATATTGTAGATATGATCAAAAATGATGAAATTGATTTCATTGTTAATGTTACTGAAGATAAAAAAGCTATTGCCGACTCATATGAAATTAGAAGAAATGCATTGCAAAATAAAGTTACATACTACACAACCCTATTTGGCGCTCGAGCAGCCTGTAAAGCAATGAATTATTCAAACGAACTTAACGTATCTGCATTACAAAGCTTGCATAAAATATCGTCTTAAAATAAACTCAACATTTATGATCACAAAAAAATCAAGGTGATTATTTACATAGGAACAATCAATGAATCAAATTCCAATTACCCGAAATGGCTCAGAATTACTTAAGGCCGAACTAAAACAATTAAAAAGTATTGATAGGCCAAGTATTGTGCAAGCTATAGCAGAGGCTCGGGCTCAAGGAGATTTATCTGAGAACGCAGAATACGACGCTGCGAAGGAGCGTCAGGGATTTATAGAGGGTAGGCTAGCTCAAATTGAAGCAATACTTTCCCAAGCAATAATAATTGATCCTGCATCATTGAATGCAGATGGAAAATGTGTTTTTGGATCAACTGTAGAAATAGAGGATTTAGATGAAGAAAGAAAAGTTACTTATCAAATAGTCGGTGATGATGAAGCTGATATTAAAGATAAAAAAATATCCATAAATTCTCCTTTAGCTAAAGCAATGATTGGCAAAGAAGAAGGTGACATGATTGATTTTCAATCACCGGGTGGATTGAAGAATTATGAAATTATGAAAATCTCATATATTTAACTTATGAACTCATATTTTCAGAAGCTATCTATAATCATTTCTTCTCTTTGGGTGGGTGGATTATGGTCAATGTTGATGGTTACTACAATTTTATTCAACAAGATACCAAGTTCTTATATTGCAGGCGCAATTGCAAATGATATGTTCACTTTTATGAATTTATTCGGCATTTTTTCATCAAGTTTTCTTTTAGTTTATGGATTTAAAAAAGAAAATTTATCTTTTTTTAAGTCCATAACTTTTTGGCTGATAATATTAATGTTAAGTTTAATTCTTATTAGTTATTTTGGAATTAATCCTGTTATTGAAAGTTTAAAAGATAGTTCTTTTTCAAAGGAAATAATAGAGAGTGTTTTTGCAGATAGATATAGCACCTGGCATGGGGTAGCAAGTGCTGCATTTTTAATAGAATGTTTGTTAGGTATTTTTTTAGTTCTAAAAATACGTTAGGTTTTAAGGTAGGTCGATTTTTGAATCTACGTTAGCCCTAAAAACAATTAATTGTTTTCCGATATGGTTGATTGAAGTTGCACCTAATTTACTACATATTAGATTTAAAAACTCTTGTCTTTTTGTTTTATCATTTTCTTGAGCTTGAATTTTAATAAGCTCGTGAGCTTTTAGACTTTCTTCAATTTCTTTAATAACTGACTCAGAAAGTCCTTTATTGCCAATTTGAACGACAGCGCTAATTGAGTGAGAAAGGCCTTTTAAGTATGAAATTTGTTTTGAATTTAGCATTTTTATTTTCTTAAATATTAGGACGTGGATAATACCAGATGAAAAGAACAAGGACTAGTAAAAGCTGGATGTCGGAGCATATTTCTGATTTATTTGTTAAGCAAGCCCAAAAAGATGGATATCGTTCGCGTGCCGCGTATAAGTTAATTGAAATTAATGAAAAATATAATATTTTTAAAGAAAATATGACAATTGTTGATTTAGGCTCAGCTCCTGGAAGTTGGTCACAGGTTGCTGTAAAAAGAATAGGTTCAAAAGGTAAGGTGATTGCATTAGATTTATTAGAAATGCATCCGATTAAAAAAGTCGAATTCATTCAGGGAGATTTTAGAGACGACAAGGTTTTAATTGAATTAGAGAATAAATTAAATAATTCGGAGATAGACCTTGTAATTTCTGATATGGCACCCAATATAAGTGGGATAAAGGTAGTTGATCAATCAGCAGCTATTTATTTAAATGAGCTTGCTTTGGATTTTTCTTGTAATTGGTTGAAACCGAATGGACATTTATTGGTCAAGTCTTTTATAGGTGCTGATTTTGATAGTTTTGTTGACTCGGTTAAACCTTTTTTTAAAAAGGTAATACGTATAAAACCAAGCTCTTCAAGGGATAGAAGCTCAGAAATATTTGTTTTAGGGTATGACAAATTAAATACATAAGTTTTAAAAGAAATTCTAGTTTAGAATAAAGAATAATAACGATTAACTAATAAAGGTAACAATGTGAATAACAACTTTAAAAGTATAGCAATATGGCTTGCAATCGGTCTATTTATGATGACTATTTTCAATCAATTTTCTGGGTCACCTCGATTTGAAAATAAATTGGTCTATTCGGAATTTATGGGACAAGTTAAATCGGGAAGTATTTCTAAAGTAGAAATTGATGGCCCTAATCTTACTGGGATAACTGCTGACGGGAAAAAGTTTTCAACATACGCCCCTACAGATCCGTATTTAGTGTCAGATTTGCTTAAATATAATGTAGTTGTAGACGCAAAACCAGCAAAACAACAATCACTATTAATGAGTATATTTATTTCATGGTTCCCAATGATTCTATTAGTTGGTGTATGGATCTTCTTTATGCGTCAGATGCAGGGCGGCAATAAAGGTGGTGGCGGACCATTCTCTTTTGGCAAAAGCAAAGCAAGACAACTTGACCAAACTACAAACAAAACTACATTCAAGGACGTTGCAGGTTGTGATGAAGCTAAAGAAGAGGTTCATGAACTAGTTGATTTTTTAAAAGACCCAACAAAATTTCATAAACTAGGCGGTCGAATACCTCGTGGTGTTCTTATGGTAGGACCTCCTGGAACTGGTAAAACCTTACTTGCAAGAGCAGTTGCAGGGGAAGCTGGAGTGCCTTTCTATACTATATCTGGTTCTGACTTTGTTGAGATGTTTGTTGGTGTCGGTGCCGCAAGAGTTAGGGATATGTTTGAGCAAGCTAAAAAAAGCTCGCCATGTATTATTTTTATTGACGAAATAGATGCGGTTGGAAGAAGTAGGGGCTCAGGAACTGGTGGAGGAAATGATGAACGTGAACAAACATTAAATCAATTACTCGTAGAGTTAGATGGTTTTGAACCTAATTCAGGAGTCATCGTTATAGCTGCGACTAATAGAGCCGATGTACTTGATAAAGCCTTATTAAGACCAGGACGTTTTGATAGGCAAATTATGGTTTCACTTCCCGACATCAAAGGCAGAGAGGAAATTTTACTTGTCCATATGAGAAAAATCCCAGCTGATGCTGATGTAAAAGCAGATATTATTGCTCGAGGTACCCCAGGTTTTTCTGGTGCTGATTTAGCAAATTTAGTTAATGAATCAGCTTTATTTGCTGCAAGATCCAATAAACGCACTGTGGATATGGAAGATTTTGAAGAAGCAAAAGATAAAATATTTATGGGCCCAGAAAGAAAATCACTTATTATGCGCGAAGAAGAGAGAAAGAATACTGCTTACCATGAATCAGGTCATGCTGTTGTCGCACAACTACTTCCAAATGCTGACCCAGTTCACAAGGTAACAATAATGCCAAGAGGTTGGGCGCTTGGGCTTACTTGGCAGTTACCAGAATTCGATAGCTTTAGTAACTTTAAAGAGAAAATGTTAGAAGAAATATCTATTCTTTTTGGAGGCCGTATTGCTGAAGAAGTTTTTATGAAGCAAATGTCAACTGGCGCAGCAAATGACTTTGAGCGTGCAACAAAACTCGCAAGGGAGATGGTAACCAAGTACGGTATGTCAGATAAATTAGGAACCATGGTGTATGTAGATGATAACCAAGATTCATTCTTAAATACTAAATCTATTTCCGAGGCGACTCAACTGAAAGTCGATACAGAAATAAAGGCTATCTTAGATCAGCAATATAAAATTGCTCGTAAATTAATTGAAAAAAATAAAAAGAAAGTTAGCGCAATGGCTAAAGCTCTCCTTGAATATGAAACAATTGATAGCGATCAAATTTCTGACGTTATGGCTGGTAAAAAAGTTAGATTACCCAAGCCATCTCGAGCTTCAGTAAAGCCTCCAAAAAATAAGAAGGGGCCAACTATCGGTCCTGACACTTTAGTAACTCAACCTACAGCAAAAAGTAAGTAAAAAAGGGGCAGTAAAGCCCCTTATTTTTTATGAACTCAATAAGAAAACTCCTTCAAAAAAATAATGAATCACTCATTATGGGAGTACTAAATGTAACTCCTGATTCTTTTTCAGATGGTGGAAAATTTATCACTCCCAAGAAAGCGCTTCAACATGTTGGGATGATGATTGATGATGGTGCAGATATAATCGATATCGGAGCAGAGTCAACAAGGCCTGGAGCACAAAAAGTCCAAGCTGATGAAGAAAGAAAAAGAATTGAGCCTATAATAAAAATCATAAAGAAAAATTTTAACATTCCAGTTTCAATCGATACATATAAGCCAGAAATTATGGAATTAGGTATTGATTTGGGAGTTGAAATGATTAATGATGTGTTCGCGTTAAGACAATTCGGAGCTATGGATATTGTTGCTAATTCAGACGTAATGTTATGTTTAATGCATATGCAGGGTACCCCAAAAGATATGCAGAATAAACCTTTCTATAAAAATATTATTAATGATGTAAGTCAATTTCTTCAAGAAAGAATTTATGCTTGTGAAGAATTTGGCATAGATCAATCAAGGTTATTAATAGATCCTGGTTTCGGGTTTGGTAAAACTCATGAAAATAATTTAAAATTATTCCAATCTTTGGATAAACTAAGACTCCTATCATTACCATTACTTGTAGGAGTTTCAAGAAAATCAATGGTAAGAAATATCATTGGTGATGAAGAAAATGATATTATTCAGGCAAGCGCAATCATGGCTGCACTTAGTGTCTTGAGAGGTGCAAAAATAGTTAGGGTTCATGATGTTAAGGAAACAAAAATTGCACTTAAAATATTACAATTAAGAGATAATTAAATATAAATGACAAGAAAATATTTTGGTACTGATGGAATAAGAGGTAAAACCGGAGAGTACCCAATAACTCCTGAGTTTTTTATTAAGCTTGGATATGCAGCTGGTATTGTCCTTACGAAATCCTGGAATAAGGAGCAAAGACCAGCAGTTGTTATTGGTAAAGATACAAGAATATCAGGCTATATGCTTGAATCCGCTCTTGAATCAGGCTTCTCCTCCGCAGGTGTTGATGTACTTTTGACCGGACCAATCCCAACTCCAGCAATTGCATTTTTAACTAAATCATTAGGTGCCCAAATTGGAGTAGTAATTTCAGCATCTCATAATTCATTTGAAGATAATGGCGTTAAGTTTTTTTCAGATTTAGGACTTAAACTTTCTGATGCAGTGGAATTAGAAATTGAAACCTTACTAGGGAAAGAAATTAATCGTAATTCTTCAAATAAGTTAGGTAAGGCAAGGCGAATTGATGATGCAATTGACAGGTACGTAAGTTTTTGTAAAAACACTGTTGGCCCTAGTTTTAATTTAAATTCCTTAAAGATTGTTTTAGATTGTGCACACGGTGCAACTTATCAAGTCGCACCAAAAGTATTTTCTGACCTTGGTGCAGATGTTGTCACAATTAACAATAAACCAGATGGATTAAATATTAATCATAATGCAGGATCAGTTCACCCTGAGTTGTTACAAAAAAGTGTTTTAAGTAATAATGCCGATTTAGGAATAGCATTTGATGGCGACGGCGATCGTGTAGTTATGACAGATTCGAATGGTAATCTCATTGATGGAGATCAACTTTTATTTTTAATAGTTCAGAATTACCATAAGAAAGATGAGTTAAAAGGCGGGGTTGTAGGCACTTTAATGACTAATTTAGCATTTGAGGAGCAATGCAAAAAACTGGAGATTCCTTTTTTGCGATCTAATGTTGGCGACCGCTATGTTTCAGAGTTGCTTTACGAGAATAGCTGGATGTTGGGAGGTGAGAATTCTGGACATATTCTGATAACTAATAAGCACTCAACTGGTGACGGAATTATTTCTGCGTTACAAGTTTTAAATTCAATTCTTGAAGCTAAGCAATCCATAGAGGAATTATTAAAATCAATTCCAATGTACCCACAAGTTTTAATTAATTTACCACTTACTAAAAAAGTAGACCTAACCTCTTTAGAAATGGATCGAGCCATTAATGATGCAAAATTAATAATGGAGAACAAAGGGCGTATTTTAATTAGGGAGTCAGGGACTCAGCCTTTAATAAGAGTTATGACAGAGGGGCCGGATAAAGGAAAAGCGATTAAAGCAGCAGATTTTTTACTTGAAAAAATTAAGTCCTAACTTTTTTATCCAAACTTACCAGTTATGTAATCTTCTGTTTCTTTTTTAGATGGGTTTGTAAAAATCTGATTCGTGGCATCAAACTCAACTAATTTTCCGAGATACATGTAAGCGGTATAGTCAGAAATTCTAGCTGCTTGTTGCATATTATGAGTCACAATTAATATTGATAGCTTTTGTTTTAACTCTGACATTAACTCTTCTATATTCATTGTAGCAATCGGATCTAGTGCTGAGGTTGGTTCATCAAACAACATAATCTCAGGCTCTGTTGCCAAAGCCCTTGCAATACATAATCTTTGCTGTTGACCACCTGAGAGATTGAAAGCAAGGTCTTGTAAGCGGTCTTTTACTTCACTCCATAGTGATGCACCTTTTAAAGCTTCTTCAACTTTTTCATCTAATGTTCGCTTATTAGATTCCCCCCTAACTCTTAGTCCATAAGCTACATTCTCATATATTGACTTAGGAAATGGGTTGGGTTTTTGAAACACCATACTAATTCTCATGCGGACCTCTATTGGGTCGACGCCATCTGAAAGTATGTTGGTATTATCCGGTTGTAAAATAATTTGACCATCATATCGATTACCAGGATAAAGATCATGCATCCTGTTAAAACATCTTAGGAAGGTTGACTTCCCGCAACCAGAAGGTCCAATTAAGGCAGTAATTTTATTTTCATAAACAGGTAAAGTAACACCATTTAAGGCCTGTGTTCCATCGGCATAAAAGAAATTAAGATTTTTAGATTCAGCCTTAATTATTTCATTATGGTTTTTTTTATTTGTAGTAATTTTTTTTACCATTTAATTTTTTTCCTAATATTATATCTCAGCTTAATTGCAAAACCATTCATTAAGAGAGTGAGCATTATGATAACTGCCCCAGTAGCTGCAGCATTAATATGAAATGCATGTTGCGGTCTTGAAATCCAATTAAACATTTGAATAGGTAATACTGTAAAGCCAGACTCCAACCATTCAAAGTTTAAAAATGGAGGCTCTAAACCGATAGGGCTTGGAGGTAAAAATGCAATAAATGTAAGAGCTCCAATCGTTATAACTGGAGCTGTTTCACCAATTGCTCTGGCCATACCAATAATTACACCTGTTAAAATTCCGCCATACGAATATGGTATTACATGGTTGCGACAAACCTGCCATTTCGTTGCACCAACTGCATAAGCAGCTTCACGAATATGAACAGGTATAGATCTAATGGCTTCCCTTGTTGAAACAATGACGATAGGAAGCATCAGAAGTGCTAAGGTAAGACCTGCAGTTAAAATACTTTGACCTAATCCAAAGCTATAAACAAATAATCCTAAAGCTAATAATCCATAAATAATTGACGGAACACCAGCCAAATTAGAAACATTAATTTCTATTAGGTCAGAAAACCAGTTTTTCTTAGCATATTCTTCAAGATAAACCCCTGATGTAATTCCTAATGGAACTGCAACAAAGAATGTAACCAAAAGTACTAATGAAGAACCAATCCAGGCGGATAATATTCCTGCTCGTGCCGCTCGCCTAGAAGGGAAATTAGAGAAAAAATCTAAATTAAATCTTGGATAGCCATCAATTACCAAATCAAGAAATAAAATTAATAGTGTAATGGTGAGTGATGCGATTACAAGGGTGCCTAAACTGGCAAAAATAAAATCATGTCGCTTGTGATTCGCAATCGTTTTTCGGATTGAGTCTAAATTTTTGTTGGCAGCTGGTTTTTTTTGAATAGTCATTTAATTTAATAACGCTCCGCATATTTTTTACGCACTGCATGACCTAAAATATTTATTAGTAATGTCATTATCAATAAAGTTAATCCAGCAGCAAAGATACTTTGATACCCAATACCATCATGTTCTAAATCTCCCAAGGCAACAGATACTATATAGGATGTAATCGTCGCAGCACTTTCAACTGGATTAAATGTAAAATTTGGCTGTTGCCCAGCAGCAATTGCTACAATCATCGTTTCACCTACGGCGCGGCTAATTGCTAAAATATATGCAGCAACAATTCCAGAAATGGCTGCAGGCGTTATAACTCTTATGGCTGTTTGAAATCGTGTAGCCCCCATAGCATAAGCTCCTTCCCTCATCGACATCGGCACAGCTCTCATAGAATCCTCAGCTACGGATGCAATGTAAGGAACAATCATTATTCCCATAACAATTCCAGGACCCAGCATATTAAAAGTGGTTAAATCAGGATATATTTTTTGTAACATGGGCGTGACTAACATTAGTGCAAAGTAACCAAATACAACAGTAGGGACACCAACAAGTAACTCAAGTATTGGTTTAATTATTTCTCTAACCTTATGAGAAGCAAATTCGGATAAATAGATTGCGGTAATTGTTCCAAGAGGTACTGCAACAATCAAAGCTATCCCAGTTGTTGTAAGTGTTCCTGATATTAAAGGTAAAATCCCATAATGCTTAATTGAGTAGTTAGGGGTCCATACAGTATCAGTTAAAAAATCTTTTATGCTGACATGTTGGAAAAAAGGAATTGCCTCTGATACAAGAACGTATACAATTGCTAAGGTAATAAATATTGCGACAAGCCCAGAGCACAATAAGCCAAATTCAATGATTCTCTCCATTAAGTTTCGTCGAAAGTTTTTGGCCAATCTTGGACTAATAATTAAATCAGTTTCGGAATTCATTTAATTTTTCTGTCATTTTTGTCATAAAGGAAACTCTTCAAATGATACGTATAAAAAGATAAATTACAAATAGTTTTTATAAGAAAAAGCAGTGTTTTCATTGCCTCTTCCAATCATTATCTCTATTGATTTTCTGCGGATAAATCCAGCATTTGTTGCACCGATAAACCAATAGCTGGCCTTTTAAAAGCTGTACCAGTTTTTAGTGTTTTATAATGATTGGTAATTGCAGTATATTCAGCCTTACTAAATGGTATATAGCCAACTTCTGTAGATAGAGCTGCAGCATGTTTTAAATAAAAATCTATAAATTTCTTAACGTTTGGATCAAAGGCTGCTTTTTTAGCATTTAGATATATGAATAATGGTCTGGATAGCGGATTATACGAACCATCCATTACAGTTTTCAATGAAGGTAAAATAAACTTACCATCACTATTTTTAATTGCTACAGCCCTTAATTTATTTTTATTTTCAGCATAATAAGCTAATCCAAAATAGCCTAGACTACCTTTATCTCCAGAAACACCTTGCACCAAAACATTATCATCTTCTGAAGCAGTAAAATCACCTCGAATTGCTTTAGATTCTTCTACAATAGCTTCAGTAAAATAGTCAAAAGTACCTGAATCCGCCCCAGGACCATATAGCTTCATTGAAGTATCAGGCCAATCTTCTCTAACTTGACTCCACTTTGTAATCTTACTTTGTGCTGATGGCTCCCATGCTCTTTTAAGTTCCGCAGGGGTCATTTCTTTTGCCCAGTCATTTCTTTTATTAATAACTACTGTAATTGCATCAAAAGCAATAGGAATCTCAATAAAATCAATACCGGCTGCTTTACATTTTTTTATTTCTTTTTCTTTTATTGGACGAGAAGCATTGGAAATAACAGTATCGCCACGACAGAATTTTTTAAAGCCACCGCCAGTCCCAGAAACTCCAACCGTTACTTTAATGCCAGTTTCTATTTGAAACTCTTCCGCAACAGCTTCTGTAATTGGGTAAACAGTACTTGACCCATCAATTTTTACAATGTCTACTGCTGACATAGTTGGGTTTGTAAGAAATAAAGTGCTAGCAAGTGCTGCAACCACTCCATATTTAGTAATTTTAAATTCTTGCATTTTCTGGAGCTCCTATGGGGTTGTAAGATTATTAAATAGCGATTAACTTCTCAAAAGATTAAACAAGTAATGTGACACATTTATGACATATATATGATTATGTAATTCAGAGCTATAATGAACATTAATTTTTTATAGTTTATTAAAGGTAAAAGCTGAATATGGAACAAGAAGAGATTGGTTTATTAAAGCAACACATCGTATTAGTTAATAAAAAATTTGATACTTTACGGGGGTATCTTTGATCTTGATACAAAGATAAAGCAAATCGAACTACTATCTAAACAGCAGGAAGATCCAGCTACATGGACTGACCGGGCCTTAAGTCA
>Ga0209482_1001165_pt1 | contig 19064 bp, 30 predicted proteins | sample CoawatmetaG10DNA_FD_187512 | JGI IMG/M metagenome (GOLD analysis project Ga0209482, IMG submission 187512) | Marine microbial communities from the West Antarctic Peninsula - Coastal water metaG104-DNA (SPAdes) (version 2) | ecosystem: Environmental > Aquatic > Marine > Coastal ...
ACCAATAACCGTTGCACCATCAGCAGTAGACGTAACGTCACCACTATGGTTTGGATGAGTATATACTGTGTTAGGTGGTACAGCCCACGAGTTGTCTCCTCTAAGAAACGTAGTGGTGTTAGTTGTACCGCCTGCACTTAATTCATTTAGACCTACAGCATCGTCAGCCATCTCAGAACTACCTACAGCGTTTGGTCCAATGTCTGCAATTGTAATTACATTGTCTAAAATCTTAGCTGATGTAATACTATTGTTAGGGATATCATCAGAAGTAACTGGCACACTTGCCGGGGTTTTTCCTATATATGGCATACTATATCTCCTATGTTATTTCCATGATACTAAGTATAGCGTCTAAACAGTTTGTTGTAGAGCCTTTGACTTGAAGTACATCTCCTGAGTTTAAAATTATTTTATTACCTGCCATAATTTCTACTGACGATCCTGCTGGTAATGGAATATCTTTAACAACATGAACGTCATCTCCATTTTCTCCAGAAGAAGCAGCTGTTATTATTTTTGCATCAGCTGTAATAGAAGAACCTTTAACATTAGAGATAGTTAAACCAATTATAACTGATGTTGTTGAAGGACTTGTTGGTGTTGTATATACTGTTACTAACGAAGCGTCTACGTTAGCTTTTGTTTTTAATTTAAATGTATTTGCCATTTCTATTTCCTATATTATCCAAGGGCAATTGACATAGCAACTGCGTCTGTTATTCCTGCAATTTGTAAATCAACATATGCCTTATTAGAAGCATGATTTGATGATGAAGGATTACCACTTAATATTAACGCTCCAGTCATAGTACCACCAGCCTTTGGTAGCTTTGCAGCAATAGCATTAGTTGTTGTTGTTGCGTAGTTAGCATCATCGCCTAAGGCTGCAGCCAATTCGTTTAACGTATTAAGAGTTCCGGGTGCTGAGTCAGATAGAGCTGCAATAGCTGCATCCGTATAAGCGGTTGTAGCAATCCTAGTTGAGTTGTTAGCAGCTGATTGAGTTGTTGTAGTTGGATTACCAGCTAACGCTATGTTTGAGCCTGCCTGAACAGCTGCTTTAATTTCAGCATTTGTTTGGTCGGCTGTAGCATTGTCTTCAATATCATTTAACTTAGTATGGTCTCCATTAGTAAAGTTATTTTGTGATAGCTGTCCATCTTGTACTGAATACGTTGAGATAGCTACCCAAGCAGAACCATTGTAATGAAATACAGTATCGTTGCTTGTATTAAAATATAAGTCACCGTCATGTAAAGAAGATGAGGGCGCTGAACTAGCTACTCTCCATCTCTCTGCAAAACTATTTACGCCTGCTATATTTGCTGCAGTTGAATTGACATTTGCAATAGAACCAGCAACAGTATTAATATTTGTATTATTACCTGCAACATTATTAATATTAGCTGCGTTGTTTACAGCAGCACTAATGTTACTTGCATTTGATACTGCATTATTAATATTAGCAGCGTTAGCTACTGCTGCATTAATGTTAGAAGCATTACTTACAGCGCTTGATACAGCACTAGCTATGTTTGCTACACTTGTTACGTTAGAAGATATACCAGCTATTGTGTTCATGTTACTTATAACACTGTTTACTGCTAACGCATTCATATCAGATACAACATCACTTGTACCTAAAGTGTTTAAATCACTTACAATGTCTGGTGTAGCCAATATACTCATATCTGCTACTGTAGCAGTTGAAGCTAAAATAGCTAAATCAGCAACAACAGCAGATGTCCCTAACAGTCCAATTTGTGTAGATCTACTAGCTACAGCTCCAATATCTGAAGCATCATTAGCAACTGCGGTTATATTAGCTTTAATGTTTTCTACTGCTGCAACGTCACTTGCTATTCCTGCAACTGTTGTAACGTCACCGGATATTCCTGCTACTGTACTTACGTTACCATGGATTCCTGCTACTGTAGTAACATTAGCTTTAATGTTTTCTACTTGTGCAACATCACCTGATATACCTGCAACAGCTGTAACATCACTAGATATTCCCGCTACTGTACTTACATTAGCTTGTATTCCAGATACAACATTAATATGACCTTGGTTAGTACTTGTAGGTATTAGTGCTGCCCAAGCAGAACCTGTCCAAGCATACATTTGATTAGAAGAAGTATTCCAATACAAAGCTCCTGATACTAAAGAATTACTATCGTTGTCTGTTGAAGGAGCAGACGACTTAGGTCCTAAATACCTATCGTCAAATGAGTCTAAAGATGCTGCAGAGGCTGTTGCACTGTTTGCAGATGCTGTCGCACTATTAGACGAAGCTGTAGCACTATTTGCTGAATTAGTTGCTGAGTTTGCTGCTTCAGCAACAGAACTGTCAATAACAATTTCATCGCCTACACTTCCTGAATAAAAAGAATTTCTTGCCATAATGTCTCCTAAATTGAAATCGAACTAAAATGGTGAGTATAAATACCACCTTTTAAATCAGCTCTTCTTTCTTTATCATTTAACGCTGAAATTTTACTAACTGTTAATTGATTAAATTTTTGTTCCATCTCTACATCACCTACAAAAGTAGAACCTACTGTGCAAGCTGCATACAATATAGTTTCAAATTCAGTTTCAAGAATCCAAGGTATAGTTTCTTGATAAGCCGTTCCAGTACCTGTAGTAGTAGCTGATGCTTTAAATATAGAGCCTACTGCGTAAGTAACATTACTTGTACCAGCAGCAGTATTCCAATTAGATTGTGAAGTATTCCCTAAGCTAACAATTTTGTAATATTTACCTACAACAAAAGCTGTAACTGCTGTAGTTGCAGTGGCGTAAGATCCAATAGATACGCCTGACCTGTAAAATCGTATGTGGTATTCTCCAGATGCTTTTTGTTCACCCTCGTTGTCAGTTAAAAGAAAATTATTAGATTCTCTTATATAAGCATTTCTAACTTTGTTATTAATAAATGCTCTTGAGTCAATTCTTTTTAAAATAATGTCATCGTCTTTGTCATTATCTGTCCAAGTACCTGATGCAGCCGAACAAAGAGCTCTTGTTGTATTAACAGAAGGGTTTGAACTACATGTTCCACCTTTAAGTTTTTTAAGTTCTATTAATTCAATAAAACCAGATGGTATTAAAATACTTGAGTTTAATATCGTAACTGTAAAAGCTTGTGTTGTTTCTAAAACAGGTATTCTTAAGTCTTCGTAAAGCCTAGCTTCTGCTATTTCAATAAACTGGTCAAGTTCATCATTAGTTAAGTCAGACCTGTTTAGCCAATTGGCAATACCAACTCTTAAACTAACTTGATCTTTAATTGTTGCCATGTTATCTCCTAGTTACACTATTAATCATATTGTTTGTTAACAAGTTAGGATAATGTGTTTTTATTATTTCTGATATTCTAGTTAATACACTCTGGTCGTTCTCGGACGAGTGTATGTCTAGTCCAAATCTATTAAGTATGTCTACAGCAACAATATCTGGAACTATTGCTAAACTTCTGTAGCTTGTCTTATTGTTATCAAAGGCGCTTCTCCCCATAGCCCTTGATTGTTGAGCATAGTCTAAATAAGCACTTACATCTTGTTCAGCTTTGTACTTACCAGCTTGACTATAGTCATAATTAATAGATTTCATAAAACCCCCTTTGAATAAAAAAAAGGGGATCCATAAAGGACCCCCTTATTGGTATTTAATTTCTAATAATTAAGAAACTATTACACCTATACCACTTATTAGCGCAGAACCATGTGGGTTACGACACTCAAGCGTAGTCTCTTCAACCATCATACCTACTGTAGAGTCACCTTTCTGACCTACATCAGTTGTTGAAAGAGAACGCAAGTTAGCCATTGACCACCAAGATGGATCATAAACTATTACGTCAGTAGTACCACCAACTCCATCAGAGATGTCTACACTAGCAGCTAGACCTTGAATAAAGTTAGGAACTACTTTTACGACACCAAAATCTGACTCATAAAGTTCAACAGATTGTCTGATTGAACCTTTTTCATCAAGATTACGTCTTGTGTTACCAGAACCTTGTGCTAATGTTGAGAATGCACGCTTATTGCTTGGAGACATCATTAGTATTGATGCTTTTCCACCTTCTTCGTAAACTCTCTGCATTACTTCATCAATATCTGTTAATGCTAAGACGTGAGTACCCGCTGTAGGTGCTGTGTGAGCAGTTGCTCCATTACCACCAGCTGCACTTTGAAAAGCCGGAGTACTTGCAGAAGCATCCCAGTTATTTTCCTTAGGAACCCATGATTGGTATCCACCCATCTTACGACCAGTGTTATCACCAACTGCGTCAGCAACTCCTGATCCGTTTGTAATTTGCCTAGTACCAATTAATGCGTGCTCTAAGTCACGTTTAAGCTCAGTACCTTTTTTCTTCATTTGATAAGCAAATTCAGAATTACGACCTGCCTTAGAAATTGAATCCAAAGTCTTTGAGACCTTGATCTCTTTAACAAGAATTTGAGAATAGTTTCCAAGTCTAGTTGTAGTTGTTGGTGTATCTGCTGCAGTGTAATCGAGACCTTCAGCTTTAGCATTTGCTACAGGTGCTGCTAATGAGTCGGTTTGCCACTCGTGAAATATACCAGCTGCCTTCTTTGTTCCAATTGATGACAAGAAAGGAGTTTCGTCCCTTGTAATCATCGAGATGAAAGATGCGAGGTCTTCCTTTTTACCCTTCGTATCTTCCGTTTTAAAAATTGCCATTTACAATTTCTCCATTTAAAATGTTAAATTAAAAAGAAAAAGTTTTAGTTGAGCATGTTGCCTGCTAAATTGCCTAGGAACTCGTCCTGTTGATTTTCGCTTGCCCCACCCTCTAACACCTTCTTTCGAAGGCTATCTGCTTTATCTTTATTCTTTGCGTTTTTGTTAACAGATTTGTTAGCCTTTACATTTTTAACAGGAGCCTTCTTCCGTTTATTAACGGCAGATTTTTTACCATCTTTAAGATTTTTGTAATCATACATTAGTGCGATTACATCAGGATCAACTACGTCAGCAAAAGCATTAAGACCTAAGTCTCTTACGGCCCAGTTAACAACTTCATCGTAAGTTGTTTCCCATCCCGGTATCTTGCTGTTTAATTGTTCCACTGCTTGTTCTTTATAAGCTTGTAGATTTGAATTATAAGACTTTTGTTGTTCTTCTTTTGACTCTTGGTCTAATTTAGAAGCTTTGGTCTTAGTTTCTGTTATCTCTCTTGCTTTGACTCTACGTGCTTCTTGCCATTTAGGTAATTCGTACATATCATCATCAGCAATTAGCTGTTGAATTTTCCTATCATACGCTGCTAGTTGCCTTTCTTCGGCATCTACTGTTGTATTGAGGAGTTTAGCATTCTCTTCTTTAAGTATAGTTGACTCTTGTGCTAATGCTTGTGCTACTTTTAACTGTTCACTTGCATCTATGGATTTTTTATTGGCGTGAGCTGCTGTCTGATAACCACGGATCAATTCTTTCATAGAAACTTCAGACTCTTCACCGTCAACCTTGACAGCTACTAAGTAATCTAAATCTAATTCAGTATCTTCCTCAGAATCATTTTCAGGTAGGTCTTCACCATCATCTTTTGATTCTTCTGCATCTTCCTCTTGCTCCTCTCCCTCTAGTTCTTCAGACTCATCTGTTTCGGCATCATCGCTTTCCTCTACAGACTCCTCTGTGTCATCCATTTCTTGCTCAGGTAGATCTTCTTCTACAAAGAAGTCATCCGCAAGTACGTCTAACATTTCATTTTCAGATAAACCTTCGTTCACATCCGATTGGGTAGTTTCTTTTGGCATCTTATTAATCCTCCTCGATTAATTATTTTTTAGCTTTTTTAGCTATTGTAAGTTTTGCTTCTAAACGATCCATGACCATTTCTAAAGCATTTAATTGTACTACTATCTGTCTAACCATAATTCCCCCACGAGAACCTCTAACTTCTCTTAGCATGGCTTTTTTTTGTAATACATAAGTGTCATAATCAGCCTGTTGGCCGTCTTCTATTTCTTGTTCTGCTGTCATTTGAAATCCTCCATTTCTTTATTATATGCAACATTGTCACCAAGTGTGGCAACAGATTCTATTTCTTTTTTTACATCAGTAAGGGCTACAATAGTATTATATAATCTTTCTCGTAGATCTCCTTGTTGTGGCTCTGTACCTGCCCACATGTTTTGATACTTAGTTCTAACTCTGTTAAACATTTCATCAAAAACTTTATTGTCTTTAATTAGTTTAGCATGTTGACCGAATTCTACATCATCCATAATCTCCTCCTAGATTAATTATCTTAAAATAAACCACGATCTCTTGCAGTTTTAGCTGCATCTTGAAAATCTTTAGACGATGGTCTACCTTTCTTACCTTTCTTTTTCATAGTCTCACCGCTACCATTTTTAATGCGGTTTTGTTTTTTGCGAATATTTGCATATAAACCTTCTGCAACACTCATATAATACTCCTGTTATATTTATCCAATTTTAGTAGGCTCACCAAGGGCTAACTCTAACTGCAATTCAGCAGCATCTTTAGTCTTTTGATATTCAAACTTCTCTCTGTCCAGTTCCATGTCAGATTGTTTCTTCTCAATATCAGCCATTTGTTTTTGAAGTTGAAGCATTATCTTTTGTTGCTCTACTTGTTGTACTTGGGCCTGAGCCTCTTGTCCTTTTTGAGCTTCTTTCATTACAGCTTGAGCTTGTTGTTTACCTTGCTCAGTGTCTGGATCTATAAGAAAATCTACCCAATTGTCTATACCCATAGACTCTAGCAATTGTCTTGCTATAGTAAAAGGGGCCTTAGGGTTTATAATACCTTTAGATTCTGGCGATTGATATAGCATAGGCATAACCTGTTGCGCCATCATCATCATATTCTCTTGGGTATTAGCGGAGCTGTTAGCACCAACATCTATATCGACTGTTAGGCTTTCTAACGGCATAAGAGACTCAGGAGTTATATTATAATAACTGTAATCTTTCAGGATTGATTCTGAATTCTCTAGTATAAGGTTATACACACCTTTACATAGATCTTTAAATCCAGTTTCAGCAAATCTGCGTGCGACATAAGCTATTCGCTTCTGAGCAGCCTGCTCCACCATTGCAATCTTGCCTGCAGAGTTTCCTGAGTCAAACAATTTTTCATTTACACCTTGGGCTGCTCTGGTCATTCCAGTAGCCATTTCTTTTTCGGTGTTCATGAACTCTAGTAAAGAAAAGGTAGACGGTGCTAATTGAGCTGGCACCAAAGTATGCACAGAAGACATCGGAGACCCATTAGTTGGGATAATCTGATGTGGTTCAGGACTTTGTAGTGCTCTAAAGTCTACCGTATTTGGATCGGCTAGTACTCTGCCATAATTAGACAAATATACATTCTCGATCATACCTCTAGTTATGGTTGTCTTAATTTCAGTTGCACTTTTAGTAGCATCTGCTATTGACATACCATGAAAAGCGTATGGAATTTCTATTGGGTTTAAAGCAGCCAAAGGTATGCTATCTGCATACTCTTCTAATAGAACTTCATCGCCAACTGTTATAAATCTTTTTAACTCTGCTACACCATCTCCATCTCTATCAATTTTAATCCAAGACTCTGTAACAATAACTTCTCTATTAGCAATACCCATAAAATCTTCATGAAAGTTTTGCTCTACTTCGTTTATAGACTGTCTTACAGAAGATTCGTAATCAAAGCTAAAATTACTAGCCTCTGTACCTTCTGCTATATCATCATCAACATCAAAACCCATCTCTCTAAGTTCTGATAAAGTCATCTCTGTTTGTACTCCAACAAACGATGCGTTAGCTATGCTTGTAGCACCTCTATTAATCATAAAAGATTCAGGTGGTATGTTTTCAAGAGCTATTTTAGATTTATCAACTTCTTTTCTTATAGAAACGTATTCGTATGTCTCTTGTCCAGTTTCAGGGTTTACACCTTCACCAACTCTCATCTCTATTATCTCAGAATCGCCTTCCGACAACAATGCGTCAATTTCAGCAATGCTAATATTTTCGTATTCTTCAACTTTAGTATCTGATAATTCTTCCCATCTCCATCTAATAATAGAGTTCTTAAATAAAAGCGCAGCTTTAATCCAAGTGTTTAATTCTACCCAACCGTTATTTTTACTAAATATACAATGGTTTGTAAGTTCAGAAGCAAGACCTGCTGCAACTGTTTGACTTGGGTCTGATGGATTAAATTTTGCAATTTTTTGATTAGATAACATTAGCTCAGATATTACAGCTAAATAAGAATCTACAATCTCCATAGTGTCTGACGTAACTACTTTTGATACACCAACTGGTCTTAAATTACCTTTAGGTTGCTGCGTATAATAGTTTATAGCTGCTTCCCTTTGTTCCTGTAGTTCAGAACCAGACGAAAAGCTACCTACCGCTTGTTTAATAGAGTCATTAATAATACTCGTTATTTCTTCGTCAGTTACTTTCTTGTTTTTCTTATCCATAATTAAATCCAATTAGTTTGTCTTTCAGGAATAAATACGCTATCAAATCCTATTCTGTCAGTACTTAGTCTGTGAATATGTGTTCTATAAACTTCTGCAGCAATTGCAAGAGACATTACTGTATCGTCTGTAGATCCTCTAGATGCATTAGTTTTACCTTTATCATCTGATACATAATCTCTTAACTCACCTACAACATCAGAAGACCATATAGCTATCTCATCGTTGTCAATCCAATTTTTCAAATTAGATATTATAGCTGGTTTAGAAGCACTTGTAGTTCTAAAACCCAATCTTACACCATCCTCATCTGTGAGGTTGGCAATTTGAGTTTGATAATACAAATTAACATATTTCATTTCTTTAAGTTTTTGCAAAGTAGATATACCCATAGAGTTAGACTCTACAGCAAGAAGGGCGTTATTATAATACCTTCCTAAATAAAACAAATCTCTACCAAACATTGCTGGATCTACATGGTTGTCTCTGTAGACAGCAACTACTTCTCTTTTTACATTTAATACAACTGCAGCTGAATAGTCTTGACCAACACCTAATGAAACGTCAGCGCCTATAATAAATTTCTCGTCAAATCCGGGAGGTTGCCATATAGATAAATTACCTTCTCGCTTCTCTTCCCAACTAGACATTTTTACATCAAATTCTCTTAAAGATTTTGGAGCTTGAGTCTCAAGTTTATTTAGTTTTTCTACATTAAATACATTCTTACCTGATACTACAAAAGCTTCTTCAGCTGTAGATGGGTACTCCTGTCTAAATTTAGATTCCCCACCCTCTCCAATTTTCATCCTGCGCCACCATAGTTGGCCGTTGTCAAGATCGTATTCTTCAGATAATTCTTCTTCTTGTACGCTTCTCTCAAAATTACTTGGAGGAGTCATAGTGTATTCTTTAGTCATAAACCAAGGGAGGAATATAGGAACGTAATCGTTCTCACCTCTCTCAGCCGCTTTCCACATTCTGTAAAAAGCACCAGTAGCACCGTTTGCAGTGGACTCTAAGATTATCTCTGTACCATCAGCTGACGATACACCCTGAAATAATCCAGCTAAAATTTTCTCATCGCTTTGCCAAAAAGCACACTCCGAACAATGCAATATAGTAGGTGTAGTTCCTCTACCGGCTTCTGGAGACCCTGCTGTGTACAGTCGGAATCCTGAATCGTTATGAGAAAACTTTACTTCTTTTGCATTAGATCTAATTAATTCTGGTTTAAAATCTTCTGACATTCTGTCAATAAAATTCTTAGACATAGTAAACAAAGCATCAGACGTTGCACTATCGTGTGCAATTACAACTGATCTTGTATGTGGAGTATAGAATGTTTTCCAAAATACTCTTCCTGCAGTATAAGTAGATATACCCTGTTGTCTAGCTTTTAATACTAAAGCTCTTACTCTTCCTTTTTGCTTTATTTGTTTTTCAATGGCTTTGTGTATTTTTGTTTGAGCCTCGTTAAATTCAAATGGAACATAACCTTGTGAAGCGTCCTTAGTAATTATTCTAAGTTGCCTTCTTGCAAAATCTTTAAAATTATTTTTACTTTTTTCTATCTTTTTACGTTTGTCTATTTCTTTTTTTATTTCTAATTCTTTTAACAGTTTTACTTTATAAGCCTGTTCATCTAAATTCATGTCTCCTCCTCAGAAGTGCTGGTTCCCTGACCTTTACTACCAGCGGAGTAAGTCGGAGGAGTGGTCAATTATTGTAACTTTTCATAAACTCACGATAATATCTTCTATCATTACTTTTACCTTTTTTACTATTAGGTCCAAATCTCCAAGCCCCTATTAATTCATTTACAGGGTCATCTCTTCTACCGGCAGCTTGTGCAAACCCCATAGGTTTAGGTTTAGGATTTTCAACTTTATTTTTTGCATTTTTAAAATGATGTGCTATTAATATTTTAGCCAATTTACCATAATCTTCTTGGTCTTGTGGCGTAGTTAAATGCCCACTCCCACCATAATCATATTTTGGATCATAACCTTTTAAACCTTTTTCATTACCGTACTTAAGAAATAAATCAGATTGGTCTAAAAATCTATTTGAATAATCTTTTAAATTGTCAGGGATCACCCCTTGGTTTAACATATCTCTTACTAAACTTCCAGTGATCTGAGCTGGACCATAAGCCGAACTTCCTCCCGGAGCTAAATTAGCTTCAGTTCTTCTAAACTTATCATCTCCTTTTAAATGTCCAGTTTCAGCATTTACAAATGCATTATAAAATTTATCGTTTTCACCCATCTCTTTAGAGACTTTATTTAAACCATTAACTTTATTATATATCTGACTTCCTACTCCTTCTAAATTTTTTCTTAGCCCAAACTTATCTATTGCCTTTCCAGTTAAATCAAATGCTGTTACCCCTACAGCACCGGGAACCCCAAGTCTTCTTACCGCTTGTCTTACTGCCGCAGTTGGTCCAGTCTTTATCATTTCTGGACTAAAAGCTTTTAAAGGACTAAACCCTTTTAGACCTTTGGCGTTGTTATTAAAAGCTTTATTAGTTCTAGTAATTTGTTTTCTATCGTCATCCAAAAGTTTTCTAAAAGATGCCTTATCTTCATTTAATACACGAGCATTTTTTCCCTTGTTAAACCAATCTGATAATGCACCCATGTCTTACTCCTCTGGTTCTACCTCTTCTATGTCGAGGTCTCTTAGTTGTGTTTCCAATTGTTCAATGGTCATCTCACTGACTTTTGTAATTCTAGTATCAATTTCTTGTCTAGTCTTTTTACCTTCAGTGTATTCCCTATCTTCGGCAACTGCTTTGTATGCCCGATCAAATAAATCCTTATCTGTAGGATCTGATGCAAACATTGCAAATGCAGTCTTCTTTAAAGCCTCAAACATATCGGTTGTGTCAAGAGACTCTACAAGAGCATTAAGCTCTGGATCGCTCTCTAATAATTTTATCATTTTCAGATGTTCTTTAAGTCTAGTCTTCGGGGTCTTGTAACCCTTTTTCTGACCTCCGTGAAAATTTTCTCCCTTTTTAAAAGGACGCAAGTTCTCGTATCCCTTATGGACCTTCCCTGTCTGCTTATTGACAGGAACCTCTGAGACTCCTTCTTCAACTTCCGCAGCTAGGTCCCTAGTGGCCCCTAGGTATTCTTCTTTTGTACCTACTTTCTTACCCATTACATCCTCCGTTATAAACTTAGTTAACTACAAGGGATAAGAGATTAGGGTATAGGAGTCCATTATGGATCCTTAAGGGATCAACAATGAAAGACCACTGGTGGTCCCTTTAGCGTCCTTAATGGATCCTTAAGATACATTATTGCTAAATAAAGATACCACTGATTTCCCCCCATAGTTCCTTTACGGCATCTCTTATCCCCTGCAGCATAACTGAAGTATTGTGATCATAGCCCACAACTGCTAAACCATTAGTATTACCTTTATGGTACCTAGAATCTATTCGAATCGGTGTATCCTCTACTAGATGTCATATAAATAGACCCTTTTTTATATATTCTTAGAAATAGTGGCTTAAATGGATAATTTGGACTGATGGGGACCCTCGGTATTATACCTCTAGGTTTCAAAATTGAACTAAAGAGTATATGTGTTAAACCTTAATATTAAAAGGTACCCGATATTATTCCGACACCCCCTAAATTGCCACAGGGGGTCTCAGCTTAGTCCCTCTTTTGTCCAGCTTAGTCCCTTTGATGTCCAGCTTAGTCCCTCACTTAGTCCCCAAAGGCCTACAAGCGCCCCAGTAGGCCACATTGGACTATTGGTGGCCATTTAGTGGCCAGTGGTATCAACTTTGACCCATCAAAGCCCACTGGGTACCATCCCAATAAGGTCTACAGTGGCCATTAATAGCCCGTATTAGCCCTTTGTTATCCATTCGCTAGCCTTAGAGCTACTGTGGGGCTAATGGGGGCTTATGGGGGCTTATGGGTTGTCCCTTTGGGGCGGGGTATTTTGCGGGGGGTATGATATATGATAGATACTGTTGACGCTTGAAAAAGGCGTGACCAATTCAGGCTAGAGCTTAGCGTGGTGCGGTTGTCATTCTCAATCTTGAGACACTGATTAACAATGAGATAATATATTCCTGAACGGCTTAATAAAAAGGTATCGCCACCTTAGGAAAAGAACTGATTTATTTTGTGTATCTATCCCCAGTTTTTAAATAACCCTTGGAGGGTCAAATCATGTCTAAATATGGAATGATTTTAGAAGAAAATATTGGTGCTGATTACGTTGTAATAATGACGTACGCCAGCGCTAATATAAAAACTGGCAACATGTTACAAACTTGGATTTTATGCATATCTGAAGACCCTGTAAAAGCGGGTCAAAGTGGCAAAGATTCAATTGTTTGTGGTGACTGTATACATCGTGCGGGTTCTTGTTATGTTAACAAGGGTCAAGCGCCTTTATCAGTTTGGAAGACGTACAAAAAAGGAAAGTATGAACCATTGAATTTTGAAAGATTAGAGTATAAAACCTTTAATAGAAAAATTAGATTTGGTGCATACGGTGACCCCGTTCTTTTGGATTTGTCTATTTATAGTTTTTTAATAAATAAATGTCAAATCAAAGGTTGGACAGGATACACACACCAATGGAAAGACCTAAAATTAGATGGTTATAAATCTTATTTGATGGCGTCCGTTGATGACCCTTTAGAGTATGGATTATCTGTTGCTATGGGTTGGCGTTCTTTTCGTGTTGGTTCGGACTCTAGCACCCTTGAGGGTGAAATTGTTTGTCCTAATGTGAAAGAAAAACGCTTACTTTGTATTGATTGCGGTTTGTGTGATGGTTTAGGCCGTCATAAAAACGCTAAAAATATTGTTGTCCCCGCGCATGGTTCAAGCGGTGTTATGAATGCTTTTAATAAGATTCAATTGGCAATGGTTTAACCTTAGAAAATACCCGCTGAAATGCGGGTTATTTTTGCGGGGGGTATGATATATGATAGAAAGAATTTTAATAAGAAAGAGAGGTTGTAAAGATGGCTAATTATTTTTCTGTTTACTTAGACGTGAGCGAAACTTGGCAAACTGTGGTTCAGGCTGAAAGCATGACCAAAGCTATAGAAAAAGCGAAAGCTGAAGTATGGGAAAAAAACAACGAAACGCCATTTGTAATGGCAGGGGTTGAACCATACGAATGTGACGAATGTGACGAAGATGGAAATCTTCTGTGATGTTTAAAACAATTCTCACGCTATCCTTTATAGGGGTGGCGTTGTTTTCGGTTTCTGTTTATTTTGTTATTAAAGATATTTTAATCACAGGATATATAGTTTATTAAATTTTAAACAAAGCCCATTTTCGGATGGGTTTAACCTTCTAAGCATTTGCAGAGGACTGGTAGGCACATAGGCAACCATATCCAAACAATTAGTTTTAGTCACCTTTGGGCATAGGTAGGAAAAAAAGCCCATCAAATTTTAATAAGAGAGAGGATGTAAAGATGGAAAGTAATACTTTAAGCGAACTCTTAAGGAGTCGCAGTGATAAAGAGATAAGTCAAAATGTTTGCATAGGTGATGTTTATTATCATCTTAAAAAATCAAGCGGGACTAGAAGACGATTAAGAGTTGATGCAGTTTACAATGCTAAAGGTCTAAAAGGGAAACCTGATAAGACTATAGTGGCGTGTACTGACATGGCAACACGCCAACCTTATACGCCAATCATGGTCAAGAACTTTCTAAAGAATTACAAATCTTTAGAGTTGACCAAGGGCGAGTCATTTATATATAGCGGTCAAGTTGGCCGTTTGGGGGGATTCATGTCCCATTTATATAAAGCGATTTCGATGTCTGACTCTTCAAACAGAAGGAAGCTTGAAAAAGCATTCCCTGAAGAGGTCGCAATATTTAATAGTAATTGGTCTTTTGATGATATCCAAGATAAAGTCAAAACAGGTGCAAGACTGCACCAACACTAGGCCTATCTACCCCTCATTAATTTGGGGGGTATGATATATGATAGAACGAATTTTAATAAGAAAGAGAGGTTGTAAAAATGATGATATTTAATTATCCAAGTAAGAAAGAACTAAAAGAAAATGTTGGTCAACAACTTAAATATACTGAAACCAGTATGTTTGGATTGGAGTTTAAACCCAATGGAACTTTTGCGGGTTGTAATAGACCGCACGATTATAGAGGGACAGGGAAAAGAGAATTCTTTGCAGAGGTAACGATGCAAGATAACTTGATTTCTAAAGTCTCGTAAAAAAAATCCCTGTGTAAGGGAACGGAAAGTAATAACTGCAACTAGCTCTCTTCGATGGGACAGACAGTAATGGCAAACAAATGAATACTATCAAGCGATGGTACGGCTCATGAGCATATTTGGTTTACTGTTGAAATCTGTGAACAGATGCATTCTAGCAACTGCCAATAGACTTAAATAAATAAGGGGTTCGCATATAACGAAACCTAACTTTGACAAGTAGATTACACATAATGCTTGTTAGATAATAGTCCTTAAAAAACTCTCCTGTTCGTGGGTAGCGAACTTAAAAATCTGCCCATTTTATTTTTAGGAGTAATTTATGAAATAGCTGATATATAAAAGCTTACTTAAGAGTAGGTTTTTACATGTTAACTAAGAGGAAAAAATATGGAACAGAAAATTATGGTAAGAATCGAAAGTGTTTACGGAAACAGATTAATTTATCCTGTAAACAGTAAAGCTTTGTTAATTGCAAAATTAATGAAGAAGAAGACTTTTGACAAAGAAAATATAATCGACATACAAAAGTTAGGCTTTGAAGTTGAAGTTGAACAGGAGGCCTTATGATTTATTATTCATTCATAGGGATTCTAATATTTATTGGAATCTCTTGTTCGCTTGTCATTTTTCTTAAAGAAGAGAACGACAAGATAAATATGTATGTCGAAGAAGAAAGATTTGACAGTGACGAAGAAGAACTTCGAAATGAGTCAAGTGAAATCAGAGACTATGATTTCTTGGGAGACCGCAATGAGTAGTGCGTTTTTTAGAAATCTAAACATTGATAATTTTCCAGTAGACGAAAACAGGTTTGAGCAACGATGTAATTGTTGTAACAAGGGCATGTTTGACGGCTACAAGCTATACTTAAGAGATGAATACTATGCCTGTAGTAAGAAATGTTTTATAGACATTCTTTACTACAGTGGGCATTACATGTTCACCACTTTTGATGAGGGAGACATTGATGTGTCCAAAGGTGACTGTTTTTATGACAGTGATGGAAATGCTTATTGGAGCAAGGAACATTTAGAAGACAAAGAAAGTGAAGAACTTCTGAATCATGATTATTATGATGAAGATGAAGAACACATGAACTCGTAATGAAGTGGCAGTCGACAGAGTCTGAAAACATTACGAATAGCAAAGCTATTAACACTAGTGGGCTTTGTGGTCTAGGATTGTGTAAGTAATTGCACATTTGACATTACAGAAGATTGGGATATGGATATGCTACGACCTTTAATGTACTAAGATATCGCTTCCTGAGTATGAAGCTAAACTGCTCACCTTATTTAAAAAAATTATAACTTCTAATGGGGTGTGCGTTAGAAGACACGAGTGACGAGGTATTTAGTAAGGGCTAAATTCCTATGACTTACAAGGAGGTTGGGATAAAAACCAACATAGTAGGGATACTAAAAACATCTGTTTAAATCTAAGAATGTATACGACTTAGTTTCAGTTGGTATCTGCAAAGTGCCTTTAAAGTGTCTTAGCAATTCGATGATGTAACCTTGACCGAAGGATAGATTGCAATCTGTCATCATTGATAACCCCACCAATTTTTAAAAATACTAGCTATAAGTCTCTTCGAGGGAGGGGACTTTTATTTATTATTTAGAGAGGAGAAACAAATGGATGTAATAGACAAATTTGAAGCTGAGTTTGGCTTTGGAAATAAATTTAATATGTATGTAAAAAAGTGTGACAAATGTTCAACTCCTATGAATTTTGGATGGGTTGTTGGGGACTATGAAGCTTGTGGTGAAAAATGTGCCGTAAGTTTATTAGGTGGACAAAACAGGTTTAATTTAGAAATGAAAATTTGGAATTCACAGGGTGATAACGATAATGTTTATTACACTCACTGGGAATGCATGGATGATGAAGTTGATGCACTAGGTTTTTATTACAATGAGAAGGGTGAGGAAATTGATTGTACTGTTGAAAAAGCGGTGCAAATTCTATCCAAATCTGATTATTACAAAATAGAGGTGAGCGAATGAAAACCATGACAGACAAAATAAACAATGACATCATGGGCAAGTTAAAGAAAAAGAAAGAGCCAATGGCACTTGGTAAAGAAATTGAGAAGTACCATGTTTGGATAGGTGATAAGAAGATGACAACAAATCTTGTAACTTACACTCTTGCCAAAATACTGTTGGATGTTTATGTAGACAAAGGTCACAAAGAGGTGACAATAATAGGAGTTAGATGATGAGATTAAATAATCTAGGCGAAGATTTAAAATCTGATGGTGAGGTGCTAGACATGGTTTACGATTGGGCAGAAGCCCACCCATGGATAGCATCAGACTTAAAAGAAATACTGGAAAACCAAGAAGAGCAAATCTCTGATGGTTATAAGTCATATCTTTTAAAACAGAAGGCAATTGAGATTAGTGCAAAACGCACTGAAATCAACACTTCTGACTGGACACCAAATTTAGGAGTAAAAGATGTTTAATGGATTTGAAGATTGGGAAGTGTTACATGATGAGGTTAATTTATCCACATTGTTAACATTTCCTGAAAAGACTGATTTTGGTTACTGGTTTGAAAGAGAGATTGGTACCGAATGGGGTTGGAACGAACACGACGAGTATGTAGGTGATGGAGTATGGAATCAAACTATGTGCGATGTTTATTTCTTCGAGGTTACTCAAGAACAATTAGAAATGGTTGAGAAAAGAGAACTTTGGATATTAGAACAAAGAAAGAAAAGTTAGTAAAACATAACGCATCTAAGACGGTGTGTTATTTCTTATTAATTTCCGAGGAGGAAAAATGCGAGGAGCAACAAAAGTAACTTATCTGAAACATGATAAAGTTAAATTAGTATTAACTATGGACGACTATAGAAAATTACTAGAAGGAACCATTGAACTAAAAAGTGCAGTTAGTATGATGCACGAATGTCATACAATCTACTTAGAGGATTTAGGAAAGCTAGAAACTCTTGAATGGAGAATGGCAAGGGTTCTTGACTTTAGACGTAAGAGAAGCCCATCTACTGGTGGGGATGGTGGTTATTACTACGGTAACTATGTTCTTAGTAATCACCCCGATGCAGAGGTTGAAGATTGATTGGTGATAATATACCAAACGAAAACCATGAAGCTGATTGTCCAAAGTGTAAAGGGGAGTTAGAGTTCAGCAATGGCTCTGACATGGAAAACGAAACTTGGTATTGTTTAGACTGTAATACTTATTTTAATGTACAAGTCGAAATGGTCAGAGATTGGTCTACTTTAGATGAGGAGATAAAGCAATGATTGTTTATGAATACACAAATAGAGAAAACTTACATGAAGGTGATTTGGCCTTTAGTAAATTCTATGGGACAAAAGAGGAAGCTATCAAACTTAAACAAGAGCGTACAAAAATCTTTAAACATGATTTAAAGGCTCTTGGTAGAGATGAGATAGCAATGATTTTGTCTATGGGACATGTTAATATGACTTATCAGGGAGGTTGGCAAGAAGTCCATGATATTTCAACTCTAGTTAAAAGCACCAAGGAGGTCAAATGATTGAAGATATGTTTAATAACATTTGTTATAAGACATGGGATCGGAAAGATGATGATGTTAAGGCTCTGATTAAGGGTCTTAATACCATCAAGTCCACTTATGTAATACAATGGGTCTCTAAAGACCAAGTTAGAGTTTGGTGTGACCAATCAGACTTTGATAGTTTGATAGATAAGGTAGGCGGAGGGTTTAATGAAATTGAGCTTTAAAGAAATAATATCTTTTGTGTTAGAGCTGATAGCCCTTGCTATAATTTGGTATGGGCTTTACATTCTTTTAAGGTTTTTAGTATAAGGAGATTAAGTTATGTGTCACATGAATAATAATAAAAAAACAATAAGAATACCTTTGAGCGATTATGATGTTAACGAGTTATTTCGTGAATTAATAGATGGTGACCGAGATGAGATTCATTGGGGTTTTAACCCCGAAGGTACCCAAGAGTTAATTAATGTTATATTTTTCAAGGAGGAAGAGGATGAGTAAAGAAAGAAAACAAAGATTTCCATACACTAGTGATGTAAATATAGGTGTGTGGGATTGTACATTTTATTTAACAGACGATGATGGTAACGAAATCCTTAATGATGACGGGACTGTAAAAGTATTCAATGCTCCCGAATTAGACTGGTCATACATTGCTGAGTCTGTAGAACTTAACGATTTGGCAGAAAAGCATGGAGATTAAAGAAATAGAGTTCTTTGATTGTGCAATTCAACTTAGAAGAGTCCGAAGATTACAACAAGATGCTGAATTTGAAGACAAAACAGAACTAGCTGAATTTTATAAAACAAGAGTAGAA
>Ga0209482_1001166_pt1 | contig 19052 bp, 17 predicted proteins | sample CoawatmetaG10DNA_FD_187512 | JGI IMG/M metagenome (GOLD analysis project Ga0209482, IMG submission 187512) | Marine microbial communities from the West Antarctic Peninsula - Coastal water metaG104-DNA (SPAdes) (version 2) | ecosystem: Environmental > Aquatic > Marine > Coastal ...
TTTGGACGAGCGTAGGTATATCTGGGATTATGTTTATTCTTTCTGGTCTAAATAATGCACGATTCAGATTCATAATTGCTATCGCAGTGCCAGGGAAAATCCTCGCCTTTCTAGGTTCAGCTAATGCTTTGCTTGCCGGACAGGCTGGTGTGGGGATTATGTTTATTGGGTTGGGCGACCTACTGTTTACGATACCTTTTATTATGTATCTGCGTGCAACGAGACAATTTGGTTGGTTTTAATACAAAATGACACACAGAGACAAAACAACACTATTATTGAGTGGGAGTAATGAATTGTCTGAAACCTTTTAATCAGTTACTTAGGCTATTTTTTTTCTTACAAAGATATTACCAAGTATTTTACAATCCCTAATTATTGAAGACAGGAGAAACGTGATGATAAAAAAAATGGCTTACGGCTTGCTAGCACTACTTATATTAGGCACTGGCTTAGTATTGGTTTCCTATTCCAACTTTAGCGAAGAGCGCTTAACGGCTATTAAAACGGGTAGTAAAATCCTGGATACCGCTGCCGGGACTATGGAATACCAGCAGATCGGCAATAACGGCCCAGTGCTATTGTTCCTCCACGGTACGCCTGGCGGCTATGATCAAGCGGTACCGTTTGAAGGTATGCGAGTGTTGGCGCCATCCCGACCCGGCTACCTGCGAACTCCTCTGGACACAGGACGCACACCGCAAGAGCAGGCCGATGCCTACGCTGCTCTCATGGATTCACTGGGCATTGACCAAGTGATAGTCGTGGGTGCATCAGGGGGAGGCCCATCGGCCATTGCCTTTGCCGTGCGCCACCCGGACCGCACCGTAGCGCTTATCGCATTGGAAGCCGTCTCCCAGACTATATCTTTAGAAGACCTGGAAATAGAAATGCCATTTTTCATGAGCTCAGATTTTTATATGTGGGCCACCCTAACGTTTATGGGCTTGGAGGGGATTGTGGAGTTAGTGGTACCCAACCCCAAGAATCAGCGTCTACTACTGAACGACCCGGTCAAGCTTGGCATGATGGAATCACTGATGTGGTCTTCCTGGCCTATGTCACTACGAGGGCTCGGAGACGCGAACGATCTTACCCAGTTTGCGGACATCGACCTAAATGCCAGCGCAATCAGTGCCCCAACACTGATCATCCACGGCACCGAAGACATTAACGTTGAGTACACACAGAGCGTCACCCTCGCTCAGCAAATTCCGGGGGCTATTCTCCACACGGTAGACGGCGCCGACCACATGATGCCCTATTCCCATAGCGAAGAAATGATGGCCGCTATCGAGGAGTTTCTGACAGGATTAGGGGCACTAAGATAAAGTTTTTGTCACCAATTAGAAAGTGGTTTTTTGGCACTTTAATCATGACTGTTGTATTGGCATCCGCAACCTTTTTGTATTTTCGTTCACAAATAGATCACGATCTTGGGGCGAATACTGAGTTCGTTGATTCTTCACAATTTCAAGCTATTCTTGAAGAAGCTGAAAAAGAACCTCTAATCAGCGCCCAGCGACCCGCATTCACTAGCGCGGGTGTACATATCAATCATATCCAGTTTGTTGGAAGCCACAACAGCTACAAGCAAGCCATGTCAGATGGTTTTGTAAAGCAGTTGATGAAAGTAAATCCAAAAGTAGTGGAGGGCCTTGAGTATGATCATGCCCCTTTAGCTGAGCAGCTTGACCTTGGAATACGTAAGCTTGAATTGGATGTTTTTTACGTTGCTAATGAAGATCAATTTTTGGTTGGTCATGTACAACAAATTGATATGAACAGTAACTGTACCACGCTGCGTATTTGTCTCACTCAAATCATCACTTGGTCGCAGAACAACCCAACTCATGCGCCTTTATGGATTAGCTTCAACGCCAAAGACAGTTATATTCTCGGCTTGCCCTCACCAGAGGCTTTCAGTCCAGCAGCCTTCGCCATGATGGACTCAATCGTCGAAGATCTGCTAGGTGAAAAGCTCATTCGCCCGCGCGACATAGTTGATTTGCAGTGGCCCTTGTTAGACGAGGCCAGAGGTAAATTCATTTTGATTCTGGATGAGGGTGGCGAAAAGCGTGATATGTATTATGACGGCTGGCAGCAGCGCCCAATGTTTACTAGTGCACCAGAGGGACATCCTGCTGCCGCAATAATGATTCTTAATGATCCAGTTCGACAGTTTGATGAGATTCAAAGACTGGTTACAGCTGGATATATGGTACGCACTCGCGCGGATGCCGACACTCGCGAGGCTCGCGAAAATGACACAAGACGAAGAGCGGCGGCTTTTGCCAGTGGCGCTCAGGCAGTGAGTACAGATTATTACTTGCCCGCAACCCACTTTGGTAATGAATACCAAGTGAGTTTGCCCCAGCCCGTACAGTGTAATCCGATCACGGCACCTGCAGATTGTCAGGTTTCTGAGTAGTTGTTGGATGGATAAGGTGAAGACTGATGAGTAAAAGATATATAAATCAATATCCCATCTTAATATTAATCGACATAAATATAAGATTGAGTATGATTAATAAACTTATTCTGCAGAATAAAACTTGGAAAAAAAATGAAGCATAACTATAGAATAATGTGCGCACTCATTGCATGGGTAGTGCTATTTTCTAGATTTGTCGATATGTTAATAATCGGTGACTACAGCAGTATTGCTGAAACATTGTTTGTCTATTTTGGCTATTTCACAGTTTGGACTAACATCCTAATTGCGCTTGCGTTTACGGCACCATTACTTAATCCAGATAGAAAGTTATCTAATTTTTTCATGCGCCCTGCGGTTCGTGCAGCCCTTGCATCTTATATTTTTATGGTGTCCGTTGTTTATCATATGGTGATCGCGCCTTATTGGGATCCTCAGGGTTTCACTTGGCTGACCGCCACAGGCTTGAATACAGTCATGCCCATTCTTTATATTGTTGATTGGTTATTCTTTGCTGAAAAGCGACCGACTTTCTATCAACATCTTCCCTATTGGCTTATATATCCTGCCGTATATGGAGCGACAACAATCATCATTGGGTTATTAACCACCGTTTACCCTTATCCATTTTTGAACGTAACTGAACTAGGCATTGGAAATGTATTATTAAATATGTTGGGATTAGTTGCAGTTTTTGCTGTGGTTGGCCCTATTTTTATAGCGGTAGCACATCTGATTTCTGATAGAACAGAAACCTAAAGGAAAGTGTGTTGTTGATGAAATCTCCCATGCATGTCAGGATCCAAAACCATTCGACCGTGGCCGTGATCGGCGCTGGAGCCTCGGGTATCGCGGCCAGCGAGAAGCTCCTGGCCGCCGGATTCAAGGTGATCTTGATCGAAGCGCGGGATCGCATGGGTGGGCGTGCTAGCACGAGAGAAGTAGGCTCCATGCTTTTTGATGAAGGCCCCTCATGGCTCTCGGACTCCCGAGCGAATTACCTCCGAGCGACGGCCGAGTCGAGTGGGGTGAAGCTTTATCCAACCGATTTCAATCGCGCGCTGGTTCAATACAAGGGCGTAAACGTACCCGTCGATATGACGGAATTTATGAAAGCAGTGAAGAGGCGTCTGATCCTGCCTTACATCAAGCTCCATATCCGCGAGTTTTTCGGGTCACACAAGACGCTCCCTTCTATGGCATCCATGATTGACCCCTTGCTTGAGAAATACAGTGCACAGGCGGCTTACGCGAGAGAACTCGTGATTCTTAACGAAGCATCCAACTTAGATCGGGCATCCATCTCGACGCTCTTACGTGGGCATGATTCGATTGGGGACGACGGTCACGACCCACTTCCGACGGACGATGTGATCATGGTCGAAGGGATGCAAGCGTTCGTGACCTCGCTCGCTAAGAAGGTCAAGCCCAGCTTGGAAGAAGCGGTTGAGGCCGTCATCCGAACAGAGAGCGGGATTAGGGTTAAAACCACGCGTCGTGGCATCGATGCCGACGCTGTGATCGTGACGGTACCCCTCGGAGTACTGAAGGCCGGGACCATCCAATTCGATCCAGGATTGCCCGTCGAACACAGAGCCGCGATCGATCGCCTCGGGTTTGGCACCGAAAAGAAAACCTGTCTCGTTTATCCCGATACGAATTGGGCCAAGGAACACCACATAGTGGGGCTGCACGACTCGCCTTACTTCAATTCCATCGTCAACGTGGCAGCGATCGCAGGCCAGCCGATGATTATAGGTATGAGTGCTGGGGATAAGCAGATCGCGGCTGACTCATTATCGATCGACGAACTGGCGACCGCACTTCATGCGAACGTCAGAGCAACCTTGGGCTCCAACGTCCCAGATCCCATCTCTTATAGTACGACCGACTGGGGGAACGATCCCTACGCGCTCGGCGCCTACTCGTACAGTTCCCTCGATGAACTCGGCAACGAGAAGGAAATATTGCAGCGTCCAATTGCTGGTCGGATCTTGCTCGCGGGCGAAGCTCTCTCCGACCGCAATGGATACGTCGACGGTGCGTGGAACGACGGACAAAGGGCCGCCTCTGCGATCATCGATGCGTGAGGGGCAACCATAAGAGTAATAATATGAGTAACTTATGAAAAATTTTATTTCCCTTTTAACCTTCTTCTTATTATTTTCAATAAGTCAGGACATTTTATCTTCAAAAAGAGTGGTGATAGAGAACGTAACGGTTATTGATGCAAAGAACCCCGTTAGAAAAGATATGACAGTAATTGTTGATGGAGACGAAATCGTTTCTATTAAGAAATCAAATCTCGGCGAAGCAGCAATCTTCGATAAGGATATTATCGTCGATGGCAGAGACAAATTCCTTATCCCCGGCCTATGGGATGCCCATGTGCATTTAACTTTTATCCCTGAGCTTGATTATGAAACTGCTTACAGTTTATTTCTTATGAATGGGATAACCAGTATTCGCGATACAGGAGCAATACTAAATAAGCTGAAACCAGCCATAGCCTTTGCTAAGAAAAACCCTTTAATAACTCCAAGGTTATTTTATTCGGGACCGTTGCTTGATGGAACTCCAAGTGTCTATAAGGGTACGGAATCAGGATATCCTGAAATTTCCGTAGAGATTAATAAAGACACAGATCTAATGGCTTTGGTTGACAGTCTGCTTGAACAAGAAGTTTCTTTTTTAAAAACCTATGAAATGTTACCAGAAGATATTTTTATTAATCTACTAAAAATCTCAGAAGAAAAAGATCTCAAGGTAACGGGACATATACCCTTAGGAATAGATTTGTTTAAAGCAGTAGATAATGGCCTTGATGGCATGCAACACATTAGAAATTTAGAACTGGCTTGCACGAAAGACCCGACTGAAGGTTTATCAAAAAGATTATTATTATTAGAGAATTCAGAATCTATACCAGGGTCCGCTCTAAGATCGCAAATACATCAAGCTCAAAGGTATTCCTCCATAGAAGATTTTGATGAAGATCGATGCACCAAGGTCATAGAACATCTGGCAGTTAATAATGTTTTTCAAACTCCAACTCTCACAATCAACACGGTTGGCTCTAAGAGATTTTTTGCCGATGAAGAGTGGCAAAAAACCTATGAACTCCTTCCTAATGAAGTTAAAAATAAATGGCTAAAAGATTCAGAGTCCATGGCTCAACTGCCCCTTAATAGCAGTTATCAAACCTATCAAGATTGGAGCATGAAGATTGTGGGCTTATTCAATAAGCAGGGCGTTAAGATCCTCGCTGGAACGGATACACCCATTGGATTTTTAACACCGGGATTTAGTTTACACAAAGAATTGGAACTTCTTGTGGAGTCTGGTTTAACGCCCTTACAAGCTTTAAGGGCAGCCACCATTACGCCTGCAGAGTTTTTTAATTTGGAAGATAAAATGGGAACCGTTGAAGTGGGAAAAGTTGCTGATCTTGTTATCTTAAACAGCAATCCTCTAAGCGACATCAAGCACACTCAAGATATCCATAAAGTTATTATTAAAGGCCATATCCAGTAATTAAATAACTATATCCATAATATATATAATAATAAGATGTTCTTTTTATCCCTAAGCGATCAGAGTCAAGCAACCTTACCAAGTCAGAACAAACCTACAAAAAACTAAATTTTAATGCTTGAAAGAATTGATTTTACTGGGGTTCAAGATAAAGTAATTACTGAGTGGGAATAGCAGAGAAAGGCTCAGTAAAGAAATTAGGAGAGGTATATGGGAGAAATTGCAAAAGTAAATAATATTGACATCTGGTGGGAGGATTATGGAGATAAATCCAATCCTACTGTATTACTAATTATGGGTGCAAATGCAAATTGCATGCACTGGCCAGATCAACTCATAGCTGAATTAGTAGCAAACGATCTCCATGTTTTAAGATTTGATAATAGAGACGTTGGGAAAAGTACTTGGTTTAATAAGGAGACTTTTTTTTCTAAAATTGCGAAACTTCTTCCGTTGAGTGTTTCTAGTAAATTAATCAATTATGTTTTTGGTGCTCTAACGGATGAAGAAGGAAATTTTGTACCTTCTGAAACAGCGAATTCAAAATACGACCTTAATGATATGGCTAAAGATGCTATTGCTTTGATGGATCATCTCAGTATCGATAAAGCTCATATAGTTGGAGCCTCTATGGGAGGAATGATAACTCAGGTCATTGGTTTAGATTACCCAGAAAGAACCTTAACTTTAACTCCCATAATGTCTAGTCCAGGTATGGGGGACCCTAATTTATCAGGCATGACACCAAGCCTTGTAGAAGGAATAAAAGAATCATTTTTACTTAACATTCAAGGCAAGTATGAGGATGGAGTGGTAAGAATTTACAAAGAGTTAACGGGTTCAAGATTTCCTTTCAATGAAAAGAAATTTAGAGAAGAATTGAAGCCTATCATGGCACATGGTCATAACCCACATGCTGGGCATGGAGATGCTGCAGGCGCTAGTCCCAACAGAAAAGAGAGGCTTAATGAAATTAGAGTTCCTACTTTAGTTATACACGGTACGGAAGATGCAATATTACCTTTAGATCACGGTATGGTTTTATTTGACACCATTCCTAATGCTAAAAAATATATTATGGATGGTGTTGGTCACGAAATGCCAGAACAACTGCTTCCAGAAATGATTAATGAGATGCTAACTCTGTTTAAAAGTTCTAACGGATAATTAAATCTTAAAATCTTTTGAATTTTTGAGCATGTGAGCCGGTCCGTGATTAAGGTTAATAGCTGCATTTTCACCATACAACATCTCTTTTTGATGCCCAAAGTTTTTTCTATTATTTGCAAGAGGTGCTAATTCTTCAGCTTTTTTTAGAGCCACTTCAGGTAACTCCTCAAATGAGCTAACTCCTTGAATAATACCGGCTTCAAGAGCATCAGAACCAGTCCATCGTTTGGATAACTGAACAGTTTCAAAAAAAGAATTCGCAGGAATTTTATGACGGAATAAAGCTAATTCTGGTCTTGGGATTGGCAAACCAAGTTGCATTTCATTGGCGCACAGAAATCCTCTGTCTTCCCTCATGATCCTAACATCATGTGAAAGAGCAAACATAAAGCCTGCACCAAAAGTATGCCCATTGATGGCACACACAGTTGGAATAGGTAATGTGATGAACCTTCCCATTAAATACATGAATTCTTCACCAAATACTTCTCTATCTCCTCCATCGGGATGACTTTCAGGAGCTTGCATCCAATCAAGATCTAGACCATTTGAAAAAAACTTTGGATTTTTTGAAGAAGTAATTAATGCTCCCGGCCCTTCATCGTTTTCAATTTCATCTAAGACTTCGGAAATTTCTCTTACAAATGTTGTATTCCAAAGGTTTTCGCCAGCATCCATTGTTAAAAAATAAATAGATTCTTTTTTTTCTAGTTCTATCACAATATTTCCTATTAAAGTTCAATGATCAAAATACCATACACAAAAAATTCTTGATATAGCCAGCCTCTATCTTAGCCTTGATATTAATAACCATAAATACCTTAAAGATAAGAAGCTAGTTAAAGCTCCAATAACATAGGTAAATGCTGCTGCTCTAAGCACCGATCTACAGCCACTAAGATATTCTGCGGGCACCTTTTCCTTTAAAATTGGTAAAGCACGATTAAAACTTGCATCCATTTCTACATTCAGAGTAATTAGATGAACCAAAGCTGAAATTATTACAGATAAGAAAACAATAAAAAGACAGATTTTTATCAATCCGGATGAGCCTGTGGCTAAAATTATGGGAATTCCCGAATAAAGAACTCCTCCTCCTAGTCTTGAAATCCAAGAAGTATTTTTTACCAGCTGTGTTCGTTGTTCTAAGGGCTTGTATTTTTCTTTGTGCTGAATGGCATGTCCTATTTCATGAGCAACTACAGAAATAGCTGTTATGCTTTTTTTACTAAGTCTTTCTTCCAGGACTCTAACTTCCTGATTTTCTAAATCATAATGATCGCCTAAGTCTGTGTTGGTTATCTTGACTCCTTCTAAAGCATTCTCTTTAAGAACAAGTTCTCCAAACTCTAATCCAGTAAAAGGCATACTTTCTAGAATCTCATCATTTCTTTTTAAAGCATTGTTAAGCCAAATTTTTGGTAATACAAAAACAAATAAAAAAAATAATAGATAAATCATTGCTGATGCATTTTATATCTTTGGACACTCAATACTAAGGATTTAAAATCTTACTAGAACCAGACATTAAATTCTCCAAGGCAATTCCTTTACTGTTTTTGCAAATTCTATAACAAAATTTCTAGTTAAGATTAGGGCAGAGTCTATACCTATAAGGTAAACTAACGACATGAGGACAAGCAACCTTACTCAGTCACAACAAACCTACAACAAACTAAATTTTAAGCCCCTAAACCCATTCGCTATAAGGTTTCTTAAGGGTAAGTAAGGAGTGGGAATGAAACAATTTAAGACTATTTATTTTATCTACGATGCAGATGGCGGGTTGTGGAATGAAATCAAATATTGGATTAAAAAAAACCTCTTAAATGAACAAAGCACATGTGAGTTATGTGATCTTTCACACGGCAAAATCTTTGTTAGATTTGAATGGTTAAAATTTATAAAGGAACTAAAAAAAGAGTACAAAGTAAAAGTATTGCATCGAAATGAAATTCCTAAATACGTTCTAGAAAAAAATTATAGATTTCCTTGTGTCATTGGCGAGACAGAGAACGAGTTGGTAGAAATTTTAGAAAGTATTTCTTTTGTAGATTTTGGAAAACCTACAAGCGTTGAAGAATTAAGAGAACAGTTTTATGAGAAAGTTGTATAGATGTTCTTTACATTGCTTGGATTAATGCATTATTAATTTGAAACCTAATCAACCTATATTTTACTGAATCAAGATGGATCCAATAACTCAAGGAACAGTTGGCGCAGCCTTTGCACAGTCCGCTGCTAACAAGAACAATATCTTCAGGATTGGTCTTATTGGTTTTCTTGCAGGATTGGCACCTGATTTAGACGTTGTAATTCGGTCATCAACTGATCCAATTTTATTCCTTGAATACCACAGGCAGTTCAGTCACTCACTTTTTTTTATTCCCTTTGGTTCTTTGATTGTAGCTCTTCTTATCTTTCCTCTGGTTAAAGGATCCATGAGTCTAAAGACTGTCTATGTGGCAAGTTTTTTAGGATATGCAACGCATGGATTACTTGATGCGTGCACCTCTTATGGCACTCAACTCTTTTGGCCTTTCTCGAACGAGCGGGTAACTTGGAATAATATATCTATAGTTGATCCACTCTTTACAATTCCTACTTTAATTCTTGTTGGAACTGCAATAAAAACCAAAAAAAGGATATTTAGTTTTTTTGCAATTGGATGGGTTATTTTTTATCTGTCTTTGGGTTTTGTTCAATATGAAAGAACTTTATCTGCAGCGCACGAACTAGCCGAATCAAGAGGGCATAATCCTGAGCGCTTAACTCTTAAGCCATCTTTTGGAAATCTGATTTTATGGAAGTCCATTTATCAGCATGAAGAAACTTTTTATGTTGATGCAATTCGAACAGTTCAATCACCAACTTGGTGTTTGGGAGAAAACATTAGAATGTTTGACTATCAATACCATTTACCAGATCTTGATAAAGACAGTCAACAAAGAAAGGATATAGAAAGATTTCGTTGGTTTTCACAGGACTTTTTGGGCTATGACGAAGAAAAAAATCTTGTGACTGATGTTCGTTACTCAATGATTCCAAATCAAATTGCGCCAATGTGGGGATTGGTCATTGATGATCAGCGAGGCATAAATGAGCATGCAATTTGGTGGACAAGTCGTAGTTTAGATCAAAGTCAGCTAGACTTATTCAAAGAGATGTTAAGCGGCAAAAAGTGTAGAAATAGTTCTTGATATTAAAGATTATGACGTTTCGTCAACAACGTACTTTCCCTTCATAATTTAAAATTTACTTTTTTTATCAGTATGGCTTGGTCGCCTCTATGGACTGGAGAGAATATCCCTGAACGGGATTTATATAATTCATCCAAATGATTTGGGAGTGATGTGCTGACATCAAGAAGGAAGGCATTAAATTCTTTTTGATATTCGCTAAAGTTAAGTGTTAATTCTGTATCTTTATCGTAAATTCCACTCAAATAAATAATGTAATAGCCTTTATAGTAACCTCTAGTGATTAATGAGGGCTCTACTTCTAGAGAGCCAAGATTAAAAGACCTTAAATTGGATTCTTCTGGTAACAGCAGTATCATCCTGCTCGCTGATCGATTACTTTTTAAATTGAGCTTTATTGATTTCCCTTCTTTTAATATTTCTTTATTCAGAACAGAAGGGCCATCCCAGCCACTTGATCTACTATCTGCCCAATATCTAAATTCATAATCTGGTGCAAACGATGCTATTGGCTTCGTGCCTTCTAATTCAATAAATGAAGATAGAGGTGCAATCAAAGGTTCTGGATCAGAGGCAGTAACATTCTTATAGTTTCCAGAAAGATGAATATAAGAATTCTCACTATCGAGGTTTTCATAAAAATGAATATTTACATGCTGAGGCCTTTTTTCAGTGTAAAGATTAATAGAGCTTGCTGCAGTTAGTGCTACAACAGTAGCTACCCCAACAAATGAAATAGCGGGTTTAATTCTTAAAGAAAAAAGAAATGGAGAGAATATAACGGCATACAGTCCTGCAAATGGAAGTGTCGCCCAAACAAGCTTGTAGCCTTGACTTTGCTCTAAGGCAAATATCAATCCTAGCGTACTTGGAAGAGAGACGATTAAAGTTAGAAGCAAGAAAATTTGTTTAAACTCGTCTTTAATGAACGTAGAAATTAGTATTAATATGCTTGCAAAAAGTAATGGTAAGAGAAAGATATTTGCTGCATCCGGTAAAAATATGGTTACTAACAGAGTTAATATTGACCAAAACAACCAAGATCCATACACCATTTCTTCTTCTTGAACGAATTTCCTACTCAATGCACTTCCAACTAATAAACCTAAAGAAGTAGATCCTATAAGGAGCAGACGGTAAGGCCAATCTATACCAGGCCAGCTTATGACATTACCAGACAATAAAGACAGGAGGTAGAAACCTGAAGCGCCAGAAATTATAGTAGTTAAGAGTGTTATTGGAGAAAATAAAACTCCTAGTGCTGTAGTTGCTAAATTAACCTTTGATCTAATCAAAGCTAAGATCAAGAGAAAGGTTGAAAAGATTAAAATCAATAAATTGTTACTTGTTTTCCATTGAGACCAGAAACCGTAAGACCCTCCAAAAAAAACATACTCATTACCCATTTCACTCCAGTCAGAGGACAGAAGTCCTTTTGAAGTGGTTAGAATATTTTCTCCGTGATGCTGAATAGTTCTTATATCTAGATTTTCCAGCGAATCGTTCGGAGTGTGGTAATGGTTTCTTTCACCTGAAAATGCAAAATCTATACCAGGAATATTTGCTCTTAGCGATACACTAAAATCAGTATCATTAGGCATTCTTTTAAAGATCTCTTTTGTTAAAGAAAAACCATAAGGATTGCCGTGTTCTTGTGAAAAACTATTCAGAAGTAGTTCATTCTTATCAGATGTTCTAAGCACCATGCTGCCGCCAGATGTTCCACTGCCTTCTACATTTAAAACCATTCCTGTTTTTTTTGCCAAAGGGTGTTGATTAAAGAATGCTTCCGCTCCAAGAAGCCCACTTTCTTCCCCGTCAGTTAAAAGAAGAATTATTGGATGTTTGTAAGGGGCATTCAGTTTTAAAACTCTAGCAGCTTCAAGAATTGCAACTACCCCAGCTCCATCATCTCCAGCTCCTGGTGCCATTGGTACGGAATCGTAGTGAGCCATCAGGACCAGGTAAGGTAAATCTTCCTTACCAGGGATAATGCCAATTAAGTTTTCAACCTCAGCACAAGCAAAACCTCTAGAGGAACAACTCCATGTTTTTTGTTCTTCATATTCAATGTCTAATTTATTTAACTCCTCCATCAGTCGTTCTTTAATTATTTTATTTAATTTTGATCCAACGGGATGAGGTTCATTTTCTTTCAACAATACTTCTAAGATTTTGTAGGCTCTCTCAGCTGAAAAGTGATTTGATGGAGATTCAATGCTTACTGGTTGCGGGGGCTGGCTAATCATGTGTTGTAAAAAGAACAAAAGAAAACTCAAGAGAATTGCATAAAATGGAATTAATTTTTTAACATTCATAAGATTCACTCGTGGATATGTATTTTCTATAGCTTGCTAGGTTTCGGTTCTGCCATAAATAAGATTATAACCTAGCCTATGTTTTGATAGAATTATAGAAATGATTGATGATTACTTAGAAAGACATTACCCGTTTGAAGGTTGTTTTAACTTTAGAGACATAGGTGGATACCTTAATCAAGAAGGCAAGAGAGTGAAAAAGGGTCTTTACTTTCGTACTGGAAGGCAAGATCGAATGAGTGATCAGGATCTTTCAAAGTTATCGGATCTTAAAATCTCAACTCAAATTGATTTACGTAAGCCTGATGAGGTGCTGGACCAAGGAAGAGGACCTTTAGAAGCTATGGGTGCTAACTATGTAAATATTGCCGTTATCCCCGAAGGAGGGAGTGATCAATTAAGTCGATTGGTGGGGGATACAGGTATCTCAGGTAAGAGGTATTTGGGTTATTTAGAATTTGGCCCTGACTCCTGGTTAAGGTTATTTGAAATATTAGCTAATAAAGATAGCTTGCCTGTGGTTTTGCACTGTACAGCAGGCAAAGATCGAACTGGTGTCTCAACGGCCTTTTTATTATCAATTTTAGGTGTAAGTCGTGATGTGATAGAGGCAGATTATTTACTGACTAATCTTGATACTGAAAGACAGGCTGACTTTATTGAGAATACAGTCGGATATCCCGAGGGATATGATAGGAAAAGTATGATCGCTGCAGCTGGAGTTCCTGAAGATGCTTTGAAGGATTTTTTGGATGGCGTGGAATCGAAGTGGGGCAGTGCCGTTTTATACCTAAAGGAAATCGGGGTTACACAAGAGCAGATGGATGCAATCCGTAATAATTTTCTTGAGTAAATTTTAAATTCCTTATGAAGACTTTTCTAAAACTATTTATTTATGCCAGTGTTGCATTCGTCTTTTTTAGTCTCTACATAACGCGAGATGGTGATATTTTTACTCCGAAAGGCGAAGGTGAAGTATTTTTAGACTCCGGGACCTACGAAGCTTTTCCTTTGCCTAAATATGCTTCAGAAATGATAGATTCAAATTACAAAAGCTATTTTGTTGAAGTAGAACCAGGTTTAAAAGTCCATGTCCTCGAAACGGGTAAAGGGTTCCCGGTTTTTTTAATGCATGGAAATCCTACTTCCGGGTTTTTATACAGAAAAGTAGTAGAAAATTTACCTTTAGATAGGGTTAGAGTGATTATGCCTACAACTATTGGGCTTGGTTTCTCTTCTAAAATTCCGGCCAGTGAACATACTTTAGATAATCATATTCGTTGGATCAACAAGGTCTTAGAAGAACTTGAACTAACAGAATTAGTTTATGCAGGTCAGGATTGGGGCGGTCCGATCGGAATGGGCGCATTATCTCTTTCCCCAAACCTTCTTAAAGGTGCAGTCTTATTAAATACAGCGTTTAGTGCTTCTATACTTAATACTGATATTTCCCCAGGTCACGCGATAGTTAAAACACCATTAGTCGGAGAATTAATAGTAGAGGTATTCTTTTCAATTTTTGAACGACTAGGGAGAGTACAAGGAGATCCTGCATCTTGGACTCCAGAGTTAGCGACTCTTTTTGGCAAATCTGTTTATGATAGTGGTAATTCCAAAGCACCTTTAGCAATGATGAGAATGGTTCCCGATGGTCCAAATCATCCAAGCACACCTGGTTTGCGTAAGATAGAAGAATACGTTAAAACTTTGCAAATCCCTGCTGAAATAGTTTGGGGAATGAAAGATCCAATACTCGGAAAAACACTTCCAAGGATGGAACAAGATTTTCCTAATGCTCCAGTTACTAAAACCTCAGCTGGGCATTTTCTTCAGGAAGAAGTTCCGGTTGAGATAGCAGATGCTTTAGTTAGGGTGGTTGATAGAGTAAAAAATTAGATGGGCGCACAAAGGGTCAGATCGTACAGCTTGATGGCGAAATTTATGCATTGGGCATTTATAGGAGTTTTCGTCTTTGGTGTCATAAATCAGGTGGATGAGGTTGAAGAGCTTGAGAGTTTTACTCTCCTTATGACGGAAGTGTCTTTTGCCATTGTATTTCTCTCTCTGTTGCTTTTTCGATTTGTATACATGCGTTCTGCACGAGCAGCCATGCCACAGCTCGACATGCCTAAAAGCTTAATTCTATTATCTCAAATTGTGCATCTGGGAATGTATGCAAGTCTCGCATTGATCGCTATAACCGGGTTGATAATTGGAGGGTTGTATTACTTCGGGGTAAAGGATGGTTTAGTGCTTGAAGCCATCCTTTTATCACATGAAATATTTTTTTGGACAAGCGTAAATCTGATGGGTTTACATATTGCTGGAGCGATTTATCACCGTTTACAGGGAGATGGCGTCTGGAGTGCCATGGTTCCTATAATGAGGGAAGATCCTGATAAATAAATTTGTTCTGTAAAACTAAATCGTGAGAATTATCTAATATCCCGGACAGCTTTGTCTGGTAAATGCCGGATAAAAAATACGAGGGCTATCATAAAAGCAGCGAACTCAGCCAATGGAATAGCAGCAACAAATCTATAATCAGAAACAAGCAGATAAAGAATAATCAAAAATGCTGTTGGAAAGACCAAGCTACGACACAAGGCAACCATGCCAGATTGAAACGGCAGATGGATAGCTGTCAGGTATCCTGAAATCAGCATGTTTGTTCCTGCGAACAGAAATACAGGCCAAACATAGGTGACAAAATCTAAGGCCATGGCGACCATCTCCTCGCCGTCATCACCATTAACAAAAATAGAGATAAGGGTTTCACTAAAACTCAAAATGATTATTATAAAAATAGCACTCAAGACAAATATACTAATACAAGCCGTCTTTAAGAACGCCACCATACGCAGAGCATTGCGTGCTCCAAAATTTTGGGAAACCATCACCTGTATCGTGTCAGAGATTGAAAAAAACATCATAAAACCCAGCATCAAGAGATAGTTCACGACAGTGATCGCCGCCACGCCCACCACCCCAAAACGCTGCAACAGCATCCAGTTAAAGATAAGTACGATGATGCCGCCAGAGATTTCATTAATAAACTCAGAGATGCCGTTGTAGGCAGCTTGAAGTACTTCCCTCCAGTTTTTTTGCCTAACACTAAATTTCATTGTTCTGTCTGGGCTAATGAAATAGGCCATCATCACCAGCATGGGAAGTGCCTGAGAGATACCCGTCGCAAACGCTGCACCACGCAAACCAAAACCCAGCACTCCAATAAACAGATAATCCAAAAGTATATTTACTAAGGCACCCACGGTCAGTGCGACGGCGACAAGATTGGGAAACCCATCCAAACGAATAAAAAAATACATCACTATTACGATGAACTGTGCCAATAGAAAAGGCAAGATCACCCGATAGTACTCACTCATGAGAGGAAACAATTCCTCGTTGGCACCGAGGCCAGCAAAAAGCTCTAACTCGAAAAAGAGCCCTAAAGAGATTGCCAATACGCCGTAGACAGCAACAGAAATCAAAGTCTTACTAAAAATTGAGGATGCTGCCGTGTAATTCTTTTCTCCTAAATATTTACCTGCACGAACTGAACCGCCAACGGAGAGCATCATCGCAAACCCAAACAGCAGTGCAGTTACAGGAATCGTCAAATTGACTGCTCCCAGTGCGGTAACACCAACGTAGTTACCTATAAAAATCCCATCAACTAAGGATGCTGAGGTCATCGCAATTAAGCTGAGCATGGAGGGTATTAAATACTTAAAAAATGTAGGAACGATTTTACCGTCCAGCGCCAGATTCTCTTTTTTAGCCTCTATTTCCACAGCACTAAGGTTTTTGCTGAATTCCTAAATGCACTCCTGAAGCAAGCGTCTTGAAGAAGCATGTCATCCAAATTATTAAGCATCGCCTTAAATTTCAATGTGTTTTCTCAAGTTCATTATTCTTACCCTTTAATCGCTTTGGAGCTAGTCATGATAGTGATAATACTTTAGTTAAAAAGAATATTATTCATTTCCTTAGCTAAGTCAAAACCACTCCTAAAGGCTTCTTCTATTCGACCTTTATTACACCAATCGCCACAAGCAGCCAGTTTGGATTCAGGGTCAATAAAAAGAGTGTTTTTATCTTGTTTTGGGACATTGGCATAACGCCACCGATGCAGATCAATATGCTGAGCTGAATATACATTTTGACCTATAATTTCAGCCACTTGTGAGCACAGATATTCTTTTACTGCATCCGCATCGTCATCAAGATGTTCTTCAGCCCAATCATTGGTGGAATGAACCAATACACTGTAATCATTGGGCCGTTCTGGTTTAGAGCTGTTGACTGAAATCCAACTAATATCGGTCCCACTTAATTGAGCAGCATCCCAATCCAAATCCAATGCTTCATCAAAACCAAGCATCAACGAATAACAACCAAGCATCTTCTTTTGCTTAAGGGCATCATAATAAGAAAAATAATCCGGTAATAATTTCGATGATTGTTCGGCAGGAATTGAACTAATTACCCAATCGTAATCACCAAAAACCTCTCCATCAAAACCAACAACCTCCCATCCCATTGCAGATTTTTGAATGGACACCTCAGTATTAAGTTTTATATTCAGATTTTTTGCTAAAAATTTACCAATAGAACTCATTGAAGGCACTCCGACATAATGAGGAAGATCATCATCATTCCATTGCTGGCGGTTTATAATTGTATTGTTCTTAACCTCTATAAATCTTGCTTTCCAATTGTCAATTACACCCAATTTAATAAGAGGTTTAAGAAATTCCTTGAATTCGGGCGTCCTAGCCGTAAAAAATTGAGCACCATGATCAAAGGTATAAGAATCTGTATATCTTGTGCAGATCCTTCCACCGGCTCCTCTTGATTTCTCAAACAGGGTAACATCAGCGCTTTCATCTAGATTTATTGCAGCCGTTAAGCCTGAGATTCCTGCACCGATAATAGCAATTTTCATAATAGTCTTTTGATTTGGGTCAAGCTTTTAAAATAAGCTTGAGTTGATTGGAAACCAATTATATCTTTCTGGAAGAACTAACCAATGTAAAAAAGTTACAAAGTACAAAATTTTTTCTACTCAAAACAATAGGTATTTTAAAGATTAAGAGTAATAATAAATGTATGAAAGATGCAACGATGAATGAAAAAGCACCAATCAATTGGATCAATATGTTGTTGTTTAGCCTGACCCCTGCATTTGCAGTAGTCCTGGTACCTCTTTACGGGTATTTCTTTGGTTACGACGTCTACGAATGGATAATTTTTATACTCCTTATGGGTTTTTGCGGCATATCTATCACTGCCGGTTATCACAGACTTTGGTCCCATAAAACTTATAAGGCTCATCCTATCCTGCGGATTATCTTTGCTATCGGTGGAGCGTGTGCACTTCAAAATGATGTACTAAATTGGGCATCGGATCATCGCCGGCACCATCAACATGTTGATGATAATGATAAAGATCCCTATTCGGCTGGCCGAGGTTTTTGGTTTTCTCATATTGGTTGGATCTTAAGAAACCACAAGAGCTCCTCCGATGATTTTTCTAATGTCAAAGACTTGCAACGCGACCCAATTGTTATGTGGCAACATCGCAATTATCTTACCCTTGTGCTGCTTAGCAATATTGCACTTCCAGCTCTCTTGGGCTTCATTCATGGAGATATTATTGCAGGATTATTATTAGGTGGTCTTCTGCGACTTGTACTTAGTCAACACGCGACCTATTTAATTAATTCTCTTGCACATATGTGGGGGCGACAACCTTACAGTGATAAATTCTCAGCTCGAGATAACTCCTTTTTGGCATTAATAACTTACGGCGAGGGTTACCACAATTATCATCACACCTTTCAATGGGATTACAGAAATGGAGTTAAGTGGTGGCACTACGATCCAACCAAATGGATTATAAACTTTTGCTCCAGAATTGGTTTAACGTATGACCTTAAGCGCTGCTCTCTGGCACAAATTGAAAAAGCTAAGTTAGATTTACAATACCGCCAGGCAGTCCAAAAGTGCAAACAATTCAATCTGCCACATAATTTGCAAGAAAAACTCGAGCAAGAATACGAACAATTCTTACAAACTCTGCAACAGTGGACCGAACACAGACAGGCCTGGTATGAAGCCAAAGGCAAACAATTGCAAGAAACTCTTGGACAATGGGATCAGCTTCAGCTCAGAGATAAATATAGAGAAATTCATTTTCAGTTGAAGATTCAACGAAGGCGCTGGCAACTATTGGTTCAAAATCTACCCACGCCGGTGATGAATCCCGGATAAACAGATAGCATTTCTGCATCCTTTATTTGTTAAGAGTTTAGATCGGATGCTATATCAGATTTTTCTGAAGAACCTATGGGGACTGATATGAAAAAGAATTTTAAGTAACTATCAAGT
>Ga0209482_1001168_pt1 | contig 19007 bp, 19 predicted proteins | sample CoawatmetaG10DNA_FD_187512 | JGI IMG/M metagenome (GOLD analysis project Ga0209482, IMG submission 187512) | Marine microbial communities from the West Antarctic Peninsula - Coastal water metaG104-DNA (SPAdes) (version 2) | ecosystem: Environmental > Aquatic > Marine > Coastal ...
CACTACTTTTTTTTCGAACGATATTCCAATGAAAAAACAAGTATGCATAATACCTTTTAGGAGAGATTTTCTTATGGAGTATACGGCTATGAAACCTACTCCTTTGGAGATTGCAGAATCTATTGATATGATGCGCATTATTGAAAATGGCCTTAAAGTTAGAATGTCACCTACAAAGTATCAATCTCAATCAGTTGACACAATTGAAGACCTTAAAAAAGTTGAGCAGTTAATGAAAAAATCATAGTTAGTAAAGCTAAATTAAAAAATGAATATTAAAAGGTTTGGTAGATTCAGTCATGACATCATAATTATTGATGGTTTTTATGGAACAGGAAAATCATTAATTTTTCCAATCATTGGGTCTCTATCCGGAGTAGAAAAAGTTCAGCATAAACCAATTTATGAACAATTATGTATTTTGAATTGGTTGAATAAAATAGACCAAAAATCATGTGAAGAGCTTATTGCATATTACGCTGATATGCACCAATACAATAATCTTATTGGTAGAGAAGTTAATATTAAGCTTGGCGATGATACTAGTATTTTTAATAATCCAAATATTTTAAAGTATATTAAAAGAATTTTTGTAAAGAACTTTCAAGATGACAACACTTCAAAAGATTTTGCCTTGCAGCTATTCACTCATAATTTACTATCAATTTCCGATCCATTGTTTAATTCACTCGGAGAAAGATTAAAGTTTATTGAGATTGTTAGACATCCATTATATATTGTTAAACATTTTTCTATAGCACTGGAGAGGTTATTTTTAGAAACTAAGTCACAATTTGAAACATGTGTTGATGTCGATGGAGTAAAAGTTCCATGGTTTGCTAAAGATTATTCTAAAGAGTTTTTAAGGGCAAATAATGTAGATAGAGCAATAATTTGTATGTTAAATCTTTTTTCAGATATTGAAAAAATAAGCAATGAGAATCAATTTTTAATTTTAAGTTTTGAATCTTTTGTAACTTCTCCTGATTCAAATATAGAAAAAATCTGCAGTTTTTTAGGTCGTGAAAAGCCATCAGATATTAATACTGTGTTAAAAAAACAGAAAATCCCAAGAAAAAATATCAGCGCTGGAAAGGGCCATTCTCAATATGGATGGAAAGACCAAAGTTATAAAAACGAAATACAAATTTACAATTCTAATTTAAAATTTGCTCAAGATAATTGTTCATCTCAAAACTTTGAAAAATTATTAAAGTTAATCGATTGGTATGATAAAAAATTTCCAAGTCTGCTTTCAAAATTCACATAAACAATATAATTAAGAGGATTAAAAATGTTTAAAGTATTAATTACGACTGTTCCATTTGGAGATAAAGATAGCAGGCCTTTAGATCTTTTAAAAGCTAATAATATCAATTATATTATTAATCCAATTGGCAGAAAGTTAACAGAAGATGAATTGGTAAACATGGTTAAGGATTTTGATGTCATTATTGCAGGTACTGAGAAAATTTCTGCAAAAGTAATGGAAAAATCAACTAATCTCAAAATGATTTCACGAGTTGGTATTGGATTAGATAGTGTAGATTTACTGGAGGCTGAGAGAAGGGGGATTATAGTTTCCTATACACCTGACGCTCCTGCTCCTGCAGTTGTAGATTTAACAATGGGCCTAATGTATACATTATTAAGAAAAGTACATGAGTCAAATATACAGATGCATCAGGGCAAATGGCATAGATATTTTGGAAATAGACTAGACGATTCTATAATCGGAATAATAGGAGTAGGAAGAGTTGGCTCTAAAGTAATTAAAAATTTATTGGCTCTGGGGTGTAAAAAAATTCTTTATTATGATAAAAACGTAAAGATTGAAAAGGAAATTTCTGACCAAGTAACATATGTGACAAAAGAGTATATTTATCAAAATGCTGACATCATTTCATTGCATCTTCCACTTGACTCAATTACAAGAAACATGATTACAGGAAATGAAATAAAAATGATGAAAAAAACCACATTTCTAATTAATACCTCTCGTGGCGGTATTGTGAATGAGCAAGATCTATATATTGCCTTAAAAGACAAGATTATTTCAGGCGCAGCAATTGATGTATTTCACACTGAACCATACGATGGTAATTTAGTAAATCTTGATAACTGTATTCTAACTGCTCATATGGGATCAATGACAATCGATTGTAGAACTCGAATGGAGATTGAGGCAACAGAAGAGGCTGTTCGTTTTTTAACAAATAAGCCATTAGAAAGTGTTGTTCCTCAAGAAGAATATAACGAGCAAATTTTTTCTTCTTCTAATGAGAAAAAATAGCTCAATATATCAAAAATAAAACCATTTTTTAACATTATGCTTAATCGTTATTCAATAATTTTTTGGGATTTTGATGGTGTAATAAAGGAGTCAAATCAAGTTAAAACTGAAGCTTTTGTAAAGCTTTTTCAAGAAAGTAGTGATGGAGTTTTGAGAAAAATTAGAAATCATCATATTCAAAATGAAGGTATGTCGAGATTTGATAAAATACCTATTTATTTAAAATGGTCAGGCATAAAGGTGAGTGAAAAGAATATTGAGATTTTTTCAAAGACTTTTGGAGATATAGTAGTTCAAAGTGTTATTGATTCTCCTTGGGTAGAAGGTGTCCAGAGATATCTTGAGTTAAATAGTAAAAAACAAAAATTTGTTCTCGTTTCTGCCACACCGAAACAGGAGCTAGAATATATACTTAAAAAACTAAATATTAAAGTATTTTTTGAAAAAATTTATGGCGCCCCTGATAAAAAAGATATTGCAATTAATAATTTCTTAAAAACAGTAAATGTATGTCTTGATGACTGCATTATGATTGGGGATGCAATGTCTGATTTAAATGCTGCTAATTCAAATAATATTGATTTCTTATTAAGAAAACACAAATTCAATAAAACAATTTCAAAAAACTTTACAGGTACATATATCGAGGATTTTTTACTATTATGATTAGAATAAATAAAATTCAAGAAATTAGGGATAAACTTTCTAATAAAAAGCCAACTATTGGAAGTTGGATGCAAATACCTAATGCTTCTGTTGCTGAAATTATGGGGCATGCTGGATACGATTGGGTTGCTGTTGACATGGAGCATGGGGCAATTGGGATTCAGCAATTACCAGATATTTTTAGAGCTTTAGAGTTGGGGGGAACATTGCCTTTGGTTAGAGTTGCTCAAGGTAGTCAAAAAGATTGTAAATCTGCTCTTGATTCTGGGGCAGGAGGAGTAATTGTGCCAATGATTGAAAATGCACAACAACTAATTGAAGTAAGAGATTTTTGTAGGTGGCCTCCTGCTGGAAAAAGAGGAGTTGGCTTTTCAAGGGCAAATTTATTTGGGAAGTTTTTCGATAGCTATGTTGAAGAGGCTCAAACTCCTTTACTAATAGCCATGATTGAAAATATTAATGCTTTAGACAATCTTGAAGAGATACTTCAGGTGAAAGGACTCGACGCAATATTAATTGGTCCCTATGATTTATCATCATCAATGTCTATTACAGGTAAGTTCAATTCTAGAGAGTTTTTAGAGGTTATTGAGAGAATAAAATTATCTTCAGATAAATATAATATTTCATGTGGAATTCATCTTGTTGACCCAGATGAAGAATTATTAAATAAATCTATTAAGGATGGTTATAGATTTATCGCATACTCTATTGATGCAGTATTTTTGAATAAGTTTTCAAGATCACCTTTGTAATTAAATAATTAGAATATAAATTATGGTTGCACTTCTACCAATGAAAGATAACTCAGAGAGAGTTATTGGGAAAAATTTTAAAAAACTGAATGAGATCCCTCTTTTTTTCTATATTGCAGACTCTCTCGAAAAAACAGGGCTTTTTTCAACTCTAGCAATAAATACTGATAGTGAAAAAATTAGTGAGCTTGCTAAAAAAAGATTTGGCAGCTGGGTTGAAATAATTGAGCGACCAAAAAAACTTTGTGGTGATTTTGTATCGATGAACGATATTATTTCACATGATGTTAGATACTTTAAAAATGAAGTTGATTTTTTACAAACTCATAGTACAAATCCATTTTTAAAAAAAGAAACAATAATCGATGCATATAAAACTTATATTTCCTCTATTAAAAATGGTAAACATAACTGTGTATTTTCAGTAAATTCTATAAATACTAGGCTTTATGATAAAAATCTGAAGCCAATTAATCATAATTCAGAGGTCTTAGTTAGAACCCAGGATCTAGATGAAATTTTTGAAGAAAACTCAAATTTCTATTTTTTTTCAAGATCTTCTTTTTTAAATAATAACCATAGAATTGGCTCAAACCCAAAGCCTTACATTATGGATAAAAATTCGATTGAAACTCTTGATATCGATAATTTATCTGATTGGCTCAAAGCAGAAGCTTTCTTTAATTAATTATATTAACAATGCTAGATAAAAAAAATCAATTAATACTTATACTACTTGAAAGTAAAGAGCAGTATGAGTTATTTCTTAATAGTAAAGTTAATCTTAAGGACAATAAATATATAATCTGTCCAATGACAATTTCAGCATATGTATTTTGTAAAGATTCAAAATTAAATTTTGTATTGGTTGATGATTATTATTCTGAAAAAGAACATAAATTTTATAAGGATAAATCTGAGAAAGTTATTAAAAATCTTGTCTCATCTTTAAATGAGTATTATTCAACCATTAAAAGAGTTGATAGTTTTAAATTCGATATGGGCAATTATCATTATTTTTTTCTTTATCATTTTTTTGACTCCCTCCATAATCGCGCATTTTTAATTAATAAACTTATTGATGGCATTAATCCTGATCGTATCATTGTTTTTAAGTCATATAATTTGTCAAAAAACCAAAGACCTTTTCCTATTTCTCAATATACTAACTGTTACTATGATCTTTTATCTAATTCAGTTTTTAATGATAGAGTTTTAGTTGTAGCTATTGAAAATTTCGTTCATCCTGCTGCGAAAAATTTTAATTTAAGGAGTTTTGTTGGCAAAATAATAAGGCGCGTTCCATTAATAGATAGTTATTTAAATATTAAGCAAACTGGCATAAAGGTAAGTTTTATTAGAAGAATATTTATAACGTTTAACCCAAGTATTTTATTGATAGGAGGACCTGGTCATTGGAAAGATTTTTTTAATAAATCTATAGTAAGAAATAATGTTTCGTTTTATTTTGGCTACAACGAGATAGATCCCTATAAAGTAAAGCCTATAAATTGGTTTAATCAATGGTTTTCATGGAGTAATAATTTTTGTGGTTTTGATATTGCTGCATTAGGTCTATATGAGATGGATAGAGTCAGGTTACTATCAGATGAAATTATAAATATTCATAATAAACAAATTGAAATTGTAAAAAATAAAAAATTATTAATTTATGCAGTTTGCCCTCATCCATTTCAGCAATATACTCTTTCTTTAGCCAAACATCTCAATATTCCAAGAGTCTGCTATCAGCATGGAGCTATGAGTATGCATGATCCTGGATTATTCGATGAGGCATCAGAATTAATATATGCGAGTCATTATTTTTCGTATAGTGATATGGTTTCAATTGATAAGTCTAATGAAGCAAAAAAAATTGATGGTTTTGAAAAAGCTATACCTGTTGGATCAATGGTATTAGAAAATTTACTAGCTAGTATAAATAATATAAATTATTCAAAGGATTATATTCTCTATGTTTCTTCTAAATTTGTGTCAAATTCGGCAGGATTTCTGCCAAAGTATATTGATATCCATGTTTATGAGAACCAGCAAAATTTACTAACCTATTTCTCCTCATTAATAAAAGAAAATCCAAACATAGAGTTTGTTTGGAAGTTAAGTCCTGAGATGATGTCAGAACAAGCAGAAATTTATCTAAAAGATAAAAACATTAAGGTTTTTTATGAACAGCCAACTTTCTCTCAGTTGCTTCCTAATGCAAAAATGGTAATATTGGATAGACCCTCTACTACAAGTATTGAAGCTTGTATGACTGATAAGCCTCTATTCATTTTGTTAGAAAAAAACTATTTTTATCCTAATGTTGAAGCCATGTTGAAAAAAAGAGCTGTTGTGAAACATACACCAGAAAAATTATTAGAAGCTATAAAAGAATATATTTCAGACGATATTTATCCAGCAGATATTAATAACCGAGATTTTGTAGAAGGTTATGGGTTGATCAATGATGGCAGTGATACAAACTCAAGAATAAATAATGCTTTAGAAAGTATAATTAATGAAACAGTTTAAGGGTTTTTAACTAAATTTGGTAAATTAAAAATGAGCGTTCAAAATAATCAAAAATGGGCTGTTATGCTATGTGGCGGTTTCGGAAGTAGAATGGGAAGTTTGACGGAAGAGGTTCCAAAACCACTTCTGATAATTCATGAAAGACCAATAATTTGGTATTCATTTTGGACCTTATATAAAAATGGCTTTCGAAACTTTATATTACCACTTGGCTATTTAGGGCATATGGTAGAAGAATATATCACTGAAATTTCAAAGGATGTTGAATGTAATATCCATTTTATAGATACTGGGATTGAAACTTCTATCGCAGAACGCATCAAAAAGGTAAGTTATCTTATTCCTAAAGATGAAAGTTTTTTTCTATTAAACACAGATACTGTTTTTGATTTTGACGTCAATTCTATGTATCAACATCACATTGATAGAAAAGCTTTAGTTACAGTTTCAACTGTTGAAGTAACAACTCCATGGGGCATGTTAACTGTAGTTGGAGGTGAAATAATTGATTTTGATAAAGATAGAAAGGTTCAAAGATTCATGTCTTCACATTTGAATGATGGTTATGGTGTTGTTCATTCTGGTTTGGCGTGGATTCAAAAGTCTGCTTTGGACTATATAGATTTTGAAAATATAGGCGATGATTTTGAAACAGCCCTTTTTGGAAGTGCAATTAGAGAGCAGAGAATGGCACACTTTCCATTAGAGGGTATTTGGGTTCCAATTGATACACCTAAAGATCTTGCAGCTATGAACTATCGGTTAGAGTTTGGCGATTACTCTAATTCTTCAATTAAAGATATTTACTGAGATGATGTTCATTCGTTTAATATAAACAAAACATAGGGCAATAAATTGACTGATTCAAATGATATAAGGGAAAGATATAAGTTTTCTGCTGGATATATTTCAGATTATGATGATTTTCGAAAGAAAATATTAAATAAAACAATTATTCCCTATCAAGTAGAATTTCAACCTCCACCAAAAAGTACAAGAAAAATTTGTTGGCTTGAATGCCCCTATTGCTATGGCGCATCTGCTGATGATAATGCTGGAGATAGAATGCTTCGTGATGTTGCTATAAAAACTCTTAATGAGGTTATTGATGGTGGTGTTAAAAAAGTCATTTTTGCGGGTTATGCAACTGATCCATTACATAGTCCTTATCTAGAAGATTTATTAGAAATTGCAATTGATAGAGGGGTGATATTTGGGTTTAATACTAAGGCTATTAAAGTTTCTGATAGATTATTAGAGCTTTTAGCTAGGAAAGATATCCAGCCTAATAGTTATATGAGTCTTAGTGTAGATGCTGGAAGTAATGAAGTCTATAATACTTTTCATGCTGTCAAAAGCAAGGCAAAAATTTATGACAAGGTTCTTAATAATACAAAAAAAATTGTTGAGTCTTGTAGAAAAGGAAATTCATTATTTGATATTAGTGCAGCTTATTTAGTTAATAATCAAAATTGGGATGAATCGGAAGTCTTAACTTTTATTAAAGACTTTAAAGGCGCTGGATGCGATCTTTTAAGATTTACTTTTCCTCAGCCCCCAAGGGCAACTCCTCTTGCCGATGGAATTATCCCTGATAGTAGTGATGTGGCTTTTGCTATAAAGAAACTAACGCCAATTATAAATAATAGTTCAATAAATAGATGTAAAGTAATGATAGTTGATGCTGATTCTGAGCATGATATTTTTTTCAAACCACGAACTAAACCTTGTTTTGCAAGATGGATTTATCCTACAGTAGGATATGATGGTTGGCTTTATCATTGCTCTCAAAGTGGCTCACCAAATTTTCGTCCAATGGCATTAGGTGACTTAAATAAAGCAGGATTCTGGGATCTTTTTTATGATTATGACACTCAAAACTTTGATAAATATATGACAAGTTGTGGGCAAAAAATGGATGAAACATCCTGCAGATGTGACAGGAAAATGCATGTTACCAACCAAAGTGTTATTAATAGTAATGTTTTTATAAAAGATCTTACGCAAGTAAAAAATCTTATATCTTTAAAAAATATTTGATTTATTTTGATTCAAATATTTATACAGTTTTTTACTTTATTTATTAATACTATTTACCATAGAGATAATAATACTTTTTAGTGGTATTTTATTTTGAGGAAAAGATATGGCTTTAAAGATTGGGATTATTGGTGGTAGAGGAATTGGTTATACACATGCTCGTCACTATAATGAGTTAGGAGCAGATGTTGTTGCAGTTTTATGCTCCTCTGAACTAAGTGCAAAAACTGTTGCTGATAACTTAAAAAAAATCTATGATAAAAAAGTTTCTTACTATCATAATCTTGATGAATTTCTTAGTGAAGATCTTGATGCAGTTAGTATTTGTTCTCCCCCTGAAAAACATTTTGACCATATTAGTGCATGTTTTGAAAAAAACATACCAGTATTTTGTGAAAAGCCACTTTTTTGGAATAAATCATTTACTTTACCGCAAATTAATCATCAAATAAGCTTTATTAAGCAACATAGAAACAGGCGTTTATTTGTCAATACGAGTAATACTATATTTATCGATACTATAATGAAAATCGAAGATGAATTATTAAACTGTAAAAATTTATCCTTTGAATTTTTTACTAATGGGAATTATAAGGGAGTCGACATAGCAAAAGATCTAATGCCTCACGGAATATCTCTGCTGATTCACCGAATGGGAAATTGTGCGGTAGATAATTTTACTTTTGAATCAACCAAACACTCATTTTTCTGTAAATTTTCTTATGGCAAATGCGAAGTTAATTTTGATTTTAGGCAGAATCCAGAGGGGCCTAAGCATATGCGTATTATATCGAATAACAACTCATATACTCGTATTCAAACTGGCAATCATTCATCATATAAAGTATCACTTATAAATGATAAAACTAAAGAAATAATTAATATAAAAGATCCATTTAGAGTTTTTATTGAACGTTTTTTGGACTATGTAAATTCCTCTGGGGCCAAGGAAGAGGATGGATTTGATATTGGATCTCTAAATCTTAAAATTATGTCAAAGTGCTTGAGCTATTGCTAATGGAAATATCTAAGAAAACTATTCTTGATTCAAATTTTTATGGAGAATGAAATTGTTTAATTCAATATATAAAGACAGAAAAGTATTAGTAACTGGGCATACAGGCTTTAAAGGTTCATGGTTATGCAGATGGCTTGAAATATTGGGTGCTGAAGTGGTTGGATACTCAATTGATCCAATAACTAGTCCAAATCACTTTAATCTTCTTAATTTAAATACAATTTCATATATTGATGATATTCGTAATTTTTCAAGCTTAAAGAAAGTATTCGATGACTTTAGGCCAGAAATTGTTTTTCATTTAGCTGCACAACCCTCTGTTTTAGTTAGTTATGAGCAACCTCTCGAAACTTTTAGCACCAATGTAATTGGAACTGCTAATGTATTAGAAGTAAGTAGGCAGACTGATAGTGTTAAGTCTGTAATTGTAGTTACAACGGATAAATGTTATAAAAATAATGAATGGGTTTATGGATACAGAGAGGTAGACGAGTTAGGTGGTCATGATCCTTATAGTGCTTCAAAAGCGTGTAGTGAGCTTGTTACATCAAGCTACAGAAAATCTTACAATGATTCTAATGAACAAATTCCAAAAATTGCTTCTGCTAGAGCAGGTAATGTCATTGGAGGTGGAGATTGGACATTGAATCGTATTGTTACAGATGCAGTAAGGGCAGCATCAAAAAATCAAAAAATAGGAATTAGAAGTCCAACTAGTTCTAGGCCATGGCAACACGTATTAGATCCATTATCTGGATATTTAATGCTTGGACAGTTAATGTTTGAAGGGGAAGACTCGATAGACGATGCTTGGAATTTTGGACCCTCTCTTAAGTCAAATTTAACTACTGAAAGTTTAATAGAATTGATGAGTAATGAATGGCCTAAAATAATTGGGGAATTTGCAAGAGATTCTAAAGCAAGGCATGAGGCTGGCTTATTAATGTTGGATAGTACTAAAGCAAAGTCTGTTCTGGGCTGGAGCCCAACTTGGAACATCGAAGAGACTGTTAGATATACTATTGAATGGTATAGATTATTTATTGAGAATAATGAAGTAATTACAGATCGTCAGATAAATTTATATATGAAAGATGCTATAAAAAATAATGCAGTATGGGCTAAATTATGAAGATTATTAATTCTATACTACAGGGTGCTGCAGAAATAGAGTGCTCTCCTCATAGAGATGATAGAGGTTGGTTTACAAGATACTATTGTGAAGATGAACTCAAAGAAATTAGTGGTGATTTAAAAATTGTGCAAATAAATTCTTCCTTTACAAAATTAGCTGGTACTGTAAGAGGACTGCATTTTCAAAAAGCTCCATATGAAGAAGATAAAATTGTCAGATGTATTGCGGGAAAAATTTATGATGTTATTTTAGATAATCGTGAGAATTCAGATACTTATGGTCAGTGGCATGCTGTTACATTAGATTCAGAAAAGATGAATATGGTTTTCATTCCTAAGGGTTTTGCACATGGGTTTCAAACTTTATCCTCAAATTGCCAGGTTCTTTATTTACATACACAGAAACATCATCCAGAAGCAGAATGTGGGTTTTATTATAAAAGTCCTAATTTAGATATACCCTGGCCATTAGAAGTTAAAGATTTATCTGAAAGAGATAAAAAACTGAAATTATTCACTAAAAATTAATATTTAAATTTATTATGAATTGCAGGCATTGTAATACTAAACTTTTGTTTTCATTTATCGATCTTAATAGTGCCCCACCTTCAAATTCTTTTTTGAGTAAAAAAAATATGAATAAGGCAGAGAAGTGGTATCCACTTCATGTCATGGTTTGTAGCTCTTGTTGGCTTGTTCAAACTGAAGACTTTGTTCAGGCTAAAGAAATGTTTTCTCCTGAGTATGCTTACTTTAGTTCATTTTCATCTTCATTTTTACTTCATGTGAAACAGTATGTTGAAGAGATGATATCTCGTTTTTCACTTGATGATAGAAGCACTGTACTTGAGGTTGCAGCTAATGATGGCTATCTTCTTCAGTATGTTAAGGAAAAAGGAATCCCTTGTTATGGAATTGAGCCCACAAAAAGTACTGCTAATGCAGCTCAAGAAAGAGGAATTGAAATTATAGAAGAGTTTTTTGGGGGCTTATTAGCAGATAAATTAGTAAAAAATAATCGTAAAGCAGATCTTACAATTGCAAACAATGTTTTAGCCCATGTTCCAAATATTAATGATTTTGTTGGCGGTTTCACAAAAATTCTCAAAAAGAATGGAGTTGCGACATTTGAAAACCCTCATCTCCTGAATCTTGTTGAACAAAAACAATTTGATACAATTTATCACGAGCATTTTTCATATCTGTCAGTTACCTCTGTTATTGAAATCTTCAAGACAAATGGCCTTACTTTATTTGATGTTGAGGAGATAACAATTCATGGTGGAAGTTTAAGATATTTTGCTCAGAGATCAGATACAGGAAAAAGATTAGTTACCAATAATGTAAGGTATCTTCAAGAAAAAGAAAATAAGGCCGGTATGAGTAATATTGATTTTTATCGTGGCTTTCAATCAGAGGCAGAAAATATAAAAATAAATTTTTTAGCTTTTTTAATAGATCAAAAACTTAAAGGAAAGATCGTTGCTGCATATGGTGCGGCTGCAAAAGGAAACACAATGCTTAATTTTTGTGGAGTAAACCAAGATTTAATAAAATTTGTAGTTGATAAAAATCCCTCAAAACAAGGTAAATTCTTGCCAGGCAGTAGAATTCCAATTAAGGATGAAAAATATATAAAAGAAGCAAAACCAGATTATGTTGTTATTTTGCCTTGGAATCTTAAAAATGAAATAGCTAGTCAATTAAGCTACATTAGAGAGTGGAATGGAAAATTTGTCATAACAACTCCTGCAATGGAGTTTTTATGATTCAAAATATATTAATAACAGGCGCCTCAGGCTTTATTGGAAGACAGGTATTAAGTGCTCTTAAAAATCACAAACATAATATTACTTTAGTTTTAAGGCCAGGCTCAAAAAATAAAATTCAAGATTTCAATTTCATTACTAAAATAGTTGAAACTGAGGATTTATTTAAAGAGTCAGATGAGTGGTGGAAAAAAACATGCGCCAATATTGATTTAATTATCCACTTAGCTTGGTATGCAGAGCCAGGCATGTATTTAAATTCTGATAAAAATATAGATTGTCTGTTAGGCACCTTAAATCTTGCTAAAGGGGCTGTTAATGCAGGCATAAAAAGATTTGTTGGGATTGGAACATGCCTTGAGTACGACCTTTCAGGTGAAATTCTATCTGTAGATACCCCTCTAATGCCACTAACACCCTATGGTGCAAACAAAACAGCTGTATTTTTAACATTATTGCAGTTATTTTCACAAAAAAAAATAGAGTTTGCATGGTGTCGTTTATTTTATCTATATGGTGAAAATGAAGATAAAAGAAGGCTTATTTCTTATGTTAGATCGAGTATTGAAAGTGGAGATAATGTTGAGCTTTCAAATGGCAACCAAGTAAGGGATTATATGGATGTTAAGGACGCTGGAATAAGAATTGCAAAGGTTAGTATTGGAAACACTCAGGGCCCAATTAATATTTGCTCTGGAATTCCGATAACTGTTAGAGATTTAGTAGAGCGAGTTGCGGATGAATACGGCAGGCGAGATCTACTTAAATTTGGCGCACGTCCTAATAATCCAAATGAACCTCAAACTATTATAGGAAAATGAAAAAGTGCTGTTAGATAATAAAATTTCTATAAATTAATGTCAAAATATAGCATAGTTTTGCCAGTTCACAATGGTGGCGAGTATATTAAAGAGTGTATAAGTAGCATATTAGCTCAAAACTATGCAGATTTTAATTTGTTAGTTCTTGAAAATGCCAGTACAGACGGAACTTTCGAATGGCTTAAAACTATTAAGGATAATCGTCTAATAATTATTCCTTCATCAAAGTTTCTTTCAATGAGAGAAAACTGGCTCCGAATTAAAGAAGTATCAAAAAATGAGTTCTTTACTTTGGTTGGCTATGATGACTTATTGGATGTAAATTATTTAAATGTAATGGATAAACTTATTAAAGATCATCCAGATGCCTCACTCTACCAAGCACATTTTCGATATATTGATTCACTTGGTAATTTTAACCGCAGCTGTCATCCTATGACTGAGATTCAATACTCTCATGAAATATTAGCATATCAATTTAAATTTACTCTTGATAGTATGGGAACTGGTTTTATGATGAGAGAATTGGACTTTAATAGAGTAGGTGGACATCCTCCTTACCCAAATCTAATGTTTGCAGATAATGAGCTTTTGTTTAAATTAGCTAATATAAGTTACAAGGTCACCTCACTTGAAGAGTGCTTTTCATATCGTGAGCACGATAGTATTTCAGTGATGACAAATAATCATGATTTTCAAGAAGCTTTTTTTGAATACTTAGCTTTTATAAAAAAACAAGCACTATTTTCTGAAAATACTAGAATGGTTGTGAATAGGTATTCTCATGAGTATTTAAAAGTTATTTGTAAGGGTTTAATTTATAAAGAGTTACTTACTTCTAAAAAAACAAAAAAAAGGTCTGTGAAAAAAATTATAGATAATTTTCAAAAAATTAGTAATGAATTAACGCCAGATATTACTACTGATTTGAAAAATGATTTAATAATTAAAGTATATTTATTTTTAGATAAAATCTACTTTAGTAGAGTTATTCTTAATAGTCTATTAGTTATTAAATCTAAAATTAAAATTATGATTTTAAGGAGTAATTAAAAAATGAATACATTTCTCTATTTTAGAACCTATTGGGGCAAAGATTCAATATCTGGCTGGACTGGTAAAAATATCATAGCAAAGAATAAGATGGAGATGGTTAAAACCTGCTTAAAGTCACTTCAGTTAAGTGAACAGAATATTCATACAACAGCATGCGTTGATTTTTCTACAGATGAATATACTAACTTTCTTACTGATAAGTTTGATGAGGTATTCCATACTTCACAGGGCTTTGATGTAAATGACCATGAAGGAAAATGGCCTGTTTTTGGAGGAAGGGGAGGCTTAATCGAGGTGATGAACTTTATTGAATCAAAAAAACATGATGATGATGATATCGTACTAATTCTTGAAGATGATTACTTATTTGACACTGATGGATTGGCCAAATGGATTGATGCTTGTAAATACTTCAATGGATTTGTTAGTCCATTTGATCATCCTGATAGATATATTAGAATTGATGATAGTGCATTTAAGAAGACAGAGATTTATTTATGTAATGAGACTCATTGGAGAAATGTTGAATCAACTACTAGCGTAGTTGGTGGAAAGTATCGATATTTTAGAAAAACACATTTTTTAAGAAAAACTCCAAGAGTATGGATTTGGTTTTTTTGGCCAAGTAGATTGTTTGGCTTGGATATTCCATCAATTGATAGAGTTTTTTATCGAAGATGCTATTTGTGGCTAAGGATTAAATTATTTACTCCAATACCAGGACTAGTAGTTCATTTGTCAAAATTCGTTCCAGCTGAAAATAAAATTTATAAAGTAAATACAACTCTTCCAGATACTCAATTAAGTCCAGGTGTTGACTGGAAAAAGAGGTATGACGATTTACTAAAAAAATGAAATTAAATATTTTTAAATAATGAATATAAATCAACTAATTCTTAAGAGTTCAATTACATTTACTGGTGAAAGTGGAACAGTAACTGACATTTTAGAATGGGTAAAAGATCAAAGGAGCTCTATAAAGGTAAACATAAGAAAAAAACCGCTTCATTTACTAAAAAACTGGAATTACGCGGATAGTTTATCCCATTCAAGTGGGGGTTTCTTTTCAGTAGAAGGAGTTAGGGTTAAATCTAAATCTAATAATGTTTCAGATTGGGACCAACCAATAATTAATCAGGCTGAGATAGGAATTCTTGGAATTATTGCCAAAGAAATAAATGGCATCTTATACTTTCTAATGCAAACAAAAATTGAGCCTGGTAATATAAACTATGTTCAAATTTCACCAACAATTCAAGCAACATTGAGTAATTTTAAACAATTGCATGGTGGAAAAAAACCAGCATATGTGGATTACTTTGATGCTTTGGATGATTCAATTGTCATTTTAGACCAACTACAATCTGAGCATGCCTCGAGATTTATCAGAAAGAGGAATCGAAATATTGTTGTATTGATTAATGATGACATTTCAGTTGAAAATGGCTTCAAATGGCTAACCCTTGGTCAAATAAATAAGTTGATGCAAATTGATAATTTAGTTAATATGGACTCAAGATCTATTATTTCATGTTTGACTATCAATGATGCTAGTAATGAATCATCTCAAGGCTTACTAGAAGAATACAAAAATGTTCCAAAAAATTACATAAATAATCTAATTTTTAATTCAATGTTCTTTTCTAATAATGCACTGCATAGTTTTGAAAAAGTATTAAGTTTTATTACAAAAATGAAATGTGATACCTACTTTGAAATTGAAAAAATCCCCTTAAAAAACATTAGAGATTGGAATATTAAAGAAGATAAAATTTATCGAAATGATAAGAAACATTTTCAAATTATTGGGTTAGATATCCAAATTTCAAATCGCGAAGTTTCTTCTTGGAATCAACCAATTATTGAGGCGACTCAAAAAGGTTTATGCGGCTTAATTTGTAAAGAGTTTAATGGCACTTTACACTTTTTAGTTCAAGGAAAAATTGAATGTGGTAATTTCGATTTAATAGAGTTTGGACCAACTGTCCAAACATTATTAGACAATGATAGAGTAGCAAATCCATATGCTGATTATATTTTTAACTCTAAAAAACATAAGGTTATTTCTGATGTAAATCAATCTGAAGAAGGAGGAAGATTCTACCACGAGGAAAATCAAAATATAATCATTCTTGCAGACCAAGATTTTAATAATATTTTTCCTGAGAGCCATATTTGGATGACTTTAAATCAGCTTAAATCTTTTTTAGTATTTAATAACTTTATAAATATTCAGTTAAGAAGTCTAATTTCAATGCTTCATATTGCATGATTAATATTGGAATTCTTGGATGTGCAGATATTGCAGAGCGCATGGTTATTCCAGAAATTTTACAATTATCAGATTTATTTAATATTTTAGGTATTTCTAGTAGAAGTAAAGAAAAAGGAATTATTTTTGCAAATAAATTTAACATAAATTTTGTCAATAGCTATCAAGAGCTTATTGATAGTTCAATTGATGCAATTTATATACCACTACCTAATTCTTTGCATGCTGAGTGGATTGAAAAAGCATTAAATAATAATATCCATGTTTTAGTTGAGAAACCATTAGCTTGTAGCTATTCTGATGTAATTAATCTTAATAATATTGCAAAAAGCAAAAATCTTGCATTAGTTGAGAATTTTCAATTTAGATTTCATTCGCAATTAGACTTCATTACTAATGTTTTGAATTCTGGTGAAATTGGTGAATTAAGGTCAGTTTCTAGCTCTTTTGGATTTCCACCCCTAATAGATAAAAAAAATATTAGATATCAGGCAGATTTAGGTGGTGGTTCATTGTTTGATGTTGGTTCATACCCTTTAAAACTCTCTCAAATAATCTTAGGTAATAATATTGAAGTGATCGCCTCAAATTTGAATTTTGATTTTAATAAAGGTGTTGATATCTGGGGTGGGGCTGTTGTTAAACAAATTGAGGGAGGTGTTTTAGGCCATTTATCATTCGGTTTTGACAATTTTTATCAATGTAGTATTGAGCTATGGGGAAGTAAAGGAAAATTGAGTACCAACAGAATATTTACTGCACCTAAAGATCTCTCACCTTCTATTCATATTGAAAATTCAAATGGAAGCAGGACTGAAGTAATATTACCAGATAATCATTTTAAAAATATGCTTCAACATTTTTATGAAGTTATAAAAAATAAAAATAAAAAAAATGAAGAATATAATCAAAATATAAATCAAGCAAGACTTATTTCAGAGTTATCTAATTATGCAAAGTAAAGAAGTTGAAGATAAATTTAAAGGCATTTCATCTGCCTATTTAGTTAATTTACCTACGATTAGTGATGATCGAGGCAGATTAACAGCAATAGAGAGTGGCATTAATATCCCATTCGACATTAAGCGCTGTTATTTTATACACGATATTAAAATGCCAAGAGGAGGACATGCTCATCGTGAAACTTCTCAAATAATAGTCGCAGTATCTGGAGATTGCAAGGTATGCTTGTCGGACGGTACAGAATCTAAAGTTTTTAATCTTAATTCGCCGTCTATAGGACTATGTTTTGACCCAATGGTTTGGATCGAAATTCCAAAATTTTCTTTGGATGCAACAGTTCTTGTTCTTGCAAGCACCCATTATGATAGTAAAAAAACAATAAGAGATTGGCAGGAATATTTGGAAGCTATTGAACAAATTAAATTAAATAATTAAATGCTAAAAAATTGAATACATATCTCTACTTTAGAACTTACTGGGGAAAAGAATCATTTTCTGGTTGGAGTGGCAGAAATGTCCTTGCAAAAAATAAGATGGAGATGGTTGAAACCTGCATAAAGTCACTTCAGTTACCCGAACAAAATTTATATGCATGTGCTTGCGTTGATTTTTCTACAGATGAGTATACTAAATTTCTAAATGAAAATTTTGATGAAGTATTTCATACATCAGAAGGTTTTGATGTAAATGACCATGAAGGAAAATGGCCAATTTTTGGGGGAATGGGTGGCTTGTTTGAAGTAATAAAATTTATAAAATCAAAAAACCATAAAGATGATGATATTATTCTGATTTTGGAAGATGACTATTTATTTGATATTGGTGGCCTTAATAAGTGGATTGCAGCTTGCACGCATTTTAATGGATTCGTAAGTCCATTTGATCATCCAGATAGGTATATTAGAAATGATGATCTTGTTTTTAATAAAACAGAGATTTATGTTTTCAATGATTTACACTGGAGAAACGCAGAGTCTACTACTAGTGTAGTTGGAGGCCAATATCGATATTATAAGAAAACTTATTTCTTAAGAATGCTCCCAAGATTTCATGTCTGGTTTTTTTGGCCTAGTAGGCTAATTGGCAAAGAACTGCCATCAATAGACAGAGTTTTTTATCGTAGATGTTATTTATGGCTCAGAATTAAACTATTTACCCCCATCCCTGGTTTAGCAGTTCATTTGTCGAAATTTATTGCTCCAGAGGATAATATAAAAAAAACTAAAGATGTTTTTATTCCAGACACACAATTAAGTCCAGGTATTGATTGGAAAAAAAGGTATAAAAATTTGTTAGAAGATATTCTGTAGAATTTTTATGGAGAATCGAAAAAAAATATCACTTAAAAGCTTAGCTAACATTAGATGAATATACCTTCAAATTTTGATAAGACTATGAGTGATTATAGTAATCTTATTTCAGAAGCATTTAGCGAGTTTGAAAATAGCTTTCCTGCTATTGCATCCCCAACCTTTAGTAAACAGGAAACTGTAACTTATTTATATTCTTCAATTAGAGACAAATCAATAGATAGAGTTAAAATTAAGTTTCCATGGCGAAGCTTATTCCTATTTATTCCAAGGATATCCATAATGTTTTTTAAGCTTTTTATATTTTCACTTTTTTTTAGAGTCCATTCTATTCCTAAAAACTCAATCTATTTTAGAACATATGCTGTTCCAAGG
>Ga0209482_1001169_pt1 | contig 18994 bp, 15 predicted proteins | sample CoawatmetaG10DNA_FD_187512 | JGI IMG/M metagenome (GOLD analysis project Ga0209482, IMG submission 187512) | Marine microbial communities from the West Antarctic Peninsula - Coastal water metaG104-DNA (SPAdes) (version 2) | ecosystem: Environmental > Aquatic > Marine > Coastal ...
ACTCGTCTTGCAATGAGTTGGGTATATTGTGATCCAAAATCAATTATTAAGATTTTATTTTGTTGTAAGTTAGTCATAAAAGATATGCTTTTAAAAACAGTTATTAATACTTTATATTTTAATGAAAATTAGAGATCGTTACATTACTAAAACACTTTTAAGCTACACAATAATTGTTCTTGTGGTTTGGACTAGTGTCTACAGTTTTTTTAACTTTTTAGCAGAGCTAAACAGTGTTGGAAAAGAAAGCTATACAATCCTATCAGCATTTATCTATATTATTCTTCAGTTGCCAGAAGTTCTTTATAAGCAGGCATCACCAATAATATTATTGGGATGTATTTTAGGTATGGGTCACTTAGCTACAACTGGACAGCTTCTTATTTTTCGAGTAGCTGGTTCTTCGATAATAAAAATTACATTACTTGTTTTAAAAAATTCCCTTATCTTTGTACTTTTTTTTATTTGTATAGGGGAATTTATAGCTCCAATTTCAAGTAGTTTTTCTGAGAGTAGTAGGTCAAAAGCTATTGAAAATTCAAGTGCATCTATCAATCAGAATGGTTTTTGGATTAGAGATGGCGATAACTTTATTAATGTTAAGAGAAATATTGATGGTAAATTATTTAGCGGTATTACAGTTATTGAAGTTAACTCATCAAATAAGATTGAAAGAGTGATTAAGTCCGAAAATGCTATATTTGATGGTGATTCTTTAAATATGAGCAGTAGTGAAATTTTTTCTGTTGATGAGTCAAGTTTTTTTGATAACATTTCGTTAAAAGAGCGAAATTCTTATAATAAAACAGTTTCATTTGATCAGGATTTAGTAAAAAGCCTAGAAAAAGAGCCTAGAGACCTCTCAACCTCTACCCTTATTAAGCAGATTCGATTTTTGTCCGATAATAAATTACGATCAGGAGTTTTTGAGGTGGAACTATATAAGCGTTTAATCCAACCTGTAACTCTTATTGCAATGATTTTACTTGCAATGTTATTCATCTTTGGATCTACAAGGGACGTGACTTTAGGTAGAAAAATATTTTTTGGAGTTGTTCTTGGATTGTCATTTGAAATGTTTTCAAGAGTTGCTAGTGCTATGGCATTAAGTTTTGACTTTAGTCCTTTATTGAGTACTATGGTGCCTTCTGTTCTAGTTATGATTATTGCAATAACTTTATTAATACAAAAATCGTACCGTTAATCAAATGTCGCAAGCAAATTTAAAAAAAGTTAAACAAAAGCTTAAAGTTCCAAATCGATTTGACGTTATATTGCTTAATGATGATTACACTTCAATGGATTTTGTGGTAGATGTATTGAGGCGATTTTTTCGTAAAGAATTTCAAGCTGCTGAAGCAATTATGCTTAAAATTCATATTGATGGAGAAGCAGTTTGTGGAACCTACTCATATGATGTTGCACAAACCAAAGTTTCACAGGTAATTGAATACTCACGTAAAAATGAACAGCCCCTCATGTCAGTTTTAAGGGAATTGAATTAATGGTTAATTTTACTAAAGGCCTCATATGATAATTAAAACAACTGAATCTTTAAATGATGGATTAAAGATCATATGGGATGACGAATCCTCAAGCCACTTTCCTTGGCTCTGGTTAAGAGATCATAGTGAAAGTAAAGTAGATCTTCATCCAGATTCGAGACAACGTCAAATTGATGTATTTACTAATACACCCAATAATTCTGTTGACAAGGTATTGGTTAATAAGAGCTCTAAACATGTCTTAATCAATTGGCTAGATGGCTCTGAAAGTACTGTTTCATTTAACTTACTTGAGTCTACATCAGAACCTAGCAATCCTCAGATAAATGCATTGAGTTTTCCAGTGGCTTGGAATTCTCCAGTTGAAATCACAAGCTTTCCTGAAATAACTTATAAAGAAGTAATGAGTGATGAAGGGGTTAAAACTTGGTTTAAACACATTCAAAGGACAGGCTTTGCTTTAGTAACAGAATCACCTGCTACTCCAGAAGCAACAAAAAATCTGATGGAGAGAATGGCGTATATTAGAAATTCTATTTTTGGGGGCTTTTCGGTTTGGGATAATAAGTTAGAAAATCCAGATGATACTGCATTTACTTCGCTATCAATTGAGCCTCACACAGATGGAACATATGTAAATGATGCTCCAGGACTTCAAACCTTGCACTGCATAAAAAGAGAGTCTATTGGTGGTGAAAATCAATTAATTGATGGTCTTGCAATTGCAGAAAAAATGAGACATGAGCATCCTGATGCATTTGATATTCTTTGTAATATTAGTATTCCTGGGCGCTATATCAAGCCAAATACGTATTTAGAAGCACATCGACCTTTATTTAGGGTTAATGATAGTGGTGATGTTATTCAAGTAAGCTTTAATAATCATGACCGTGCGCCTTTTAGGTTGGAAAATGATCTAATGGTAAAGTTTTATGATGCTTATAAAATATTTCATAATCTAGCAAATGACTCAAGTCGTCAATTTGAGTTTATGTTGGATCCTGGAAAAGTATTAACATTTGACAATTGGCGACTTCTTCATGCGCGCTCTTCTCTGACAGGGTATCGCCAACTTTGTGGTGGCTATCATAATAGAGAAGATTTCGAAAGTAAATTGAGATCTATCTAGCTATTTATTTAAGACTAATTTGAATTTTATTTTTATTCAAATTGCCTATAGTGGTGTTAAAATTAAGTATTGAATCGAGTTAATAACAAAAACAGTATTTTATGATTGAACAAGGATTGCAGCAAGAGATTAATATGGTGATGACTGAGGCTAGAAATCGTCGCCTTGAGTTCGTAACGGTAGAACATTTATTATTAGCCCTTCTTAATATGGATGAAGTTATTGCATTTCTTCGAGGTAAACGAGTCAACATAGATGAACTTCGTGCTGAACTTGATCAATATATTGACTCACATACTCCTATTATTTCTGAAGATGCTGAAATAGATATCGTTCCAACAGTAGGGTTTCAAAGAGTTCTTCAAAGGAGTGTTTATCAGGCTCAGTCTGCCCAAAAAAATTCTGTTAATGCTATGAATGTCTTTGTTAGTATTTTTTCTGAAAAAGAATCGCACGCTGTTTACATGCTGAAATTAAATAACATTTCCAGGTTGGATGTTATGGAGGGGATTTCTTCCCATCTAGCTGACAATCCAGTTGAAGAAACAAAAAAAGTTGAAGGTGATAAGCAAGCTAAGCCTTCTTCTCTGGAATCTTTTACGACTAATTTATGTGAAAAAGCTAGACTTGGTGAAATTGATCCACTTCTTGGTAGGGAAGAGGAGGTTCTTAGAACTGTTCAAATTTTATCAAGACGCCGAAAGAATAATCCTTTACTTGTAGGGCAGGCTGGAGTTGGTAAGACTGCTATTGCTCAAGGCCTAGCTAAGAGGATTGTAGATGGACAGGTCCCTGAAATTCTAAAAAATACTACTATATATTCTCTAGATGTGGGCGTACTAATTGCGGGCACAAAGTATAGGGGTGATTTTGAAAAGCGATTAAAGTCAGTACTTACAGATTTAGAAAAAGATAAAAATTCAGTGCTTTTTATTGATGAAATTCATACTTTAATTGGTGCAGGAAGTGTTTCTGGTGGTTCTTTGGATGCATCTAACCTTCTTAAGCCAGCGCTTGCAGATGGCTCACTTAAATGTATAGGCTCTACAACCTATGATGAATATCGTAAGATTTTTGAAAAAGATCATGCACTTACAAGGCGCTTTCAAAAAGTGGATATTGAGGAACCTTCAGTTGAAGACACCATCAAAATTTTACATGGACTAAAAAAATATTATCAAGCACATCATAAGGTTAAATATTCAGCTGCATCTTTAGTTTCTGCAGCAGAGTTAACACATCGGCATATTGGAGATAGGCGCCTTCCAGATAAAGCGATTGATGTCATTGATGAGGTTGGCGCTCTTCAACAGATACTCCCTAAATCAAAGCGTAAAGTCAATATTGGCGTTCCTGATATCGAAAATATTGTAGCTAAGTTAGCACGTATTCCTTCTCGTCAAGTCACTAGTGATGATAAATCTTTACTTAAAAGTCTAGAGAGTGATCTTAAGCTAGGTGTATTTGGTCAAGATGATGCTGTTGAGTCTTTATCAACTGCTATAAAACTCGCTCGCTCTGGACTTTCTCCAGTTGAGCAGCCAATGGGATCTTTTTTATTTGCTGGACCTACAGGAGTTGGTAAAACTGAAATCTGTAAGCAGCTATCAAGGATTATGGGCGTCAAATTATTGAGATTTGATATGTCTGAGTATATGGAGAGGCATGCTATTTCTAAACTTATAGGCTCTCCTCCAGGTTATGTAGGATATGACGAAGGAGGTCTATTAACTGAAGCAGTAAATAGTAATCCGTATGCGGTTCTTTTATTGGATGAGATAGAAAAAGCTCACCCAGATATCTTTAATATCCTATTACAAGTTATGGATCACGGAAAGCTTACTGATGCCAACGGCCGTGAGGTTGACTTTAGTAATGTGATACTAGTTATGACCTCTAATGTTGGTGCTCAAAATGTTCAAAGAGCCTCTATAGGATTTAATGAGCAAGATCATTCTCTTGATTATGAGGGTGAGCTTAAAAAGATATTTACTCCAGAATTCAGAAATCGCCTCTCAGAAATTATTTACTTTAATAAACTTAATGAAGAAGTTGTTGTTTATGTAGTCAATAAATTCCTCTTTGAGCTTGAAGATGTTCTTGAGAAAAAGAATGTTTCACTGATTGTTTCAGATTCAGCTCGAAAATGGTTTGCTGAAAATGGTTATGACTCTATGATGGGTGCTCGTCCAATGATGAGATTAATTGAAAGAGAGGTGCGTAAACCTCTTGCTGACGAGCTTCTTTTTGGTAAGTTAAGCTCTGGTGGAACAGTTAAAGTAGGTGTGAGTAAAGATAAGATTGCCTTAACAATCAGTTAATGAGAATTCTTATAAGTAATGATGATGGTTACCAGGCCAAGGGTATCAAACAGCTTGCAAAATCTTTGAGTGAAATTGCAGATGTCATTGTTGTTGCTCCAAGTGAGAATAAGTCTGCAGCAAGTAGTTCATTAACTCTAGGAAGACCATTAAAGCCAATTCAAATTGAGAAAAATATATATGCAGTCGATGCAACTCCTACTGATTGTGTTCATTTAGCATTGTGTGGCTTCATAAAGAAGTCAATTGATTTAGTGGTAACTGGCATTAATTTTGGGGCAAACCTGGGGGATGATACCATCTATTCAGGAACTGTTGCAGGGGCTATAGAAGGACGTTTTTTAGGGCTTCCATCAATTGCAATGTCTTTAGCTAGTTGGGAGTGTAATCACTTTGAGACATCGGGAGAAATTGCTAAGATATTGGTTGCCCAAATTGATAAATCTCAAGTACCTTTCAACACAATTTTAAATGTTAATGTTCCAGATATTCCTCTTAGCGAAATTCAAGGTATTAAGGGTACTCGCCTAGGAAGTAGGCATAAGTCTGAACCAAGTATTAAGGATAAAGAGGATACATCTCTTTATTGGATTGGTGAGAACGGGAAGGAGGCTGACAATTCAGAGGGCACAGATTTTCATGCAATTTCCAATAACTTTGTTTCAGTTACTCCTCTTCAGATTGATACAACTAAGCACTCTGAAGTAATGCGAGTCAATGACTGGCTTCAAAAAATGGATTATTGACTCCATGTATCTCTAAGTCCAACTGTTTTATTGAATACTAGTTCTTCAGACTCACTATCTCTACAAAAATAACCCTCTCGTTCAAACTGATATGCTTGTTCCGCTTTTGCATTTGATAAACTTGGCTCTATAAAACCATTTTTGATTTCAAGAGAGTTTGGGTTAATTGAAGATGATAAATCATCAAATTTAGCTGGATTTGAATCTAAAAAAAGGCGGTCATATATTCTAAATTCAGCACTAATAGCCTTGCTGGATTCAACATAATGAATAACGCCTTTTACTTTCCTTCCATCAGATGGGTTTTTACCTAAAGTTTCAGGATCATAAATGCAGTAGACAGTTTTAATATTACCATCATTATCACTATCAAAATGTGTTGCTTTGACAACATAGGAGTTTCTAAGACGTACCTCTTTATTTAATGCTAGGCGTTTATATTTATTATTTGGCGCTACTTCTTTAAAGTCTCCCTTGTCAATATATATCTCACGACTAAAGTAAATCTTCCTAGTCCCCATTTCTTCATTTTGTGGATGAATTGGTGCATTAATAGATTCAATTTCTCCTTCAGGATAATTTTCGATCACTAGTTTAACTGGATTAATTACTGCCATTGCTCGAGGCGCAGCTATATTTAAATTATCTCTGATTGAAGATTCTAAAATTGAAATATCAGTAAGGCTGTTAACTTTTGAAACACCTATTCTCTCTGAAAAGTCTTTAATCGAAGCTGCTGTATAGCCTCTTCTTTTAAGTCCAGAGATTGTCGGCATTCTAGGGTCATTCCAGCCTGACACATGATGATTGTCTACAAGAAGCTTTAGTTTACGTTTGGAAGTAGTAGCATACTCAAGATTTAACCGAGAAAACTCATATTGATGTGGTCTGCCAGGTTTATTAAAGGCATCTAAATTTTCTAATGTCCAATTGTAAATTCTTCGGTTGTCTTGAAACTCCAGTGTACAGATGGAATGAGTTACACCCTCAATTGCATCACCTAGACAGTGAGCAAAATCATACATTGGATAGATACACCAGTCATCGTTTGTTTGATGATGATTTGCAAAGCGAATACGATATAAGGTCGGATCTCGCATACACATAAAGCTTGATGCCATATCAATTTTTGCTCTAAGAACGCATTCTCCTTCGGAAAATTCACCTGCTTTCATTTTTGCAAATAGACTGAGATTTTCATCAGCACTAGAATTTCTATATGGGCTATTATTACCAGGCTTTTTGAGCGTACCTCGATATTCACGAGTTCTTTCAGCGCTTAAAAAACAGACATATGCTAATTCTTTTTTAATTAATTCTATAGCGCAGTCATAGAAAATATCAAAATAATCAGAGCTAAATTTCACTTTATCTTTCCAACAAAAGCCAAGCCACTCAACATCTTTTTTGATGGAGTTAACATACTCAATATCTTCCTTTGAAGGATTGGTATCATCAAATCTTAAATTGCAATATCCATCATAATCTAAAGCTATTCCAAAATTAAGGCATATTGATTTAGCATGACCAATATGAAGATATCCATTTGGCTCAGGCGGAAAGCGAGTAATAACTGATTTATGTTTACCTTTTAATAGATCCTCTTCAATCGTATTGCGTATAAAGTTTGTTGGCTTTGTGGAAATCTCTTTAGAATCCATTAGAATCAATATTGATAGTAATTTAAGGTGTACAAATTATATCATTAAAAGACTAATTTAATATGGAGCGCGTAAAAAAGTGAATGACGTTGTAAAATGGTTTTTATGAGAATAGCTATAGTAAAACTTTCAGCATTAGGTGATATAGTTCATGCAATGATTGCTTTGCAGCTTATCAAGAAATATCACAAGACAACTTCTATTGATTGGTTTGTGGAGGAAAACTATAAAGAATTATTAGAGCATCATCCAGAAATCAATAAAGTCCATGTCATAAATCTGAAAAAAGCAAAATATAAAAAATCAATTTTTCTATTTTTCAAGGAGTTAAGAAGAGTTCGCAAGCTTGGTTACTATGATTTAGTAATTGATATGCAAGGCTTAATCAAGTCTGCAATAGTATCAAAGATGATTCCATCTGGAATAACCATAGGTTTTGATAGATTCTCATCAAGAGAGGGTTTTTCTGCACTATTCTATAATAAGCGTCTGAATTATGGATATGAAAAAAATGTTATTGAACGCAATATTGCTTTAGTTGAATTTGCAATTGGTCTGCATGTCAATGAACAGGACATAATAAATAAAGCTCCCATTCTTTTCTCTAGCCAAAAATATTTAATGGCAGATTTATCAAATACTAAGAAAAATATTTTAATTATCCCAGGAGCTTCTAATAAATTGAAATGTTATCCAATATCGAATTTAGCTAAATTGACAGAGTTAATTGATGAGAATTTTCTAATTATTTGGGGGAATGAAAATGAAAAAATGATGGCTGATCAAATAAAAATAATATCTCCAAAAGTTCATATTTGTAATAAATTATCTATAGATTCTTTAATTTCATTAATTTCTCAAATGGATCTTGTGATTGGTCCAGATACAGGACCAACTCATATGGCCTGGGGATTGAATATACCTTCAATTACCTTATTTGGCTTAACTCCTGGAGATAGAAATACTTATATTACAAAAATCAATAAGATTATTGAGTCTAATTCAGTTGTGAATCCAAAAAAAATTAATAAAATGGATAATTCAATTAAAAATATAAGTCTAAGTGATATTGAGGTTCTTATTAAAAAATTACTTAGATAATTTTTTTAATTGGCAAGCCTATACTTCTTTATTTTTTTTAGAAATTATTAACGTCTTTAAGCTGGTGAATTCTAATATTTAAGCTTTGTTATTATTTCTTGATATTTATTTTTCTAATTAGTGAAATCGCACTTTGTGACTATAATAATGAACAAGTAATATTTTAAAATTTTATAGATATGACAATTTCCAAATCAAGTAAATGAAAATCATTGGAACCAAGTATTGTGGCCACGATAGTGCTATTTGTTTAATAGATACAAAAAATGAAACAATATTTGCAATAAGTACAGAAAGAGTGACTAGAATAAAACATGATTCAATGGATATCACACCTATTCTGGCTGCATACAACTTTGATGAAATTGATTATGTCTCTCACTCATATAATGATTTTAAGGATGAAGGTAAAGACGGTGAGTTAAGAGAAAAGATGACATTCAATAAGGATATTGAAAAAGCGATTCGTTTAATTATTAAGCCAAAATATATTAAAGATTTTCGAATTTCCAAACTCAAAAAAAATCTATTAATTTTAAAGTCATTATTTATTAATTTTTCATCTGTTAGGGCTTATTATGCTTCAAAAATAAAGAGAGCCTTTGTAAAGGAGACTCCTCAAGGGAATAAGATAGCCTTTACAGAATATATTAGAAAGAACTTTAATAAAAATAACTTAAATCCAAAAGAAATACTTTTTTTTGAGCATCATTTATGTCACGCTACTCCATCATATTTTTTATCACCATTTAATGGCAACAAGGCTATAGCGTTAACTATTGATGGTCAGGGTGATGGTTATTTTAGTAAATTGTATCTATTCAATGGGACAAATGAGTTCCAACTTATAGGGCAGTCTAAGGCAACTTTAATTGGAGATGGTGATCGGTTTGCATCAATTGGCCGTATTTATAATTATTTTACTCAAGCTATGGATCTTCATCCTAATAGTGATGAAGGCAAGGTAGAAGCATTGGCAGCCTTTGGTACTGCAGACCAAAATTTACTTAGGATGCTAAAAGATACTACAGTTATTGATAAAGAGAAATTAAGTATTGATTTTGACTTTAAAAAATTGAGCGACTTTTATGATTTAAGTTTTTTAAAAAAACAAAGAAAAAAGATTGGTGATGAAAACTTCTGTGCTGTAGTTCAGGATTATCTTCAGGATACAATTATTGAATATCTTAATTTTGTATACCAAAAATTTCCTATTAATAATTTGTGTCTCTCTGGGGGAGTTGCAGCAAATATAATTATGAGTCTCAATATATATGAAAGAACAAATTTTAAGAATATATATGTACTTCCTCCAATGGCAGATGATGGCCTTGCTATTGGGAGCGCAATATTAACTGCTATAAAATATGATCAAGATGTTAGCTGGTTAAAAAATCATTCAATGCCTTATTTTGGAGATCTCTACTCACGAGAAGAGGTTAAAAGTGCATTAGATATATTTCCAGATATTTATTATGAAGATTTAGGAGATGATTGGCCAAAGCATGCAGCTAAATCAGTATCTGAGGGAAAAATATGTGCATTATTTCATGGGAAAATGGAGTTTGGCCCTCGTGCTCTTGGAAATCGCTCCATTATAGGTAATCCAATGATTGAAGATACAAGAGGAATAATTAATAGTAAAGTAAAAATGAGGCCATCATATCAACCATTTTGTCCATCAATTCTTGAAGAGGAAAGAGAGAGGCTTTTTAGTAACAGCTTTTCTCACAAGCATATGGCCATTGCATTTCGAATGAAGAATGAGTTTATTAAAGATTTACCATGTGCAGTTCATGTAGATGGAACAGCTAGACCTCAATTTGTAGAAGAACAAGATAATCCAAGTTACTATAGGTATCTTAAAGAACTTAAAAATATTACTGGTTATGGAGTTAGCCTAAATACATCATTCAATCTTCATGGAAGAACCATTGTCAGAACTCCAAAAGATGCACTGACTGATTATATTGATTGTAATATAGATGAGTTGTATATAGAAGGATTTAAAGTACAAAGAAAGTAACAATAAAATTATTAATTTAAACTAAACCTTTATTATATTTTTTGATGAATTTATTGATTCAAGAACGAATTTTGCATTTGTTTCTTTTTCATTTATTTCATGCCCACTTCTAACAAGTATTGTATTAGTTATACCAGCATTATTTGCACCAGTAATATCTGTTTCCTTGTCCCCTATCATCCAAGATTGATGCATATCAATGTTGTGTTTTTCACCTGCTAATAAAAACATTCCTGGTCTTGGCTTTCTGCAATTACAACTAGATTCTGGTGAATGAGGACAGTGGTATGTATCCAGAATTGAAATTCCATGATTATTAAATTGATTCAACATCCAGTTGGTTAATTTAAGATAATCATTTTGACTATAATATCCTCTAGAAATTCCAGATTGATTTGTAATTATGATAATTTCATATCCTAAACTCTTTAAGTACAGGCAGGCTTCAAAAATTCCATCGATGAACTCAAAGTCATCTATTTTATATAGATAGTTTATTTCTTTATTTATAACTCCATCACGATCAAGAAAAATAGTCTTTATAGGCATAAATTAAGATGAGTATAATCAGTTTTATATTCCAATTGATATTGTAATGAATTCTTATGCTGGAAAGATTTGATCTGCAAAAAACTTACCAATATTTATTAATCGCTCTGGCATTTCTTATGCCATTAACAGTTTTTGGTGCAAACTTAATTATCATCATCATATGTTTTTTATGGTTATTTTCAGGAAATTATAAAGCTAAATATTTTCAAATCATAAGTAATAAGCTGATGGTTGCCTCCATAATATTTTATTGCCTACATGTTATTGGCATGCTTTGGACAGAAGATGTTCAATGGGGTCTTCATATCCTTCATAAAATGTGGTATTTTTTATTACTTTTGCCAATTCTCTTCAATATTGCTCAAAGGAAATACATAAATTATTATATAAGTTCATTTATGGTAGCAATTGCATTAACAGAAGTTACTTCTTATTTAGTATGGTTTCAGATCATCCCAGCATTTAAATACGCTACAGTTAGTAATCCAACGCCATTCATGAGTCATATTTCCTACAATCCCATTTTAGCATTGGCAATATATATTACTTACTATAATATTTTTCTTAAAACAAATCTAAGCAAATTTAAGTTTTTTATCAATAGTTTTTTTGCACTATCTATGACAATTAATATGTTTATTACAGGTGGCCGTGCTGGTCAGGTGATGTACTTTGCAATGTTAACCATCTTAATCTTTCAATTCTTTAGTAATGATAAACTGAAATCTTTATTAACGGTTTTAGTGCTTGTTCCTTTAATATTCTTTACTGCTTATCAAACAAGTAATATTTTTCATGTTAGAGTCAATGATGCAGTAAAAAATACAATTAATTTTGAGATCAGTAGAAATAGTGCGGTAGGTGAAAGAATTAACTTTGCTATTAATTCTTGGGATGTGATTAAAGAAAATTCAATAATTGGAATTGGTACTGGGGATTTTCCAAGTGAGTATAAAAAAATTAATCAAATTAATTCACCACAAATGCAACCGACAACTAATCCTCATAATATGTACACTTTAATTTCAATGCAGCTTGGTTTAATTGGTCTTGTTAGTATGTTCTCAATTTTTTATTATCAAATTAAGCTATCTTTTAATTCTCGGGATAAGTTTATTAGAGATATAGGTGTAGCCTTACCTTTGATGTTTTTAGTAATTATGTGGAGTGATTCCTATTTACTAGGTCACTATACGACTTTAGTATTTATTGTTTTTAGTTCTTTTTTATATAAAGATTTTGAAAAATCCTAAAAAAATATTAATAATCATTCAGCGTTCAAATGGTGATGTTTTCTTGAGCATATCTCTTATTGCAGCCTTGTATGATTATTATGAAGAACCACAAATTGATCTTTTAGTGAATGACGATACTCTTGCAGTGGCAAAATTGCTTCCACATATTAACTTTATTCATACATTCTCTTATCAAAAAAAACGAGACAGAAGGTGGAGTCAAGAGAAGAAAATCATAGCTAATATCTATAGGAAATATGATCTAAGTATAAATCTTACAGCAAGTGATAGAAGTGTTATATATGCCCTATTGGCTGGCAAAAAATCAATAAGCGCAATTGAAGAAATGAGTTATAAATCATGGTGGAAAAAATTAATTTTAAGTCACTTTTATTTTTTTAATACCAATAAGCATATAGCTTTAAATAATCTAGAGCCTTTAAATATTTTAGCTATTGAGAATAAAGAGATTCAAGATTTTGTTATCTCAGATAGAGCAATGAATAAAGTAAAAAAGATGCTAAATAAAATGCAAATTGATAAATTTATTATTTTCCATCCTTCAGCCCAATACGATTTTAAAATATATCCAAAGCATTTAAGAAATAAGTTACTTATGTACCTAAATACTTTGGGAGTACCTATTCTAATAACAGGGACTAACAATAAAGTTGACTTGAAAATTAATGATGATTTGCCTGATTTAAACAATATCTATAATTTTATTGGAAAGACCTCGATTGAAGAATATTGTGCACTAAGCTCTTTATCCCTATCATACATAGGTATGGACACTCTAAATATGCATATTGCTGCAGTCCAAGATAAAAGAATTTTTGCAATATTTGGGCCTACTAATCTAAAAATGTGGGCACCATGGTCAAACGATTTAAAAAATTATAATTTTGAAAGTTCACCAGTTCACAATTATGGCAAAATCACAATTTTTCAATCTTATCTACCCTGTGTTCCTTGTGGAAATGCTGGTTGCAATAATAAGAATAGAAGTGAGTGTCTCTTCACTATTTGGCCAGAAGATATTTTTTCTCAAATTAAAAAATGGTATACCAATGAAACACTTTCGTAGAACTTATACACTTCCATTTAAGTATTCTATTCCAAATTTAATTTCGATACACCTTCAAAAAGTAACTTTATATAATCGAGCCCTTAAGTATTTAAGAAGATACTTATATATAATAATTAAAGGGCAAAAAAATCTAGAAGTTTTTGAACTACATCCTAAACATAAGAAAATATTATGGATTAATGTTTCAGCTGTAAGCCTGGGAGATAGTTTAATGGATTTGTCCAGCAGAGTGCTTATTAAAGATAGGGAAATTGATCTATTTACAGATAAGAAAAACTCAAATCTTTATCAAGATGACAAATACTTTAGCCGAGTTTATTCAAGCTTGAAAGAAATAGACGAAGCTGAGTATGATTTGATTATTCTGGATTCTTATAGCTCAAGAAGCATCAAGATTAAGTCAAAAGTTGCACCTAAAACCAATTTTGTGGGTATTTATGGCTATTTTAATGGGCCAGAAGTTAATAGAATTCTCTTTAGTTTTCATCAGATGAATCATTTAATAGGCTATGCTTATTCAGAAAATGAAATTACTAAATTAGCTAAAAACTCGATATCTATTTCAAAAAAAGATCAGAATATTGTAACTAGTATTACTCCTAAAATATATATAGCAATTGCATTAGGTGGTGAGTGGGAGTATAAAATTTTCAAAAAATGGAATAAGATTATTCAAAAAATCTTGCAAGATAATGAAGAATTAAATATCATTTTTCTTGGGTCTGGAAATGCACAGAGAGCTGGAGTTCAAATGCTGAGAGAATTTTCAAACTATTACTTGCTGGATTTTACTTCTAGATTAAGTTTTAATCAAACTGCACAAGTAATTAAAAAATCTAAAATATTTTTGTGTTGTGATGGAGGTTTAATGCATGCAGCTGCTGCAGTAGAAGCAAAATTTATCCCACTTCTTGCAAGGTTGCCAGCTGAAATGTTATTGACTCAAGACATATCTAGTTATAAATTGTTCGATAAAAATAATGTCAACAATATTTTAGTTGATGATGTTTTGTCTGATTATCATGAGATTATCAATCATCTTGCTGACAATGATATAGGCAGATAAAGCTTAAATCTATTAATTTTTTATGTTTAAGATTGATATTCTAATATACTGTTAACTTTTAAACTTGGACACAAATTACTTTTTATTTAATGGCTTATTTTTTGGAGCCAACCAATTAGATTGTAATTCATACAACTTTACATAGCGATAGAAAGTTCCCTCAAAATTGCCAAAAGCAATAACAAATCCAGCTCCACCATCTAGAAATCCAAGCTTAAAAATATAATGCTTAATAAATGCCCAGGTTCCATGCAATAAAGCTTTAAGTACAGAGCCTTTTTTGGCATTATCGTTTAGCTTTTGAGCACCAAGAGAGGAATATCTATTGGCTTTTTGCATCACCTCTTCTATATTTTTATAAGGAAATTGCCAAATTTCATTATTCAACTTCCCAATTTTTTTCTTACTGTAACTTATAAAGCCCTCATGAACAGGTTTATTATCATAACTCATCATGCCAGCCCTAAAGAGTTGTGGTTGTCTAAAGTTTGGATACCAGCCTGAGAATTTTATCCACTTTCCCATAAAGAAATTTTTTCTTGGAACTTTATAAATATCTAAAGGGGCATCTTTGATTAATAATAAAATTTCATCTCTAACTTTTTCAGTACAGCGCTCATCTGAATCAAGGCTAAATATCCAATCTCCTTTGCAATACGAAATTGCTTCATTTCTGAGATTTCCATAACCATTAAATTCTATTTGAACAATCTTGGCTCCAAGATTTTTAGCAATTTCGCATGTGCCATCAGTGCTATTAGAATCAGCCACAATAATTTCATCAGCCCATAAAATACTTTTAATACAATCACTAATTTTATCTTCTTCATTGTAAGCAATAATATATGCTGAAATTTTCATGGTTTTTTTATAAGCTTCATTATGTGGTTAAATGTTACCCAAATATTGAGTGTTTTTTAAAATAGAAATGCAAATTAGTTTAATTATTACTACTTATAATCGCCCCGATGCTTTATTAACTGTTCTTAAGAGTGTTGAAGGCCAGAAAAAATTACCCGATGAAGTTATTATTGCTGATGACGGAAGTAATGAAGCAACTCGCATATTAATTGAAGACTTTTCATCAAAATCAAAACTTAAAATAATACACTCATTTCAAGAAGATATAGGTTTTAGAGTAGCAAGATCAAGAAACAGAGCAATTTCAAAAGCTAATAGTGAATATATTGTAATGATAGACGGCGATATGATTCTTCATAAGAATTTTATTTATGATCATTTGAGAAATTCTCAGATTGGATATTTTGTCCAAGGTTCTAGAGTGTTATTGACTGATAAACGAACAAAAGACATTTTAGAAAGTTTTAAACCTATTTCTCATTTCTTAGAGTCTGGTTTGACCAATCGAAAAAATGCAATACATTCTGATTTTCTTTCAAAGATATTTAGTGTTAAAAAAAATCTTTTACGTGGAATTAAAACTTGTAATGTCGCTTTTTTTAAAGTTGATTGTATTAGTGTAAATGGCTTTAATAATGAATTTGAGGGCTGGGGTAAAGAGGATAGTGAGTTTTTTGTTAGAATGATGAACAAGGGTATTAATAGAAAGACATTGAGATTTAATGCTATTCAATACCATCTTTGGCATACGGAGGCTAATCGAGGTTTATTAAAAAAAAATGAGCAATTATTAAATAAAACAATTAATGAAAATCTCGATTGGTGTAATATTGGAATTAATCAATTTTATGAGCATTAAAATAAAATTAAAGTCATATTTTTTAAAGCGTCCTGGTAAGCATAAATTGAAAAAAAATAAAAAAATAAAAGCCTATCTTTTGAGATTATTGACTTACAAGAAAAATTCTTCTTTTGATATAAAAAAATCTAAAAAAGTTTTGATTTTAAAATATGACCGAATTGGAGATATGATAGTTACAACTCCAATATTCAGAGAGTTAAAGAATGCTTATCCAAATTGCAGTATCTCAGTCCTGGCAAGTGAGGAAAACAAAGATGTTATTAAATATAATCCATATATTGACAATATATATGTAAATTATAAAAATAGTCTCTTAAAGGACTTGCCTAAGTTATTAAAGTTGAGAAGAAAGAAGTTTGATGTATGTATTGAACTTGAACATTCAGTAATTCCTCACGCAATTTTTAGATTAAAACTTATTAAACCAAAAAAAATTATTTCTATTCACAAGGATGGTAGATATGGAGTGAAAGGAAGTGAACTAAAGTTATATGATTACCTGACAAAAAAAGATATAAAAAACCATTTTGGTAAGATTTGGCTAGATACTTTAATTTTCTTTGGTATCAAACCTAACAAATATAGTTATGACATTTTTCTCAGTAATATTGAGAGAGATAAAGCAAAAAACTACATATCCTCTCTAGGAAGTAAGTTAATAATAGGGATAAATATAGAGGGATCATTTCCTGAAAAAAGTATTCAAAAAAAAGAATTAAAAGAAATATGCTTAGGCCTTTACAATAGTTATAGTTATATAAAAATAGTTATATTAATGAGTCCAAGCCGAGCCTCAAAAACAAATAAAATAATTTCTGAGTTAAATCTTGATTTTGTTATTCCTTCTTACACTACAAAAACTATTATTGATGTTGCAGCCTTGATAGAGCAACTTGATTTAATTATTTCACCTGACACATCAATAGTCCATTTGGCCTCTGCTTTTGATAAACCTATTGTTTCAATACATGAAAATAATAAACATAGCTTTAGATTGTGGGCACCATCTTCAACGCTTAGTAAAACTGTTTTTGCAACAAGTAGTTATGGTTTATCAAACTATAGTACTGATGAGGTGATTAAATACAGTTTGGGCTTTATTAATCAAATAGAGAAATAAATATGAGAATAGTTGGCACTAAATTTTATGGACATGAAAGCGCTCTCTGTCTTTTAGATACGAGGCAGAAAACTGTATTTGCTATGAGTACAGAGAGAGTGACAAGAATTAAGCATGATTCTATTGGTATATCACCTATATTGCAAGCATATGATTTTAAAGATATAGATTGTGTTACTCATTCAATGGCTGACTTTGAGAATAAAGGCAAAGATAATGAGCTTAGAGGAAAAATGACCTGTAATAAAGATCTGGAGTTATTAATCAGAAGTTTTTATAATCCACTTTATATAAAAGATCTGAATATAACAAAAAAAACTAGAAAAAAGATTATATTAAAGTCAATAATTTCAAATTTTCCTGGCGTAGTTAAATATTACTTAACAAGGATTAAGAGGGCTCTTATTATAGAAAATGCGTTGAAAAATAAAGTAACGCTGACAAAATATATTAGAAAAACTTTTAATAAATTCAATTTATTTCCTACAGAAATTGAATTTATTGATCATCATTTGTGCCATTCATCTGCTGCATATTTTTTGTCACCATACAATTCTGAAAAGGCACTATCCCTAACAATAGATGGAAAGGGGGATGGGTTTTTTAGTAAATTATATCTCTTCAATGGTAATAATCATGAACTAATTGGTGAGTCGTATGCTAGTTTTTTTGGAGGTGGGGACCATTGTTATTTATCTATTGGGCATATATACCAAAACTTTACAGAAGCCATGGATCTTCGTGCTAATAATGATGAAGGAAAGGTCGAGGCTCTAGCCGCTTTTGGAATAGCAGACCAAGACTTATTAAATCAATTAAAAGATGCGACAATTATAGATTCAGATTCCTTGAGTATTAATTTTGATATTAATAAAATCAAGCCCTTTTATGATATTAATTACTTGAAGGCGAAGAGATCAAATCTTGGTGATGAAAATTTCTGTTCTGTTGTTCAGAATTATCTTGAAGATACAATCGTTGATTATCTGAATTTTGCCTATGAAAAATACCCAATAAAAAATCTTTGTCTTTCAGGTGGCGTAGCAGCTAATATAATAATGAGCCTTAATATTTATGAAAAGACACACTTTAAAAATATTTATGTTTTACCACCAATGGGTGATGAAGGAACTGCTCTTGGAGGGGCCATATTAAAAGCCACGCAATTAAATAAAGATGTTAGTTGGCTTAAAGACTACGTTATGCCATATTTTGGAGATGAGTATTCTCGTGAACAAGTAAAATCAGCACTTGATACTTTTGATAGCATTATTGTTGAAGATCAAAATTCTAAATGGCCTGAAGAGGCTGCAAAATCTGTAGCAGAAGGTAAAATTTGTTCATTATTTCATGGGAGAATGGAGTTTGGGCCAAGAGCTTTGGGTAATCGCTCTATTATTGGGAGTCCAATGATAGAGGATACTAGACAAAGAATTAACTCAACAGTAAAACGTCGTCCTTCTTATCAACCGTTTTGCCCATCGATTTTAGAGGAGGAGAGAGAAAGGTTATTTAAAAACAGTTTTTCTCATAAACATATGGCTATTGCTTTTAGAATGAGGGAGGAGTTTATTAGTGATTTGCCTTGTGCAGTTCATGTAGATGGAACTGCGAGACCTCAATTTGTAGAGGAACAAGATAATCCAAGTTACTATAGATATCTTAAGGCACTTAAGAAAATCACTGGATATGGTGTAAGCCTAAATACATCTTTTAATT
>Ga0209482_1001174_pt1 | contig 18918 bp, 10 predicted proteins | sample CoawatmetaG10DNA_FD_187512 | JGI IMG/M metagenome (GOLD analysis project Ga0209482, IMG submission 187512) | Marine microbial communities from the West Antarctic Peninsula - Coastal water metaG104-DNA (SPAdes) (version 2) | ecosystem: Environmental > Aquatic > Marine > Coastal ...
CATATTAACAACAAAAACATAACACTTAATAATTCCTATGAAAATATTAATATAAATATTTTTAAAATTAATAAGCTAAAATTTTATATTTCTAATCTCAAGTTTTATTTAAAAGATAAAGAAGTTTTAGAATATCATAAAAAACATATTTTAATTGATATTGAAAATGAAAACTCACTAAAAATACTAATCCCTAATAAATTAAGGTTTGATGAAATAACATTTAATTTAGGGGTTGATGAAGAAACTAACAAATCTGGAGCCAAAGGCGGGGATTTAGACCCTATCAATGGAATGTACTGGACATGGAATAGTGGTTATATAAATTTTAAGGTAGAAGGGATTTATAAAGGATCTAATGATTTTTCATATCATATTGGTGGATTTATGAAGCCATACGACACGATACAGTTAATTAAAATGAATTTTCATAGCCTTAATGAAAATAAAATAGTGTTAAATTTTGATGAGTTTTTTAATAAAATAGATTTTAGTTTAAGTGAAATATTATCTCCTGGGGAAAATGCAGTAAAACTATCAACTTTATTAGCTAATTCAATTAACTGAAATGAAAAAATATACATCAATTATTTTAGCCTTAGTTGTTATTGTAATTTTAGTTTATTTATGTAGAATTAAGAATTTAACTACTTTGAATTATCCGAAATATTTTCCAAGTGTTGAGTATGATTTATCTAAAAACCCAATCGATAAAGATAAAATAGAATTAGGAAAAATGTTATTCTATGATCCTGTTTTATCTAAGAATAACCAGGTTTCTTGCGCTTCATGCCACTCTTCATATAACGCATTTGCACATACAGATCACAAACTAAGTCATGGAATAAATGATAAGATTGGCAATAGAAATGCACCTGGACTATTTAATTTATTATGGCAAAAAGAATTCATGTGGGATGGAGCAGTAAATCATTTAGATATGCAGGCATTGGCTCCGATTAATAGTCCAATTGAAATGGGAGAATCTACCAGAAACTTAATCTCTAAACTACAAAAAACTAATTATTACCCTGAATTATTTTACTCTGCTTTTGGAGATAGTATTATAACCACAGAGTACCTTTTAAAATCTTTGTCGCAATTTCAATTAACACTTATTTCATCTAATTCTAAATATGATTCTGTGATCAAAGGGGAAGCAAAATTTTCTGATAAAGAAAAAAGAGGGCATGAATTATTTAAAAATAACTGTAACAGCTGCCACACAGAACCAATGTTTACAAACTATGAATATAAAAAAAATGGTATTAAGGAAGATTCTATACTTAAAGATTTTGGCAGATATAATATAACCGGAAACATTAATGATAAATATCTGTTTAAAGTTCCATCATTAAGAAATTTAAAATATTCTTACCCTTACATGCATGATGGAAGGTTTGAAAAATTACAATTTGTAATTAATCATTATTCTGAAATTAATATTGATAATAATTTGATACATTTAAATAACAAAGAAAAAGTTGACTTAACAGCTTTTCTTTTAACTTTAAATGACAAAGAATTCAGCTTAAATAAGAATCATAAATTTCCATTAAAATTGATTGAAATCTTATATCAGTAGTTGCGAAATACTTATTATTTATATTTTTAAATTCATTACTTATACAATTAGATAAACATTCAATTTATCTTTAATGAAATTAATCTTAGCTCATGAAAATTAAATTATATTATTTACTTACTTTTTTTAGTTTATCAATTTACAGTCAAGATAACCCTGTTATAACTTCATGGCTTCAAAACACCTCCGAAACAGGCTCCTATTATTTTTCTGGAAACTCTACAACAGTTTCAAATAATATTTTAGTTAACTGTCAATCTGTGGAGTACTCCGATAATTTCGCATACATAAGTACTCAAGGAATACCAGCATATCCAACAGGGCCTTTTTCAGATGGCAATCCATCAAATGCAGAAGCTCAAAACAATATATATAAAATGCCTCTAAATCCTCAACCTAATAATAGCACCCCAACTAATACTACAGGTGGTAATATAGGTGTATTTATTAATGGGGTTGCTCTCTTTGATTATAGAGATGGTGTAGCATGGAATAATAATACTAATTACTTATGTGGAGGTCCAGGGAACCCACCATGTCCAGGAGGTCCGATGGCAACTCAAAATTGGAATAGAGATGCAATTCCTGCTGAAATGGGTGGTTTTGATTGTTCTAAAGGTCATCCCGCTCAGGGGAATTATCATCATCATCAAAATCCATCAGCTTTTAAATTAGATCTAGAAGTTGTTTCTGATATATGTAATTTATATGATGCGGAAGGTTTATACGCTATTGATGCAGAAAACCATTCTCCTTTAATTGGTTTTGCATATGATGGGTATCCCATTTATGGCGCATATGGATTTAAAAATTCAGATGGATCAGGCGGGATAACTAGAATAGAATCTGGATATCAACTAAGAAACATTACTAGCAGAACAAATGGCCCTGATTTAAATCAAGTTGTTACTATCTCTCAAGGTCCAAATACTGGAAGTCAAGAAACAATGTTTTTAGGATATTTCAGAGAAGATTATGAGCATGTAGAGCATACTGACGAAGAGGAATATTTAGATGAACATAATGGAAGGTTTTGTGTAACTCCAGAATATCCAAATGGAACCTACGCATATTTCGCTACAGTTGACGAAAATTGGAATTCTGCATATCCTTATGCAGTTGGCCCTACATTTTACGGCGTTTATGAAAACAGAATCGTTAATACTATTAGTGAATCCACTACAGAGTATTTATCAAATGATAGTTTTGAAATTAATGAAGTTGGAGTTAGTATTATACCAAATCCAGCATCAAATCTAATTGCAGTTCAAATTAAAGATTTAATCACAAATAATCTTGATATAACTTTATATGATATTAATGGAAAAGTAATAAAACATAAGAAAATATATGCCGGCAGTACTATAGCTTATTTTAATGTTCAAACACTTTATAATGGTATATACTTGGTCCGTATTTCTTCTGAAAATCACACCACAACAAAAAGAGTAATTATTTCAAGGTAATTGACTTTTTTTAAATCCATATTATATTAAAATTAAGCATACATTTGTATGCTTAAATTATACTAATGAGATTACACAGAAATTTATGTTTAGCCGTTGTTGATGGAATTTTACTCATATTTAATGAAAATGGATATGCCGATAAAGTGATTCAGAATTTATTAAAAAGAAATAAAACATGGGGAAGTAGAGACAGAGGTTTTATAGCTGAAACCACCTATGACATAGTTAGATGGAAAAGACTTTATTCAAAAATAGCTGAAGTAAAAACACCTTTTTCTAGAGATGATGCATGGAGGCTTCTAGCTGTGTGGATTATTTTAAAAGGAATCAAACTTCCAGATTGGAAATATTTTGAAAATACTCCAAACAGAAAAATAAAAGGAAGATTTGACACTTTAACTAAAGAAAGGAAATATAAAGAATCTATTCCTGACTGGATAGATGATTTGGGTGTTAAGGAGTTAGGAGTTAAAAAATGGGAAAAAGAAATATCTGCTTTAAATAACCAAGCTCAAGTAGTTCTTAGAACTAACACTTTAAAAATAGATAGACTATCACTTCAATCTAAATTAGAAGATGAAGAAGTAGAGACTACTATAAATGATTCCTATCCAGATGCATTAATATTAGACGAAAGAAAGAATGTTTTTAGAACAGAGGCATTTAAAAAAGGTTGGTTTGAGGTGCAAGATGCTTCTTCTCAACTAGTTGCTCAATACCTAGACGTTAAGCCTGGTATGATCGTTGTTGATTGTTGCGCAGGAGCTGGGGGTAAAACATTGCATTTATCCGCTTTAATGCAAAATAAAGGTAAATTAATTGCAATGGATATTTACGAGAGTAAATTAAAGAAATTAAAAATTAGAGCTAAAAGAAATGGTGCTCATAATATTAATATTAAAGTAATTGAGTCGACTAAACCTATAAAAAAATTACATAAAACTGCCGATAGAGTTTTAATTGATGCTCCTTGTTCAGGGCTGGGTGTTTTAAAGAGAAATCCTGATTCAAAATGGAAACTAACAGAAGAGTTTTTAACTAATATTAAAGTAACTCAACAGAACATTTTAAGAGATTATTCAAAAATGGTTAAGCCTGGCGGTAAACTAGTTTACGCTACTTGTTCAATTTTGAAATCAGAAAATAATAAGCAAATCAAAGACTTCTTAAAATCAGACTCCGGTGTTGAATTTAATTTCGAAAGTGAAAATGTTGTTTTATCTCATCAATCCGGTTTTGATGGTTTCTATATGGCTTTATTATCTAGAAATAAATGAAAAAAATAATAATATTAATTTTAATTCTTACAGCACAACTAACTCAATCCCAAATACCCGAAGGCTATTATGATTCGGCAACTGGAGTTAATTACGAATTAAAATCTCAACTATATGAAATAATTAATAATCACAATGATCAAGGATATAATGCTTTAGATGATTTTTATATAATCCATGATATTGATAATTATTATGAAAATGATAATACAATCTTAGATATTTACTCTGAAAATCCTAGCGGAACAGACCCGTATAATTTTAGTGCTGAAAATAGTTGTGGTAATTATTCTAGTGAAGGTGATTGTTACAATAAAGAGCATATAATTCCACAATCTATTTATGGTAGTGGCTACCCTATGCGAAGTGATGCTCATCAAGTGCTACCTACAGATGGAAGGGTAAATGGATTTAGAAGTGCTTACCCATACGGAGTTGTAGGGACAAATCTTGTAAGCCAAAATGGAATATCGAATCCAACTCAAAATGGCTCAAAATTAGGTAATAACTTAGATGAAAGTTTTTCTAGTGGGTATTCTGATATTGTTTTTGAGCCAATTGATGAATTCAAAGGGGATATAGCTAGAATTCACTTTTATTTTATAACTAGATATGAAAATTTAATTTCTTCATGGGCTAATTACAACATGTTTGATGGGAGTACAAATATTGTACTAGAAGATACTTTTTTAAATATTTTAATGAACTGGCATTTAAATGACCCAGTTTCTCAAAAAGAAATCGACAGAAATAATCAAGTATATTTATTCCAAGGTAATAGAAATCCTTTTGTTGATCAGCCAGATTATGTTGAGCAAATATGGAGTTCTACAAATGATACTGAAAATCCAACAACTCCAACAAATATTGAAATATTTGATATAACGGACAATACATTACAGATAAGCTGGGATAATTCAACTGATAATATTTCTGTCGCTTCATACAATATATTTAAAGATGATAGTTACTATGCCAACACTCAAAATAATAATTATTCTATTTCAGGTCTAATTTCAGATACATATTACTGTTTTAGCGTAGCAGCAATTGATCAATCTGAAAATAGTTCTGCAATTAGTCAAGAAGAATGTGCAACGACTTTAGAACAAAGTACTTCAACAAATGAGCTGTTTATTTCAGAGTATATCGAGGGGTCGTCTAATAATAAAGCAATAGAAATTGCAAACTTTACTGGAGCTACTATAAACTTAGAAGACTATTCATTAGCTAGGAATACAAATAGCGGAAGCAGTTGGGGAGAAATGCTTCAATTAACCGGAGAAATAGCTGATGAAAATGTTCATGTGATTTCTAGAGGAAATGCTGACGAAGCAATAACAGGTAGCTCTAACCAATTGTCTAGCTCGGATGCAATATCTTTTAATGGCGATGATCCTGTAGGTTTATTTAAAAATAATACTCTAATTGATGTTTTTGGGTTTTTTAATGGAGAAAATGATTATGCAAATAGCACTTATGTTAGAGTTGAAAATGTATTGAATCCAACAGTTAGTTTTGATATTGAAGAATGGGACTTATATCCAAATAATTCGTTTGAATATCTTGGTTTTCATAATCAGAATCTAAATGTTACTCATGATATCTTTATAGATTTAAAAATTTTCCCAAATCCAACTAAGGACAATGTGTTATTTATAAAAAGTAATTTAAATTACTCTTATGAAATATTTAATATACAAGGAGTTAAAGTAAAAAGCGGTGTTAAATCTGGCAAAATAAGTAAGCTCGATAATCTTAACTTTAATAAAGGTGTTTACTTTATAAAAGTATCGAGTAATAATTTCTATTTCACTAAAAAAATAATATTTAATTAAAAATTATTTTGTTCAAAACATAGTGAATAACTAATAAATTATCATTTATAATTTAATATAATATTAGCTTTAAAAAAGTTAATTTTATCTTCTAAATATTTATTAAATTATGATTCTTTTTTTTGGTGATATTACTAGAAATAAAATTTTTGCTGTACAATCAGAAGACAAAATATCAAATGTAGATATTGATAAATTGTCATGGGTATTTGGAGATAAACCATTAATTCAAACTAATGAATTAAAATCAACTTATTTAGGCCCTAGAGCGGAAATGATATCCCCTTGGAGTACAAATGCAGTTGAGATAGCTCAAAATATGGGCATCAATTCATTATTGAGAATTGAAGAATTTGATAAAATTGATACAGTGTTTACTGATTTTGATTACATGGTTAATGAAAAATACAAAAGCTTAAATCAGCAAATTTTCACAATAGATGTAAAGCCAGAAGAAATTCTTACGATAAGCGATATTGAAAAATATAATTTACAGCAGGGACTTTCATTAAATTCGGAAGAAATTAAATACCTTAATAATATTTCCAAAAAGATCAACAGGAAATTAACTGACTCTGAAGTTTTTGGATTTTCTCAAGTAAATTCAGAGCATTGTAGACATAAAATATTTAATGGAGAATTTATTATAGATGGAGAAGAAAAAAAATCATCTTTATTTAAATTAATTAAGGAAACTTCTAAAAAAAATCCTAACTCAATTGTCTCTGCTTATAAAGACAATGTAGCCTTTATTCAAGGACCAAATATAACTCAGTTTGCACCAGCTAGATCAGATGTAGCTGATTATTACCGCTTAAAAAAAGTAAGCTCTGTTATTTCATTGAAAGCGGAAACTCATAATTTTCCAACTACGGTTGAGCCATTTAATGGGGCTGCAACTGGGTCTGGAGGTGAAATTAGAGATAGACTAGCTGGTGGGAAGGGATCTCTTCCTCTAGCTGGTACAGCAGTATACATGACCCCTTATCCAAGAAATTCAAATGGGAAATCTTGGGAGAAAAATATTAAAGAAAGAAAATGGCTATATCAGTCCCCTTTAGATATTTTAATAAAAGCATCCAATGGAGCCTCTGATTTTGGCAATAAATTTGGTCAACCACTTATTACTGGTTCGATTCTAACTTTTGAACACGAAGAGAATAATAAAACTATTGGTTTTGATAAAGTTATAATGCAAGCAGGAGGAATTGGATATGGAGTTACGGACCAAGCGCTTAAAGACACTCCTAATAATGGAGATAAAATAATAGTTTTAGGTGGTGATAATTATAGAATAGGAATGGGTGGAGCTGCAGTTTCATCTGCAGATACGGGTGAGTTTTCAAAAGGTATCGAATTAAATGCTGTACAAAGGTCTAACCCTGAAATGCAAAAAAGAGTAGCTAATGCTATTAGAGGTATGGTTGAAAGTGATGAAAACTTTATCGTTTCCATACATGATCATGGGGCTGGAGGTCACTTAAACTGTCTTTCTGAACTAGTAGAAGAAACAGGTGGTGAAATAGATTTAGACAAACTTCCTGTAGGAGATTCCACACTTTCAGCCAAAGAAATTATAGGTAACGAATCTCAAGAAAGAATGGGTCTTATAATAAACCCTGAAAAAGTAGATATTTTAAATAAGATTGCTAAAAGAGAAAGAGCCCCGATTTATGAAGTAGGAACAGTAACCAACAACAATAGGTTTACTATAAAGTCAAAGTCAAATGGAAATACTCCTTTGGACTTATCATTAGATAATTTTTTTGGCAGCTCTCCTAAAACTGTTATGATTGATAATAAAGAAATTATCAATTATAGCTTTATAGGTTATGATAAAGATAATTTTTATGACTACTTAAAACAGTTGTTTAAATTAGAAGCTGTAGGATGTAAAGATTGGCTAACAAATAAAGTTGATAGGTGTGTTGGAGGAAAAGTAGCTAAACAACAATGTGTAGGCCCTTTGCAACTACCATTAAACAATTGTGGTGTTATGGCTTTAGACTTTAACAGCTCAAATGGAGTTGCTACTTCAATTGGCCACTCCCCTGTTTCCGGCTTAATTGACCCAGTAGCTGGAAGTAGAAATAGTATAGCTGAAGCATTAAGTAATATAATATGGGCTCCACTTACAAAAGGGATAAAAGGAATATCATTATCTGCAAACTGGATGTGGCCATGTAATAATAAAGGAGAAGATAGTAGGCTTTATGATGCAGTAGAGTCAATATCTAATTTTGCTATTGAACTTGGAATCAATGTACCAACAGGAAAGGATTCTTTATCTATGAAGCAGAAATATTCTGACAAAGAAGTTTTAGCACCTGGTACAGTAATAATTTCAGCGGCAGCTGAATGTAATAATATAAATAAAGTCGTAGAGCCGCTATTTAAATTAAACAAAGGAAATATTTATTATATAAATCTTTCTCAAGATGATTATAAACTTGGAGGTAGTTCATTCGCACAAACATTAAATAAAATTGGTAGTGAAACTCCTACGATTAAAAGCTCAACTTATCTTTTGAAAGTCTTTAATGCAGTTCAAAATTTGATAACTAAAGACTTGATTGTTGCTGGTCATGATATTTCAGCCGGAGGCTTAATAACAACCTTATGTGAGATGTGCTTTTCAGATAATAATATTGGTGCTAATTTAAGCTTTGATGAGTTGAACGAAAAAGACTCTATAAAACTGTTATTTTCAGAAAATTCAGGCTTAATTATTCAATCTAAAGATAGTTCTGTAGAGAATTTATTTAAAAGTGAAGATATAGAGTTTTTCAAAATTGGAGAAACCACAAAATCTAATAATTTGATTATTAAAAATTTTAATGATGATTTTAATATAGACATTGAAAAATATAGAGATCACTGGTATAATACTTCTTTGTTATTAGACCAAAAACAAACCTCTAACAATCTTGCTAAAGAAAGGTTTGAAAATTATAAAAAACAACCATTAAAGTTTGATTTTCCAAGTAATTTTAATGGACAAATTCCTGTAATAGACAAATCAATAAGTAGACCAAAAGCTGCTATAATTAGAGAAAAAGGAAGTAACAGTGAGAGAGAAATGGCTAATGCAATGTATTTAGCTGGTTTTGATGTAAAGGACATACACATGACAGATTTAATCTCTGGTAGAGAAAACTTAGAAGAAATTCAATTTATAGGAGCTGTAGGTGGATTTTCTAACTCTGACGTACTTGGGTCTGCAAAAGGATGGGCAGGAGCATTTAAATACAATCAAAAAGCCAGATCTTCCTTAGAAAATTTCATGAAAAGAGAAGATACTCTATCAGTTGGAATATGTAACGGCTGTCAGCTATTTATGGAATTAGACTTAATTAATCCTGAGCATAAGAATCATGGAAAAATGACTTTTAATGATTCTAATAAACATGAAAGTGCATTTACATCAGTATGTATTCAGAAAAATAATTCAATAATGCTTTCAAACTTAGAAGGTGCTAATTTAGGTGTATGGATTAGTCATGGAGAAGGTAAATTCAAATTACCCCATAAAGAAGAAGAATATAATATAGTAGCAAAATACACTTATAACAACTACCCTTCAAATCCAAACGGATCTGACTATAATACAGCAATGTTGTCTGATAAATCTGGAAGACATTTAGTTACAATGCCTCATATTGAGAGATCTATATTTAAATGGAACTGGGCAAATTATTTAGATGGCAGGAACGATGAAATTTCTCCATGGATTAAGGCATTCACAAATGCTAAAAATTGGATAATCAATAACGAGTAATATTTACCATAAACTCATTACTTAACACACATAAATGAAAAAAATTTTAGTTGTATTAATTGCCTTATATTTCACAAATTCATTCTCAAATAATAAAGAATTATATCATCGCGTTAAAATAGAATATAATAATTCTCTAGAATTCAATATGCTAATTAACTCTGGGATAAGTATAGATCATGGTATTCATAAAAAAAATGAGTATTTCGAGTCTGATTTTTCTGAATCTGAAATTGTTTTATTAAATCAGTTAAATTTTGATTATTCAATTGTAATTAATGATGTCTCTTCCTATTATAGAAATAGAAATAATCCAAACCATAAAGATTACGTATCAGTTAGTGAATCAAAAAATTCTAATTGCGATACAGGGGAAAGCTTTTCATATACAACTCCGCAAAATTATAATATAAAAGATGGAAATGACTTTGGCGGCTTTTATACTTATTCAGAAATGCTAGAAGAGCTAGATGAAATGAATCAGCTATTTCCAAACTTAATATCAATAAGGAGTAATGTGAAAGATGAAAGTATATCTTCAGAACCACATCCCCATCAAACCTATGAAGAAAGATTTTTACAATGGGTGAAGATTTCAGATAACCCAAACACAAATGAAAATGAACCTGAAGTTTTATATACAGCTGTTCATCACGCTAGAGAACCTGCCTCATTACAGCAACTTGTATTTTATATGTGGTACTTATTGGAAAACTATGAGACTGACCAAGAAATTAAAGATATAGTTGATAATACTGAATTATATTTCATCCCATGTGTTAACCCAGACGGTTATATTTATAACGAAACTGATGAACCACAAGGAGGTGGGATGTGGCGAAAAAACAGGTTTAATACACACGGGGTAGATAACAATAGAAACTATTCATACATTGATAATAATGGAAATGAAGTATGGAATACAGCAGGAACTTCCAATAATACCGGAAATGACACCTATGCAGGATCAGAACCTTTTTCAGAGTCTGAAAATAGTGCAATCAGGTATTTTGTTGAAAACAATGATTTTAAGCTAGCTCTAAACAACCATTCCTACAGTAATTTACTATTATATCCTTTTGGTTATGATTATAACCAGCTTACTGAGGATAATGAAGTGTTTGAAAATATATCTAGTTTACTAGTCCAGGAAAATGGTTATGAGAATATTCTTAGTTCCGAACTGTACCCCGCAGCTGGAGATAGTGATGATTTTATGTACGGAATGTTAACAACAGAAAGCGGTGGAACTAGAGATAAAATATTTGCAATGACCCCCGAAATAGGTTCTTCTTTTTGGCCAGCCGCATCATCAATTGAAGATCTGTGTAAAGAAATGGTTTTTTTAAATCTAAATGCTGCAAGATTAGTCAATAATTATGCAATACTAAATGAAACCTCTTTATACACAATTGAAGGGCTGTCATTTAACAGCACTTATGATTTACAAAGGTTAGGTATTAGTGAGCCTGGAGATTTTAGTGTGAGTTTTGTTCCAATTTCAGAAAACATATCATCAGTTGAGGCTATTAATTATCATAACCAGTTAGATCTAGGAGAAACAATTGAAGATTCATTTTTAATTACTTTAAACAGTGATATTAATATTGGAGATGATGTTTCCTATAAACTAGTTTTGAATAATGGATCATTTGATAAGGAATATATAATAACAAAAATATTCGGAGAATACTCTGCTATATTTACTGATTCGGAAAATGATTTTTCAGATAATTGGTCTACAAACTCTAACAATTGGGCTCTCACAAATGAAGACTACTTTAGTGCTGGCACATCCATCACAGATTCACCCGATAGTAATTACTATAATAATCAGAATTCTACTATAACTCTGAGTGAAGAAATTGATTTAAGTGGATATACTTATGCTGAAATAACATTCAATGCCAAATGGGAAATTCAAAGTAATTTTGATTATGTACAGTTGGAAGTTTCAACAGATAATGGTGATTATTGGATACCTCAATGTGGGATATATACTCAAAGTGGTGGTGGAAATCATCAAAACGCATACAATGAACCACTCTACTCAGGTAATCAAGATGATTGGGTTCAAGAAAAAATTTCTCTTACTGATTATTTAGAGGAATCTATATTAATTAGATTTAAAATAGTTACAAATGGGTTTGGTAGAAGAGATGGGTTTTTCCTTGATGATTTAGAAATTAATGGAATTTCTAATCAGTTAAATTTAAACGGTAATGTTAACAAGTTAACCTACTTATACCCTAACCCAGTAAGTAACATTCTAAATATAAATACAGACCTTACAGACTATACAGTTGAAATATATACTATTTCTGGACAATTAATAAAAACTGATGAAAATATCAAAACATTTGACTTTAGTAATTTTAACTCTGGTTTATACATATTAAAACTAATTACAAATACTGGTTATAAGGTTTTCAAAATAATTAAGTAACTAGTTTATTCTTAATTAGTTCTTTCACTCACTACAATATACTATGCATGCATAATATTTACTATTTACTATGCATGCATAGTATGTTTTTGTTATATTTGATTTTATATAGATAATAAAATTTAGAATGAAAGATAAAACAATAGATTATGTGTTGAGAACCACATGGTTAGCTGTAAAGAAAATGTATAATGAAGATGCTACTAACTATGACTCAACAATGGCTACTGGTTTTACATTACTCAGTATTGATCCTGGAAAAGGCACGCCTTCAACCTCGTTAGGTCCAAAAATGGGGATTGGTGTTAATAGTTTGTCGAGAATATTATCATCGATGGAGCTTGAAGGATTAATAAAAAGAAAACCTAATCCAGATGACGGAAGGGGAGTTCTAGTTCATCTGACTAAATTTGGAATAATTAGTAGAGAAAAAGCTAGAGAAAGAGTTTTAATGTTTAATAATGCTATATCAAATAATATTAACAAAGAAAAAATTGAATCTTTCTTTGAGGTTACAGAGTTAATCAACAACTTAATAGGAAATAAATTAATATTTACAGAAAATAAAGAAAATGCAAAATAGAAAAATAAATAAAATTGCAGTAATAGGATCTGGAATAATGGGAAGTGGTATAGCATGTCATTTTGCAAATATTGGAGTAGAAGTTCTTTTACTAGATATAGTTCCTAGAGAATTAAACGATAAAGAAAAAGCAAAAGGATTAACATTAGAAAATAAAGTAGTTCGTAATCGGTTAGTGAATGATGCATTAATAGCATCATTAAAGTCAAAACCTTCACCTATTTACAATCAAAAATTTTCAAATAGAATTACAACAGGTAATTTAGAGGATGACTTACATTTAATTAAAGATGTTGATTGGGTTATGGAGGTAGTCGTAGAACGATTAGATATTAAAAAAACTGTTTTTGAAAAAATTGAAAAATACAGAACTCCAGGCACATTAATTACATCTAACACATCTGGAATACCTATAAAATTCATGAATGAAGGTAGAAGTGAAGACTTTCAAAAGCACTTTGCTGTAACCCACTTTTTTAATCCTCCAAGATATTTAAAATTATTCGAAGTTGTACCAGGACCAAACTGTGATCAATCAGTTACAGATTTTTTAATGATGTACGGAGATAAATTTTTAGGTAAAACATCAGTATTAGCGAAAGACACTCCTGCATTTATCGGCAATAGAATTGGGATTTTTAGTATCATGAATCTATTTCACATTGTTAAAGAAATGGGATTAACAATTGAAGAGGTAGATAAGTTGTCTGGCCCTGTTATAGGTCGACCGAAATCTGCAACTTTTAGAACAATTGATGTGGTTGGGTTAGATACATTAGTTCATACAGCAAACGGAGTAAAAGAGAATTGTCCTAACGATGAGATGAGAAGTCAATTTGAGATTCCTCATTTTGTAAATACAATGATGGAAAATAAATGGTTAGGTAGTAAAACAAAACAAGGCTTTTACAAAAGAATTGTTAATGCAGATGGTAAAAAAGAGATTTTATCTTTAGACTTAAACACTCTTGAATACAGGACTAAAAAACGTGCAACATTTCCTACTTTAGAATTAACAAAAACAATAGATAATGTTGGAGATCGATTTAAAGTCTTAATACAAGGCAAGGATAAAGCTGGTGAGTTTTATAGAAAATGTTTCGCTGCTTTATTTGCATACGTACAAAATAGAATTCCAGAAATTTCAGATGAGTTATATAGAATTGATGATGGTTTAAGGGCTGGATTTGGTTGGGAACATGGACCTTTTCAAATTTGGAATGAAATTGGTGTAGAAGCTGGAGTAGAGTTAATGAAATCAGAAGGAAAAGAACCAGCAGGATGGGTGGTAGAAATGTTAAAAAAAGGAGAAACTTCTTTTTATACGATCAAAGATGGAACCTCTTATTATTATGATATTCCTACTAGAGCACAAGTTAAAAAGCCAGGACAAGATTCGTTTATAATATTAGATAACATCAGAAAAAACACTGAAGTGTTTAAAAACTCTGGTGTTTCTTTACAAGATATTGGTGATGGAATTTTAAATCTAGAGTTTCGTTCTAAAATGAATACAATTGGTGAAGATGTTCTAATAGGCCTTAATAAGGCTATCGATATAGCAGAAAAAGATTTTCAAGGTTTAGTTGTAGGTAATCAAGCTCCAAATTTTTCAGTTGGAGCAAATATTGGAATGATATTTTTAATGGCTGGAGAACAAGAGTATGACCAGCTAGATACAGCTATAAAATATTTTCAAGATTCTATGATGCGAATGCGTTATTCTTCAATCCCTACTATTGCTGCTCCTCACGGTATGGCTTTAGGCGGTGGTTGTGAAATTTCTTTACATGCAGATAAAGTTGTTGCAGCAGCAGAAACTTATATGGGATTAGTTGAGTTTGGTGTCGGTATAATTCCTGGTGGTGGGGGTTCTAAAGAAATGGCATTAAGAGCTTCAGATTCATTTCATAAAGGAGATGTTGAGTTGAATATTTTACAGGAAAATTTTCTAACCATCGGCATGGCTAAAGTTTCTACTTCCGCTTATGAAGCATTTGATTTAGGACTGCTCCAAAAAGGAAAAGATATTGTTATTGTAAACAAAGAACGTCAAATAGCTACCGCAAAAGCACATGCGAAATTAATGGCTGAGAGTGGTTATACTCAACCTGTTAGCCGAAAAGATGTGAAAGTATTAGGAAAACAAGCTTTAGGAATGTTCTTAGTAGGAACTGATTCTATGCAAGATTCGAAATACATTTCAGAACACGATAAAAAAATAGCCAATAAGTTAGCCTATGTAATGGCTGGAGGAGACTTATCTGAACCAACAATGGTTTCAGAACAATACTTGTTAGATATAGAAAGGGAAGCATTTTTATCTTTGTGTTCAGAGAGAAAAACACTAGAACGTATCGAACACATGTTAAAAACTGGTAAACCATTAAGAAACTAAAAGTTATGAAAACAGCATACATAGTAAAAGCATATAGAACAGCAGTTGGAAAGGCACCCAAAGGAGTTTTTCGATTTAAACGTGCAGATGAGTTGGGTGCAGAAACCATTCAACATATGATGAAAGAATTACCAAACCTTGATGTAAAACGCATAGATGATGTTATAGTCGGAAATGCTATGCCTGAGGGCTCACAAGGCTTAAATATGGCCCGATTTATATCTTTAATAGGATTAAAATCAGTAGATGTGCCTGGAGTAACTGTGAATCGTTTTTGTTCTTCAGGATTAGAAACAATTGGTATGGCTGCTGCAAAAATTCAAGCAGGTATGGCAGAGTGTATTATTGCTGGTGGATCAGAAAGTATGAGCTCAGTTCCAATGACAGGCTATAAACCTGAATTGAATTATAACACTATTAAATCTGGTCATGCAGATTATTATTGGGGAATGGGGAACACTGCAGAAGCTGTTGCTAATCAGTTTAATATATCTAGAGAGGATCAAGATGAGTTTGCTTATAATTCTCATATGAAAGCGTTAAAAGCACAAGCAGAAAATCGTTTTCAAGATCAAATAGCTCCAATAGATATAGAAGAAATTTATTTAGATCAAAATGGTGAAAAATCTACTAGAAAATATACTGTAACTAAAGATCAAGGACCTAGAGAAGGGACTAGTATCGCTGCCTTAAACAAATTACGTGCGGTATTTGCAGCTGGAGGAAGTGTAACTGCTGGTAATTCTTCACAAATGAGTGATGGAGCTGCTTTTGTAATGGTTATGAGTGAAAAGATGGTAAAAGAGTTAAATATAGAGCCCATAGCTAGAATGGTTAATTATGCAGCTGCAGGAGTCGAGCCACGAATAATGGGTATTGGACCTGTTGCCGCTATTCCAAAAGTTTTAAAACAAGCTGGATTGCAACAGAAAGATATTGAGTTAATTGAGCTAAACGAAGCTTTTGCATCCCAATCTTTAGCTGTAATGCGTGAATTAAACTTAAACCAAGAAATCGTGAATGTTAATGGTGGTGCAATAGCACTTGGTCACCCCTTAGGTTGTACAGGAGCAAAATTATCTGTCCAATTATTTGATGAAATGCGTAAAAGAGATATGAAAAATAAATACGGAATGGTAACAATGTGCGTAGGTACTGGTCAAGGTGCAGCAGGCATATTTGAATTTTTAAACTAAATAAATGAAGACAAAAAATAACATAATTAAAGGTGGTGAGTTCATCGTTAAAGAAACTAAAGCATCAATGGTCTTTACACCAGAAGATTTTACTGAAGAACACATAATGATGCGTGATTCGGTGAGAGAATTTAATGAACGTGAGGTAATACCATTTAGAGCTAGATTTGAAAAAAAGGATTATCAATTAACAGAGTCTGTCATGAAGAAGGCTGGTGAAATGGGGTTTCTAGGGATAGCTGTCCCAGAAGAATATGGCGGAATGGGATTAGGTTTTGTTTCAACCATGCTAGTGTGTGATTATATATCAAGTGGTAGTGGATCTTTTAGTACAGCATTTGGTGCACATACTGGAATTGGAACAATGCCTATAACTTTATATGGAACAGAAGATCAAAAACTAAAATATGTACCAAAATTGGCTTCAGGTGAATGGTTTGGATCATATTGTTTAACTGAACCAGGTGCAGGAAGTGATGCTAATTCTGGTAAGACCAGTGCTACACTTTCTGAAGATGGAAGTTCTTACAAGATTAATGGACAGAAAATGTGGATTTCTAATGCAGGATTCTGTAGCCTATTTATAGTTTTTGCAAGGATTGAAAATGATAAAAACATAACTGCTTTTATTGTTGAGAATAACAGTGAAAATGGAATAACTATGGGAGAAGAAGAGCAAAAGCTTGGAATAAGAGCCTCTTCTACTAGACAAGTATTTTTTAATGACACTGAAGTTTTAAAAGAGAATATGCTTGCAAAACGAGGTGAAGGGTTCAAAATCGCAATGAATTCTCTAAATGTTGGTAGAATTAAGTTAGGTGCAGCTGGTGTAGATGCTCAAAAAAGAGTAATAACTTCAGCAGTTGAATATGCAAATAATCGAAAACAATTTAAAAAAAGTATTTCTGAATTTGGAGCGATAAAATATAAAATTGCAGAAATGGCTGCAAATACTTACGCAGGTGAATCTGCTTGTTATAGAGCTGCAAAAAATATAGAAGACAACATCTCTAACTTAATAAGCAGTGGTAAATCTCACCAAGAGGCAGAACTTGAAGGAGTAGAAGATTTCGCGATAGAATGCTCTATTTTAAAAGTAGCTGTTTCTGAAGATGTTCAAAATACTGCTGATGAAGGTCTTCAAATATTTGGTGGAATGGGATTTTCTGAGGAAACTCCAATGGAATCAACATGGAGAGATGCAAGAATTGCTAGAATATATGAAGGAACGAATGAAATAAATCGAATGGTTTCAGTTGGGATGCTTCTTAAAAAAGCGTTTAAAAAAGAAATTAACCTAAAAAGTTCTATGGAGAAACTAAAATATGATTTTTTTGGTTTATCCTTTCTAAATAAAAAAAATTACTCCGGCCCGTTAAGTACTGAAAAAAAGAACATTGACAATTTAAAATCTGTTTTCTTAATGATATTAGGTAGTTCATTAAAAGATAAAATAGATTTAGAAAAAAATCAACAACTTTTACTATGCCTGTCTAATATATTAATTGAAGTATATATGGCTGAATCAACTATTTTAAGAACAGAAAAAAATATAACTAATAAAAGCAGTAATCTAGAAACTAAGAAAGCACTAAGTAAAATTTATTTATATAACGCAAATGATATTGTTTCAAAGAATGGGAAAGAGGCTATAAACCTTATTTCTAGTGGGTACAAAATGAATCAAATGCATAAAATATTAAACAAAAAGGTAAGTTCTAACAAAGGAGTAAATGTTATAAAACTAAGAAATTATGTTTCTGACAAATTCAGTAATGAAAATAAATACTTTCTATAAATGAGATTATTAAGTTATTGTTTAATATTCGTTTCAATTATATCATTTTCTCAAACAGATTCGGAAATTCATTTGTTAGAGATTGTGGTAACTAGCGATAAAGTTCAAGTTTTAGGTTCAAAGATAATTTCAAGTTCAATTGGATATCACAATCAACCTAGTTTTACAAATAACAATAAGCTGCTTTTCTCTAGTGAAAGAGATAATCAAAATGATATAGCTGAATACAACATAAAGAATAATAACAACAAACTTAAGTTCATAACATCAACATTTACAAGTGAGTACTCCCCTATTCAATATAAAAAAAATAAAGTTACCGCAGTAAGTTTAGATAAAAATGGAGTTCAATATTTACGTATTTATGATATTAAAAAAAATACTTTTAAAGTCCCATTTGATGATAAAGTAATTGGATATTATAATTATTCAAAAAAAATAAAAGATCTAATAATTTCTTCAGTTCTTGAAAACAACGAGTTGGTACTATACAGTTCTAATATAAAAACAAAAAAGCACATATATATAGACAACAATACAGGTAGGTCAA
>Ga0209482_1001178_pt1 | contig 18873 bp, 17 predicted proteins | sample CoawatmetaG10DNA_FD_187512 | JGI IMG/M metagenome (GOLD analysis project Ga0209482, IMG submission 187512) | Marine microbial communities from the West Antarctic Peninsula - Coastal water metaG104-DNA (SPAdes) (version 2) | ecosystem: Environmental > Aquatic > Marine > Coastal ...
CTATTTACTGTATGTAATTCTATTCTTAATTAAAAAATCTATTGGTTACATTGAGTTAAGTGCGGTAACCATCGGAATAGCTGCAGTCTTCTTAATTATAAATGTTATTCCTACGACAAAAATTTCAGCTAACTATACGACTGATGCATTTAATCCAGAGGCAAACGATTACATTGGCACCAATTTTATAACAGAAACAAGGATCATAAATCCAGATAATGTATTTGATAGGGCAACTTTAGAGGCAATACTTAAAAATATTCCTAGATTTATGAGTCGCACTTTAGCTGAAGGTAAGCTTGACAAGGAAGCGGTTGAATCTTTTACAAAGGCAGTTCAAGAAAGGCTTGATAATTTAAGTTCTATAGAAGATTCTCAATTAGAAGAGACTCAAAAAGTAAGTGGAAAGTATTATGAGTTCACCATTATTGAACCATGGACTCGCTCGAGTTTTTTACCATTAAGGGTAGATAATAAGCTTGAACAGTTATATTCATATCGAGAGTATTTTTATAGATATTCATCAGGAGCTACAACTATAGATAGAAATTTAACTCTTAACAGTGCAGGAGCGATGGTAATGTATTTACCAAAAGCAATTATGCATGGATTATTTTCTCCTAGCTTTAGCTTACTAGATGACGAAATTACCCTTGGTGGTAAAAAATATGATCATTCCTCTTTATTAAAAGTTTCTATATTGATTATGACTTTACTATCTATACCAATTTTCTTTTCTTTCTTTGGTGTTTATAACCAAAGAAGAAACTTGCTCATGTGGGTAATGATTGTATTTGCAGGGTTTTATTTATTGTATCCAGTGTACGCATTTCCAAATATAGGAGCATTTATGCGCCATAGATATGTCCCACATATGTTGATAGTTAGCATAGGTATTTATCAAATAAATTGGATAATAAATAAGTATATGAGTAAGTTCAGTACTCAAAGTAAATAGATATGTGTGGTATTTCAGGAATTTATTCTTTATCAAAATCACCTGATTTATTAAAGAGTATTGCCTTTAAAATGTCGAAAAGTATGGCACACAGAGGCCCTGATGATGAAGGTATTTGGTTAGATAAGGTAAATAATTTAGCCTTATCTCACCGACGTTTGTCAATCATTGATACTTCTGATGGTGGTCATCAACCTATGACATCAAAATGTGGAAGATATACAATTGTTTTTAACGGTGAGATCTACAATCATCATATTCTTAGAAAGAAATTACAAGGTAATCTTAATGTAAATTGGGACGGTAGTTCAGATACTGAAGTTCTTCTTTTAGCTATAGCTTCATGGGGATTAAAATCTGCACTTAAAGAAAGTGAAGGTATGTTTGCACTTGCCCTGTGGGATAGTATTGAAAAGAAACTATTCTTAGCAAGAGATCGTTTTGGAGAGAAACCACTATATTATGGAAATATTGGCAAGGATTTTGTATTTGGATCTGAGTTAAAGGCTTTGAGATTGCATCCGGAATTTAATAATGATATAGATAGGGGCTCGATATCTAAATTTTTACAATACTCATATATTCCCTCTCCAAAAAGTATTTATAAAAATATTTATAAACTTCCACCAGCACAAATCTTGTCTATCAATTTAAAGACTGGTCAGAATCAAATGACATCTTATTGGTCTTTAGATAATAATTTTGAAAATAATCTTAATAATGAAGTTTTAGATAGAGAATTATTATTAAGTAAACTTAAGTTAAAGCTTGAATCAGCAATCTCTGACCAAATGGTGGCTGATGTTTCTGTTGGTGCTTTCCTCTCTGGTGGGATAGACTCTTCATTAATTACTGCATTAATGCAGGAGAACTCATCAAAGCCGATACACACTTTTTCAATTGGGTTTAATGATGCAAAATATGATGAATCATTTTATGCTCGTGAAGTTTCTAGGCATCTAGGAACAAAACATACGGAACTTATTGTTTCTCCAAAGGAGCTTTTAGATGTAGTTCCTAAATTGCCTGAGTTGTATGATGAACCTTTTGGAGATTCTTCTCAAGTGCCTACTTTTTTATTATCTAAGTTAGCAAGAAATGATGTAACAGTAGCACTTTCTGGTGATGGTGGAGACGAAGTTTTTGGTGGTTATAACCGTCATTTGTGGTCTCAAAATATATGGGGTAGAATGCAAAAGTTACCTATATGGCTAAGAAGAGGCTTAAGTTTCATTTTATCTTTGCCAACTGAACAAAGATGGAGCAAAATTTATTTTTTATTAGAGTTCATTATCCCATTTCGATATAAAATGCGTCTTCCTGGAGAAAAAATGAAAAAGGTAGCTATTTCTTTGTCTGCCTTAAGCATTGAAGATCTTTATGAATGCCTAACATCTTTGTGGATTGATGCTGAAAAAATAGTTATTAATCCAGGTATTTCCAATAAGAATATTTTTGATATTAAAGGTAATAGTATTGCAGAGAAGATTATGTTTCTTGACCTTGGTATATACTTGCCTGGAGACATACTTACTAAGGTTGATAGGGCAGCAATGGGAGTAAGCTTAGAGACAAGAATTCCATTTTTGAATCATAAGGTTGTAGAATTTGCTTGGAATATGCCACTTGAAATGAAAATCTATAATGGTGAAAGTAAATGGGCTCTTAGGCGCATATTAGAGAACTATATTCCTACTAAGTTAATTAATAGACCAAAGATGGGGTTCGGTGTTCCAATTGATGCATGGCTCAGAGGGCCATTATTAGATTGGTCTCAAGATTTATTGAGTGAAGATTTAATAAAGAGAGATGGTTATTTTGAATATGGGGAAATTCAAAAAATTTATCTAGAACACCAAAGTGGAAAATACAATCATCATCATAAATTATGGAATATTTTGATGTTTCAAATGTGGTTACATAATAAAAATTAATGAAAAAAATATTAATTATTGGTGGTAATCCAAAATCATTAATTAAATTTAGAGGAAAGTTATTAGAATCTTTTATTGAAAAGGGTTTTAATGTTGTAGCCTGTGCAAGTGGAAATTGCGAAACTACTTCTCATGAGTTAACAAAGATTGGTGTTAAATATATCCCTGCTTCAATAAATAGAACAAGTCTAAATCCTTTTCATGATTTATTTTTATTATGTCAATTTATATTAATAATTAGAAGAGTAAAGCCTGACTTAGTCTTAACTTATACTATTAAACCTACAATATACGGTCTAATAGCTGCAAGAATTAATTTTATAAAAAAACGTTATGCAATAATTACTGGTCTAGGATATGCATTTACTTCAAGAGAACACTTACTAAAAAAAATACTTGGATTTATAGCATCTAATCTTTATAAGCTATCATTAATTAAAGCATCAACTGTTTTTTTTCAAAATAATGATGACTTAGATTTATTTAGAAAAATGAATATTATTTATAGTAAAACAAAAACTATAAGAGTAATGGGCTCAGGTGTTGATATTGACCACTATAAATTTTCTAAAATTTCATCAGATTCATTTAACTTCCTACTAATTGCTAGATTATTAAGAGATAAGGGGATTTATGAATATGTTGAAGCGGCTAGAATCGTTAAAGAAAATGAACCTAATTTAGATATAAATTTTAAGTTGATAGGCTCATATGATTCAAATCCTTCAGCTATTAAACCAAAAATAATAGAGGATTGGGTTTCTAAAAAATATATTACTTATTTAGGCGAAGTTACTGATGTACGGCCATATTTACAAGAATGTTCGGTATTTGTACTTCCATCTTATAGGGAGGGTTTGCCAAGAAGTACCCTGGAGGCAATGTCAATTGGAAGAGCGATAATTACTACTGATGTACCTGGCTGCAGAGATACAATTTTAAATAATATAAATGGAGTCTTGGTGCCTGTAAAAAACAGTAAAGAGCTTGCAATTGCAATGTTATTAATTATTAATAACAATTTAAAAAATCAGATGGGTATTGAATCCAGAAAAATAGTTGAAGAAAGTTTTGATGTAGATAAGGTTAATAAAGTGATTTTAAAAGAGATGGGTATTTAATGCTTAAAAGAATTTTTGATATTATTATTTCAATTCTATTATTAAGTCTATTATGTCCATTAATTCTTTTTATTAGCTTTAAGGTTTATAAAAAAATTGGCAGACCAATCTTTTTTACACAGAGTCGTCCTGGATTAAATAGCCTCCCTTTTTTTATGATTAAATTTAGGACAATGTTAAATATATCTGATAGTAACGGAAAATTGTATGATGATGAAAAGCGTCTACCTTCTTTTGGCAGGCTTCTTCGCTCAACTAGTTTAGATGAACTTCCAGAGCTTTGGAATGTTTTGAAGGGCGACATGAGTATGGTTGGACCAAGGCCATTATTAATGGAATACTTACCTTTATATTCTGATGAGCAATCTCGTCGGCATGATTTAAAGCCTGGAATAACAGGTTGGGCCCAAGTTAATGGCCGTAATTCTATTGATTGGGATGAGAAATTTAATTTAGATCTATGGTATGTTGATAATTGCACATTTTGGTTAGATATAAAAATTTTATTTACAACACTTAAAATAGTTTTATTGCGCCAAGATATTTCGCAAGAAGGTGAAGCAACAATGACTAAATTTAATGGAACTAATAAATGAAGAGACTTGCAATATTTGGAGCTAGTGGTCATGGCAAAGTTATTGCTGAGATTGCTGAACTTTGTGGGTGGACTGAAGTTATATTTTTTGATGATGATACAAATAAGAATAAATTAGAAAAATGGCTAGTAAGTGGAAATATGAATACTTTGATCTCTAAAGCTATAAATTTTGATGGATGTCTTGTTGCAATAGGAGATAATAAGATCAGATCTGAAAAAATAGAGTTATTGTTGTCTAAAGGGTTTAATAATCTAGTTTCTTTAATTCACCCTTCTGCAATTGTAAGCTCTCATTGTGAGATAGGAGTTGGAACAGTAATAATGGCTGGAAGCTTAGTTAATCCATTTTCTAAAATTGGAGTTGCTTCAATTATAAATACAGGTTCAATAATTGAACATGATAATGTTATAGAAGATTATGTACATATTAGTCCTGGTGTAAAAACTTCTGGAGGAGTGAAAATTGGAAGTAAAACATGGATTGGAGCTGGTTCATCAATAAAACAAAACTTAACTATTGGTCAGAATGTAATAGTTGGAATGGGATCAGTTGTTATTGACAGTATCCCTAAGAATTCAATAGCTTTTGGCGTCCCTGCCAAAATACAAAAATAAAAAATAATGCTTAATACTAAATTCTCACCTTGGCCAAATTATTCTATTGAAGAGGCCGAATCGATAAAAAATGTTCTCTTGTCTAATAAAGTTAACTACTGGACAGGTAAAGAATGTCGTAAATTTGAACAAGAATTTGCTTCATGGTCAGATGTTAAGTATGCGGTAGCATTAGCAAATGGAACTTTGGCCTTAGATGCTGCTTTTAAAGCTCTAGAGATTAGTCTTGGTGATGAAGTAATTGTAACTTCTAGAACATATATTGCAACAGTTTCCTCAATTGTAAATTCAGGAGCGTCTCCAGTTTTTTCTGATATTGATCTTAATTCACAAAATATCTCAGTAACTTCAATTCGTGAAAAAATAAATATTAATACTAAAGCAATTGTTTGCGTCCATCATGCTGGCTGGCCTTGTGAAATGGATGAAATTATGGAAATAGCTAGGGAGTTTGACCTTTTAGTAATAGAAGACTGTGCTCAAGCACATGGCGCAAAATATAAGGGGGCCCCTGTTGGCTCAATTGGACATATTGGTTGTTGGAGTTTTTGTCAAGATAAAATAATGACAACAGGAGGTGAAGGGGGAATGATTACTACCAATAATGAATCTATATGGAGAAAGATTTGGGAGTATAAGGATCATGGTAAGAATTATAAATCTGTATACAGTAAAAATAAATCAAAAGGTTATCGTTTCCTTCATGACTCTTTTGGGACTAATTGGCGAATGACTGAAATTCAAGCAGTAATTGGCCGTATTCAATTAAAAAGAATGAGTAAATGGCATGACAAAAGATTAAAAAATGCAAATATTATTTGGGATGCAGCAAGAAAATGTAAAGGTATAAGGGTCCCCGATGTTTATGAACATATTGATCATGCTGCATATAAATGCTATATTTTTTTGGAACAAAATCATTTGAGGCATGATTGGACTAGAGACCGAGTAATTGAAGAAATAAATTTACTAGGGGTTCCATGTTATTGGGGTACTTGCTCAGAGGTTTACTTAGAAAAATCTTTTGATAATTCCAACTTTAGGCCAAAAAAAGCATTGATCAATGCAAAAAAACTTGGCGATAATTCTCTAATGTTTTTAGTTCACCCAAATCTAACTAAAAAAGAAATTCAAAAAACCTGTGACTCTATAAAATCAGTTATGAAGTTGGCTATAAAGCAAGAAAATGCTTAATAGACTGAAACATTTATCAAGGCTTAATAAGCAATTCATTATGTATGGTGTGGATTCTATAATCCTTATTATTATTTTGCTAGCATCTTTTTCAGTAAGGCTTGGATACTGGTATTACCCAGATAATAGTTTATTTTTAGTCGTATTCTGTTCACCTTTGATTGCAATACCAATTTTTATCCGTTTTGGACTATATCGAACAGTAATTCGCTATTTTGAATTTAAAGCTTTATGGAGAATTGTTCAAGCTGTTTCTTTATATGCTTTAGTTTGGGGTGTAGTTGGTTTTATGTCTGCAACAGATGGCATTCCTCGTTCAGTAATTTTAATTAATTGGGTTCAAACAATAGTAGCAATTGTTGGTGTTAGGATTTTTGCGCGATCTTTAATGGTTAAAACAAATAAAAATATCAAAAGTGGTGAGTTCAAAAAAGCTTTAGTATACGGTGCAGGAGATGCTGGGGTTCAGTTAGTTAATGCATTGGAGCATTCATCTGAATATATTCCAGTAGGCTTTATTGATGATTCTAATGAATTACAGAACCATAAAATTAATGGATTAGAAATTTATTCTATTATTGAGATTAATTATCTAATAAATAAATTTCAAATTGATGAGATACTCATTGCTATGCCTTCTGTATCAAAAAATAAAAGACGTAATATTATTCAAAAATTAGAAAAGTATCCAGTATTAGTTAAAGTTTTACCTAGTATGTCTGAATTAGCTGAAGGTAAAGTTAGAGTTGATGATTTAAAAGAAGTAAGTATTAAAGATTTATTAGGACGCGAAGCAGTAGAGCCAAATAGAGATTTATTAGGACAAAATATTACTAAGAAAGTTGTTCTGGTTACAGGTGCTGGAGGTTCAATTGGATCAGAGCTATGCAGGCAGATAATATTACTAAAGCCATCAGTGTTAGTGCTTTATGAAAATAATGAACTAGCTCTTTATAATATTGAAAATGAACTTGAAAAAACTAATGCTTATAGTCTAGATATTTTCCCAATACTTGGAAGTGTCAATAATCAAGACAGACTTGGTTATGTCTTTAAAAATTACAAAGTTGATACCATATACCATACAGCAGCTTATAAGCATGTTCCAATGGTTGAGTATAATACTACTGAGGGAGTTGAAAATAATATATTTGGTACTTTAAATTGTGCTCAAAAGGCGATTGAAAATAGTGTTGAAACTTTTGTACTCATCTCTACTGATAAAGCGGTTAGACCAACAAATACTATGGGAGCATCAAAGCGAATTGCTGAACTTATACTTCAGGCATTGGCTTTGAAACAAAGTTTTACGCAATTTAATATGGTGCGTTTTGGTAATGTCCTTGGATCAAGTGGGTCTGTAATTCCATTATTTCAAAGTCAGATAAGTAAAGGTGGACCAATAACAGTCACAGATGTAAATATGGTTAGATATTTTATGACTATACCTGAGGCAGTAGAGCTAGTAATCCAGGCTGGATCAATGGGGAAAGGTGGTGATGTTTTTGTGCTTGATATGGGAGAGCCTGTTCGAATTTATGATTTAGCTATAAAAATGATTCAATTAAGTGGACTCGAGCATCGGAGTAATAAAAATCCTAGGGGTGACATAGAAATCAAAGTTACTGGTTTAAGGCCTGGTGAGAAACTTTACGAAGAGCTTTTAGTTGGAGAAAATACTTTAAAAACTGAGAATAAATTAATTTTGCGAGCCAGAGAAGATATGGTTAAATGGAATATATTAGAACCAATCTTAGATGATTTAAGAGAGGCAATAAGTAGTTCTAATCATCAAAAAATTAGAGATTTACTTATCAAACTGGTTCCAGAATTTAAGCCACAATCCTCAATTGTAGATTTACTCTATAAAAATAAATAATACTATATTAATTAATTCCTGCTTTATTTGCAAAATAATTAGTTGCTTTAACATATCCATTAATGCTTCCACAATCAAACCTTTTGCCTTTAAATTTATAGGCAACTACATTACCTTTTTTTGCCTGAATAAGAAGTGCATCTGTAAGTTGAATTTCATTATTTTTACCAGGCTTAACTTTTTTAAGGATATCAAAGATGTCAGGAGTAAGAATATAACGACCAATGATTGCTAAATTACTATCATAATTCTTTGGTTTTTCAACCATATCTTCGACATGGTAAGAATCATCAGTGCCACTGATTAATTTGCCACTAACAATCCCATAATTACTTATCTGGGTAATAGGAACTTCTTCAATAGCAACTATTGAGCATTTATATTTATTAAAAGCATTAATCATTTGGGCGGTAACACTGTAACCATCTGATTCACATAAATCATCAGCCAAAATTACTGCAAAAGGTTCATTGCCTATTAAAGGCTCTCCGGTAAGAATTGCATCTCCTAATCCCCGCATTTTCCTTTGACGGATATATGTGAAAGTAGACCTTTCAATAACAGATTTAATCTCATTTAAATAGTGTTCTTTTGATGAGCCCTTAAGTTGTGATTCTAGCTCAATGGCATTATCAAAATGGTCTTCAATTGATCGCTTACCACGACCAGTTACTATTGCCATATTTTTTATTCCCGATGATAAGGCTTCTTCCACTCCATACTGCAATAAAGGTTTTGTTAAAATGGGTAGCATTTCTTTTGGAACTGCCTTAGTTGCAGGGAGAAACCTGGTTCCATAACCTGCTGCTGGGAAAAGGCATTTATTAATCATTTGAATTCATTTCTATTAATTTTTATTAATAAAAGAATACAGTAAAAAATGAATAAAGAATTTTAAATCTTTTCAATATTGAACAAAACACAAGTGTAATCATTTTTTATCTAAAAGCTAGAAGAAGAAATTACCTTCTAGAGCCTCAAATAATCAATAAATTAGAATTTTTTTATTAAATTACTTTAAATATAATTTAATACAAGAAAATAAAAGGTAATTTTGACTATAATTTGACTTACTTATTAATCAATTTAAAGTCTTAAATGTTCAAAATAAATAATACATTCCATAAAGAGTTTTTAGATTCAAACTTAACACGACCAAACTGGATTAAACAAGAACATAGATCTAAAGATATGGTTTGGCTTGACAAGAATGAATGCGCTGATCCTGAGTTAAATAAAATTGTAATGGAATCCTTGTCAAAAATTTCATTAGATGCTGTTTTTACTTATCCAGATTTAGATGTTCTTTACGGTAAAGTTGCTAAATTTTCAGGCACTTTACCAGAAAATATTTTATTAACAGCTGGATCAGATGGAGCTATCCGTGCTTGCTTTGAATCTTGTATCAAATCAGGAGATAGTATTGTTTTATCTAGGCCGACTTTTGCTATGTATGAAGTTTACTCAAAAGTTTATGGTGCGGACGTTACTTGGTTAGATTATGAAAAATCTTCAATTGGTCCAATTTTGGAAGTTGAAATGGTTGTAAATGTTATAAAGGAAAAAAGGCCAAAAATGGTTTGCCTTCCAAACCCAGATAGTCCTACTGGAACTGTTTTTTCTCTAGTTGATTTAAGAAAAATTATTAACACTGCAGAAAATGTAGGGGCCATAATATTGATAGATGAAGCATATCACCCTTTATACAATGAAACAGTTTCCCCGTGGATTAATGAGTGTAAAAACTTGGTGGTAGTTAGAAGCTTTAGTAAGGCTTGGGGTGCTGCTGGTCTTAGAGTGGGTTATGCGTTAGCTAATAAGGAATTAATTTCGCTGCTACATAAGCAAAGACCAATGTATGAGATAGGTAATGTTTCTGCAAAAGCTATAGAAATATTATTGGATCATGAGAAAGATATGAGAATATCAGTTAATAGAGTTAATGCTGGTAAAAAATATTTCCAAGATTCTATGAAGGAGTTAGATTTATATTCATACGAAAGTTATGGTAATTTTGTACATGTAAGATTTGGAATTTATGCAAATGAGATTCATAAAGTATTAGAGAATAAAGTTTACTATCGTAAAGATTTTAATGATGCTTGTTTGAAAGGTTATAGTCGCTTTTCATCTACTTCAATAGATAGATTTAAACCAATTGTAAAATGTATCACTGATGTGGTAGAAAGGAATCAAAAAAAAGGAACATACTAATAATGAAAGTTTATAAGGTTGCAATTATTGGCTGTGGTCGAATTGCGGGCCATCATTGCAGGGCATTATTAAAAACTGAGGGACTTGAACTAGTAGCAGTTTGTGATCTGGAAATTCAAAAAGCTAATAAATATCGTGATGAATTTGGTGTTGCTGCATTCTCCAATTACCACACAATGTTGAAAGAACTCACTAATATTGATATTGTTGCAATTATTACGCCTTCAGGTATGCATTTTGAACATAGTATGGATGTATTAAAGATATATAAAAAACATATTATTGTTGAAAAACCCACATTTATGAAACCATCTCATCTTAATAAGGCTTATGAAGTTGCCGAAAGATTAGGATTGAAAATTTTCCCAGTGTTTCAAAATAGGCATAATTTAGCAGTTCAGCGTGTCAAAAAAGCTTTAATTCAAAATGAATTGGGCGATATTAGAGTAATTGGCGTTAGGGTTCGCTGGTGTCGTCCTCAGCGATATTATGATTTGGCAGCATGGAGGGGCACCTTATCGCATGATGGAGGAGCTTTATCAAATCAAGGTATTCATCATGTTGACTTACTAAGATATTTAGGTGGAGAGGTTAGCCAAGTTAATGCTACTATGCGTACTTTAGGTGCAGAGATTGAGGCTGAAGATACAATAGTTTCTAGTTTCACTTATGAAAATAATGCAGTTGGAACTTTGGAGATTACAACTGCAGCTAGACCTGATGATTTTGAGGCATCTATTTCTATTATTGGTTCAAAAGGTTTGGCGCAAATTGGTGGAATAGCTGTTAATGAATTGCAAATATTCACACCTGATGAGAAAGCATGTAAAGAAAATACTGAAGACTTTTCCGAATGTATTTATGGGAATGGCCATTTTATATTGTATAAAGATATTTATTTGTCTATAAATACTGGGGCTGCATTTTCAATTAGTCAAAAAGACTGTTTTCAATCAATGCACTTACTTCATGCATTTTATCGTTCAGATGAAAAAAATAATTGGCAAAAAGTCAATGAAGATGGAGAGTCAAAACGTCTTGGAAGGACAAATAATAATATTTCAAATTTATATAGGACAGTTGTATGAGAAAAATAATAGGAGTTATTCCTGCACGAATGGCTTCTGGAAGATTTCCAGGAAAGCCTCTGTTTGAAATTGCTGGAATGCCTATGATCGAACATGTATGGCATCGAGCAAAAATGTATAAAAAATGGGATGAGTTATTTATTGCTACTTGTGATGATGAAATTAAGAATTTTGCTGATTCTAAAAATATTCCTTGTATTATGACATCAGATAAGCATATTAGAGGTCTAGATAGAGTTGCAGAAGCGGTTGAGAATGGTAATTTTGACTTAAATGAAGATGATATCGTATTAAATGTTCAGGGAGATGAGCCAATGATGCGACCAGATATGATTGATGCAACTGTAGAACCTATGATTAAAGAATCAGATGTCAACGGAGTGGTTTTATCTATGCCAATTATTGATGAAGCTCAGTTTAATGACCCGAATACCCTTAAAATCATTCATAATATTAAGGGTGATATTCTTTATACTTCTCGTGCTCCTATTCCTTATTGTAAAGACTGGTCACTAAATACTGAGGCTAAAAAGATTTTCGGTATTTTTGGCTTTCGATGGGGTTTTCTTAAGAAATTCACCAAAATGTCAGAATCTCCATTAGAATTAGCTGAAGCTTGTGATAGTAATCGTTTGTATGATAATGGCCTAACGCAAAGAGTCGTATTGTATCCATATATTGATGCGTTTGCAGTTGATGCACCAGAAGATATTGAAAAAGTAGAGTCTTTCATCAAAAAAGATCCATATTGGAGCAAATATAATGAGTAATAATTCTGAATCTTGGAATCTACCTAACACTATAAGTTTTTTTGATAATCATCCCAAGACAACAGTATATTTTTATCCATCAGAAATAATTTTTCTGACAATTGCCTCATTGAAAAATAATAATTGAATAAAATTTAGGTATGGAAAATATCAAATATTCTGCAGTTGTAACTGGTGCTTCCAGAGGAATAGGCTATGCAATAGCAGAGAGATTAGTAGAAGATGGTCTAGAGGTTATTGCAACAGGCACAAGAAAAAATGGGAAACATCCAAAAGGGTCAAATTATTACCAAGTAGATTTTTTAGATAATAATTCTGTAAAAAAGTTTCTTCAATATTTGAAAAAGAAACCTATTAGCATCCTTATAAATAATGCTGGAATCAATAAAATAGGTAATTTTTCTTCCATCCATATTGAAGATTTTGATCGTATTCTGCATGTTAATTTACGAGTTCCTTTTCAAATTTGTCAAGCTGTAATTCCATATATGGAGAAGGAGAATTGGGGAAGAATTGTTAATATAACATCTATTTGGGCTTATAAAACTAAAGAGTATCGAGCATCTTATTCTGCAAGCAAATTTGGTCTTGATGGTATGACTGCTGCACTAGCTGCTGAGTTATCAGAAAAAGGGATTTTAGCAAATAGTGTTGCACCCGGTTTTTTTGATACAGATATGACTAGGGAAGTTTTGGGTGATAGTGGTATTGCTAAACTCAAGGGCCAAATACCTATGAAGAGATTAGGCCAGGTAAATGAAATAGCACCTCTTGTTAGTTGGCTTGTTAGCAAAGAAAATACATATATGACTGGGCAAAATTTAATGATTGATGGTGGTTTTTCACGTGTTTAAAGAAATTGTTGTGCAGTCTCATAAAGGTGAGTATTCAACAAGTTTTATTTATGGTGCTATTGATAAGTTGAATGAAAATCCAATTAAAAATTCTATTTATATAATTGATAGAAATATATGTGAACTTTATGGTGATAGGATTAATAATATTTTATCTTCTCAAAGAGTCATAAAAATTGATGCTACAGAAGAGAATAAGTCTTTAGATAAAATGACAGAGTATGTTCATGAATTAATGGCATTAAAAATTAAAAGAGGAGAGAAACTAATAGCTATTGGTGGTGGGATTATTCAGGATGTCACATGTTTTTTATCATCGACTGTAATGCGAGGCCTTGTTTGGATTTTTTATCCCACAACTTTATTAGCTCAATCTGACTCATGCATTGGTTCAAAGTCATCTATTAATTCTGGGGAATATAAAAATATTTTAGGAACATTTTTGCCTCCAGAAAAAGTAGTTATTGACGTTGATTTTCTAAAGACCCTTGAGAATAGAGAAATATTTTCAGGTTTAGGTGAAATGATAAAGATTCATGCAATAAGCGGTCCTGAAATTTTTAATTTGATTTCTGACTCCTATGAAAAAATACTTTCAAATCTTCCTGTGATGGAAGAGTTTATCTTTAATTCCTTATCAATGAAGAAGAAACTAATTGAGATCGATGAGTTCGATCAAGGACCAAGGAATGTTTTGAATTATGGCCATAGCTTTGGACATGCTATTGAGTCAGCTACAAATTTTGCTATTCCGCATGGTATTGCTGTGACTATCGGTATGGATATTGCAAACTTTGTTTCTGCTGAACTTGGAGTATCCACTATGAATCATTTTAATCGAATGCACAATTTATTAGATAAAAACTCTAGAACTTACCGACATACTTATATTGATATAGATTTATTATTAAGTGCCTTGTCAAAGGATAAGAAGAATAGTAATAAACAGTTGAAATTAATCCTGCCTAATAAGAGTGGGAAAATTGGAATAGGGCTTTATGAAAATACTCCAAACTTAAAGAAATCTATAGATAATTATTTTGAAACTTATGGTTCTAGTAAGTTACAGTAATATCACTATTTTTTATAACTTTCTAAGGCATTAATTGCTACAATTTTGTATAATTAGAAAGTAAAATAATCTTATTAACCAACTTTAAAAAAAATAATTAAGATCATTATGAATCACAAACTGTACATTTAATAAAAATAAATATGGAGAAAAATGAATATTATTGAAAAAGAAATTATTGAGGTTCTTAAGCATTTAAAAGATGATTATGGAGTGTTTGAAATCAAAGCTGAATTTGAGGCTGAGGGAAGCAGAATGGAAGAAATGATGAGATTAAAAGACATTACTAGCCATGTCAATCTTCCGATTATTTTGAAAGTTGGGGGTGTTGAAGCAGTTACTGATGTCTATAATGCATTAGCATTAGGAGTTAAGGGGTGCATAGCTCCAATGGCTGAAACAAAATATGCCTTATCTAAATTTACTGACCTAATTGATAACTTTATTCCACCAGATAATGCTCATGATATTGAGTTTGGCGCTAATATAGAAACTATCACTGCATGTAATAATTTTGATGATATGCTTTCGATTTCTAATATTTCTAATTTATCAGGAATAACAATTGGAAGAGTAGATCTTGTTGGGTCTATGGGCCTTAGCAGATCTGCAATTAATACTTCTGATAAAGTTAAGGGTCTATGTAAAACTATTTTTTCTAAAGCTAAAGAGCACGGATTTAAAACTGCAATGGGTGGTGGAATTAGTACCGAGGCCTTTCCAGTAATTCAAGAAATGAATAGTGACAATTTGATTGATAAGTATGAAACAAGAAAGGTTGTTTTTCCATCTGAATCAGTACGATTTGGAGAAAGCTCTATATTAAAAGCAGTTGAATTTGAATTGTTATGGCTAAAAAGTAAAGAGCGTTATTATTCTAAGATTAAGTTAGAAGATAAGCTAAGAATTGAGATGTTAGAAAAAAGACTTTCATAATTTAAATACTCTCGATTTTTTTAAAAAATATTAGATTAATATGAATATTTATATCACTAATATTCTAGTTACTTTCTTTTCAATTTTCTTTTCTTTTAATTCTTATGGAGGTTTTTTTGACAAAACTATTTGTTTTGAAACAGATACTAAATTAATAGATGGAACTATCTATTTATCTAACGAGAATAAGCCATTTACAGGTAATAACTTATGCAAGCATAGTAATGGAAAGAATAAATCTAAGGGTTCTTTTAGAGATGGTAAAAAACATGATATTTGGATTGAATGGAAAGAAAATAGTGAGTTAAGTTATGAGAGTGAATATAAAAAAAATAGACTCATAAGATTAAAAAAATATCAAAACCGTGAGCTTTTAGCTGTAACTAACTATTCATATTTTGACAAAAGCACCGCTCTTTCAGAGTTGGAAGATCAAGAATCGCGTTATGGTCAGAAGGAATGTGTAACAAATTACGATGGAAATAATAATAAAGATGGACTCACTACTTGTTGGTATTTAAATGGGCAAAAAAGGCTCAAGTTATCCTTTAAAGATAATGTACCTTCAGGGATGCACACTTATTGGTACGATGACGGTGTAATTTGGTCTGAGACTTTTTATTAATATATTTTTTAGATAATAATTATTTGTTTGAACCAGACTAACTATGTGTAAATTTAAAAACTAATAATTTTTCTTAAAAAACATCTTATAATACTTTTAAAAATAAAAAGGAAACAAAAAAAATGAGTAATAATTCTGAATCTTGGAATCTACCTAATGAAGTGTAAATTTTGCACAGCTAAAATAATTGATAAAACCTTTGACTTAGGAAGCACGGCAATATCAAATGCATTAATAGAAAAAGAAAATCTTAATTCTGTAGAGGAAATCTTACCTTTAATTCTCTACACTTGTCCCAAATGTTTCCTTGTTCAAATTGAGACCCAAGTTTCAAGTCATAAAATATTTAACGACAAATATGTTTATTTCTCATCTTTGTCAACTTTTTGGTTAGAGCATGCAAAAAAGTATTGTAAAGAGATTGTAAATTACTTGAATTTAGATTCGAAATCATTTGTTATAGAGATTGCTTCAAATGATGGTTATCTTTTGAAAAACTTTGTAGAAGATGGCATTAATTGTCTTGGAATTGAGCCTTCACAGAGTACAGCAGATGTTGCTTTATCAAATGGTGTGCCAACATTAGTAGAGTTTTTTAATTTAGATTTAGCGATAAAACTTAAAGAACAGGGAAAATTTGGAGATTTAATAGTTTTGAATAATGTTTTAGCGCATGTTCCAGAAATCAATGATTTTGTAGCTGCTTTAAAAGTTGTACTTAAGGAAGAAGGTACAATTACCGTTGAATTTCCCCATTTATTGCAGTTAATAAACAATAATCTTTTTGATACAATATATCATGAGCATTATTTTTATTTTTCATTAATTTGTCTTAAGAAAATTTTCAAGAGTCATGGTTTGTCAATTTATAATGTGGATCAGCTCGATACGCATGGTGGTTCATTAAGAATTTATGCAACACATGAGGGAAATAATCTTGATACTACTTCAGACAAAAACAGTGTAATAAAAATTACAAAACTAGAAACTAATCAAGGAGTTAATAAATTATCTTTTTATTCGCAGTTAAGCATTAATGCTTACTCCATCAAATTAAATGCACTAAATTACCTTATTAATAAAAAAATTCTTAAAAAAAGTATAGTTGCTTTTGGAGCAGCTGCAAAAGGCAATACATTTTTAAATTATTGTGGAATAAAAAAAGATATGATTGATTTTGTAGTAGATGAGACGCCATATAAAATTGGAAAATATTTACCTCAAAGTCAAATTCCAATTGTACCTTTTGAAATGTTACAAAATGTTAAGCCAGATATAATTGTAATCCTTCCATGGAATCATAAAGAAGAAATCCTAGCTAAGTTGAAATTTACAAAATCTTGGAATGCAGAGATTGTGACATTTATACCTGAATTAAAATTGTATTAATTAGGTGTTAACTCTAGTGAATTTTTTCCATTCGAAACTAAGAATATTTTAAAAGATTCCTTAAAGCTTTAGTATATTTGTCTAAATCAAATTCAGTAAGGTTTAGTGCATATGGGAGATTAATTCCACGAGAGGAAATATCATAAGCTATTGGATTATTTGCCCTACCATTCCTTTCATCATTAAATGCTGGTAATGAACTTAAAGGATAAAAGAAAGGACGAACTGGCAAATCAAGTTTCTCTAATTCTTCTATTGCAATATCTCTTGAGACTCCATGAGATAATCCAAAGACTAATGCGCTTGCCCATGCACCATTAATAATATGCTTAGGTTCTGAATTCATTTGAATATCAGGTATGTCACTTAATCGATCTTTATAGCCTTTTAAAATCCAGCGTTTTTTTTCAACTAGTTCATTAATTCGCTTAAATTGAGCATAACCTAAAGCTGCTTGAACATTAAAAGGCATATATTTAAAAGTAATCTCTGTATTAAAAAAAGAGCCTGGTTGTCTTCCATGGTCCCGTAAAAACTTACAGCGTTGAAAAAGTTCCTCATCATCAATTAGCAGCATCCCTCCTTCACCTGTTGTGATAGTTTTAGTACGATGGAAACTAAAGGTGGATCCAACACCAAATTTCCCAGCCTTTACTCCTTTATATGTTGACCCTAATGATTCTGCTGAGTCTTCAATCATAAGAATATTATGTTTATCACAAACCTTCTGAATTGAATCATAATCGGGCATATTGCCATATAAATCTACAACGATAACAGCTTTAGTTTTTGGTGTAATTACTGCTTCAATACTATCCGCTGTTAAACACCAATTTACTGGATCTATATCTGCAAATACAGTTTTTGCTCTTTGATAAGTGATGCATGCAACCGAACCAATCCAAGTACACTCAGGAGCAATTACTTCATCACCCTCACCAATGCCTAACCCATCTAATAATAGATGCAGGGCTGAAGTGCAGTTTGTTGTCATCAGTGCATGTTTTCTATTATGGTAATCAGCAAACTCTCTTTCAAAAGTTTCTACATAATAATAGGCTTTTTCTCCATACCATCCATTTTGTAAAGCATCCATAACTATTTCTGTGTCTTCTTTTGTCACTGAAGGCCCAGCAAACTGCATTTTATTTTTCGTAGCCATAAACTTAATATTTAATTTTTTGGATCATAAGCATTTTAACTTATTAAATGCTGATTTAATTCTTGTATTTTATTTTAAAAACAATTTCTCTCTTACTTATATTTTTTCCCAACTATCAGATGCATTTTTATCAGCATTATCAGATATATATTTAAAACATAAAAAATTAATTTTTTTCAACATGTAATTCTTTTAATAAGCTCCTAGGAAGTTCCTCTTCAAGTGCAACTAATATTATTGTATTTCTCATTAATACGCTATGCAATTCATAGAAGATTTTTAGATTTTGTATAACTATTTATAAATAACACCCTATCGAGTCAATTTTTGGATTTCCAATAATTTATTATTACTAAAGATGAAATATCATTAAAGCATCTGAGTTAAGGACAAATGATATTCAGATTTTTAACTATATATTTTAATGAGCTTAAGAAACTACTCTTATTTTCATTGAATATTGC
>Ga0209482_1001179_pt1 | contig 18861 bp, 20 predicted proteins | sample CoawatmetaG10DNA_FD_187512 | JGI IMG/M metagenome (GOLD analysis project Ga0209482, IMG submission 187512) | Marine microbial communities from the West Antarctic Peninsula - Coastal water metaG104-DNA (SPAdes) (version 2) | ecosystem: Environmental > Aquatic > Marine > Coastal ...
TTTATTATTATGTTAAACACTTTCTTTTTTGGTTATCTGTCTAAACGTTGGAAAAGACTAGCAAGGGTTTTAACTTTTGTTTTTTATCCTGTAGCATTTTTTATTGGAGGTACTATGGGTAATTCTATTAATTCAAAGGGTGGACTAGGTGCTTCTGTTGCTATTATCATTTATCCTATTCTAATCATTTTAATAAGCTATACTTTAAAACCCTTTCTTATTAGGGATTCAGAATAGCTTTATCCAAATCTCTGTCCTTGTATTTATCTAATCTATCAATTATTTCTATTTGAAACTTCTGTTCTTCTTGTGGAGGTTCTTCCTGTTGAGGTTTGGTCATTACATAAGGTAGTCCAAGTTGTATTAACTTTAATATTTCTGCTTTACTCATATTCTCTAAATCAATAGAATCAATAGCCTCATTTATAATAGTAGATAGTTTGTCTTTAATCTCACTAGTTAGTTTATTAGGAGTGCCTTTAGTTCTACCTCCAAACTTCTTACCTGTCTTATTCATATCTATTTTAAACTACTATTCTTAAACAACTTTGCCTTTATTATATATAACTAATAGGGATTAACCATTTTACTAATTAACAAACCCTTACTATCATTGGATTTAGATGAGGTGTTTTTACCATAAAAAGCACTTACCCATTTTACTAATTTTTAAGCAACCTTTTTTTTGTTTGTATTATACTCCTTTTGCTTTATTTGTTTTGTAGTTCCTGAATATTCTTTAATACTTTGATACATTTCCTTAAGTTCTATGGAATCATTTAAATAGTTTTTAATTGTTGAAAGAGATAAATTGGTCGCATCCTTTAAAATAGTTTTATTCATCTTCTTTTGATTCAAATCATAGTCAATTAGTGTTGTTTTAATCAACTCGTAATTTACCTCTGCAATCCCTCTATTAATTGTAGTATTAAGATGAGTTCTATAAATCTCTTTTCTATTTTCAAAATCTTTCTTCTCCCAAACAAAGTGCGGGTTCTTTAAATACCTAATAGTAGCATTAGGTATGACGTCTGTTACATCTTTTAATTCTATTGCCTTGTCTATTATGAACTCATAACCTGCATTAGATATCACACCTCCTTTGGATATATTACGCATCCGTTTTGCAGCATCAGTTAACATATCTTTTACTGAATCTTCTGGGAACTGTTTATGAGCTGCAGCTATTTGGTTTAAGAGCCATTCAGTCTTATTCATTACTGCATAAATCTCCCAAGTAGATTTGTTAGATATAAACCATCTAAATATGGGTATATCTCTTCCTAAATCTATCATTAGATAGTCATTTCTATTATCCCACAATAACTGCTTATGCTTTCTAATTAAACTCGATTCTGTATCAATAATATTATTTTCTATTATCATTATATATACTATTTATCTACTTACCAAATGGCTTCCTTATTACCTATATAACAGGATTTAAGGTGTATTTTAAATAGAAGTAATAGACATAAAGAGTTAAAACCCTTTAATCATAGTGGTTTCATATCAAAATATTTAATTACTTTTATATACTTATTTACACTGATGAATACCTCAAAACAATTGAAAAAGTCATTTAACAGTATTGAAATATGCTATCTTCCTTTATTAAATTATGAGGTAGAAACTTGTGTTAGGTGCAGTAGTGAAAAATTCTATACTACGATTAAAAATTTTGAGAAGGCTTGTAAAAAATGTAAAACAAGATACAAGACTACCTATAATACATTGTTTCATAATGTTCGATTTGGTCTTTTAAAAGCGTTTCATATTTACATTGAAATTGTTTATGAAAAACCTCAACCAAAAGCATCAGAATTAGCAAGAAGACATAACTTAACCTATAAGACTGCTTATAACTTTAAACAAAAAGTAATAATGGATTTTGGCTTTATGCATTTGACTGAGTACTTAAAAAAGAACAGACTATCTGATTTAGATAAATTGTTGAAGTACTTTGAGAAGAGTAATTAATAGTTAATTTCTATTGATTAATCAAACTTGAAAAGATTAGAAGCTTTTTACTGTCAATTTTACTGTCAGTTTCAGCTATTTTTACTGTCAGTTTTGAGTATATTTGGATTCTAACCTTGTTAGTTTTTAAATAAAAAGTTAGGAATATCAACTGTTCAACACTCATCCAATACACTCATAAACCCCTGTATACTTGAGTTTAAAGCAAAAAAAAAGAGTAACCATTTCTGATTACTCTTTAGTAGCGGGAATTGGACTCGAACCAATGACCTTCGGGTTATGAGCCCGACGAGCTACCTACTGCTCTATCCCGCGATTTAGACTGCAAATATAATATATATATAAAGAGTTCGCCAAACTTTATTTCATTTATTTTTATTCATTTAAGAAATCACTTTAAAAATTAAAAAGAAACTATCTTTGTAGCATGAAACATAAATCCGGCTTTGTAAATATTATTGGAAATCCTAATGTTGGTAAATCAACACTAATGAATACTCTAGTTGGAGAAAAATTATCCATCATAACTTCTAAAGCTCAAACTACTAGACATCGTATTCTAGGAATTGTAAATGATGATAATTACCAAATTGTTTTTTCAGACACACCAGGAATTATAAAACCAGCCTATGAATTACAATCTTCTATGATGGATTTTGTAAAATCTGCATTAGATGACGCTGATATACTAATATATATGGTAGAAATAGGAGAGAAAGAACTCAAAAATGAAGGTTTCTTTAATAAAATCATTAGTAGTGAAATCCCAGTTATACTATTATTAAATAAAATTGACACCTCTTCTCAAGAGATTGTTGAAGAAAAAGTAGAATATTGGAAACATAAAGTGCCAAATGCTCTAGTCTTTGTAATCTCTGCTCTTGAGAAATTTAATGTAGACAGTTTATTTGAAAAAATTATAGAATTACTCCCAGAAGCTCCTGCATATTATCCAAAAGATCAATTAACCGATAAACCAGAACGTTTTTTTGTAAATGAAAAAATTAGAGAAAAAATCTTAATTCATTACAAAAAAGAAATCCCATATTCTGTAGAAGTAGAAACAGAAGAGTTTGTCGAAGAAGAAAAAATTGTTCGAATTCGTTCTGTGATTATGGTAGAGCGTGAAACTCAAAAAGGAATAATTATTGGACATAAAGGTACTGCTATAAAGAGAGTTGGAGCAGAATCAAGAAAAGATTTAGAGAAATTTTTTGATAAAAAAGTTTTTATAGAGCTTTATGTGAAAGTTAATAAAAACTGGAGATCTGACAAAATTCAGCTAAAACGATTTGGGTATAATCAAAAATAAAATACCTCCATTATTAAATTATATAAATCAATATAAACTCTTACTACAACTAATTACTTTTAGAATTATTTATCATTGAGTAAATTGTATCTTTGCAAAAATTTTCAATCAAAATGAATAACAGTATTATAGCAATTGTAGGTAGACCTAATGTAGGTAAATCCACTCTATTTAACCGTTTAACTCAAAGAAGAGATGCAATTGTAGATTCAATTAGCGGTGTTACTCGTGACAGACATTATGGGAAATCTGACTGGAATGGAAAGGAGTTTTCTGTAATTGATACGGGTGGTTATATAATTGGTTCAGATGATATTTTTGAAGGAGAAATTAGAAAACAAGTAAATTTAGCGATAGAAGAAGCAGATATTATCGTATTCGTTGTTGATGTTGAAGAAGGGATTACTCCTATGGATGCAGAAGTTGCTAAATTGCTTAGAAAAATTAAAAAACCAATTTTTACTGCAGTTAATAAAGTTGATAATGCGATGCGGGATGCTGATGCTGTTGAGTTTTATAACTTAGGGTTAGGAGATTACCATACAATCTCTTCTATTAATGGAAGCGGAACAGGTGATCTGTTAGATGCTATTGCGGAAAAAATTCCTACTCCAGATGAACTAGATTTAGATAATGATGAATTACCAAGATTTGCAGTTGTTGGAAGGCCAAATGCCGGTAAATCCTCATTCATAAATGCCTTAATTGGTGAAGAAAGAAATATTGTCACTGATATAGCAGGTACAACAAGAGATGCAATAGATACAAAATATAATAGATTTGGTTTTGATTTCAACTTAGTGGATACAGCTGGAATTAGAAAAAAATCCAGAGTTAAAGAGGATTTAGAATTTTACTCAGTAATGCGTGCAGTTAGAACTATAGAGCATTCTGACGTAATTATTCTTTTAATTGATGCTACTCGTGGATTTGAAAGTCAAGATCAAAATATCTTTTGGTTGGCAGAAAAAAATAGGAAAGGTGTTATAATTTTAGTTAATAAATGGGACTTAGTAAGTAAAGAAACAAATACATTAAGAGATTATGAAGCAAGTGTGAAAGAGCAAATTGCTCCTTTCACAGATGTACCAGTTATTTTTGTCTCTGCATTAACAAAACAACGTCTTATTAAATCAATAGAGACTGCTGTAGATGTCTTCCAAAAAAGAAAAAACAAAATACAGACTAGTAAATTTAACGACACGATGCTGGAAATTGTCAAAAACTTTCCACCACCAGCTATTAAAGGAAAGTATGTGAAGATTAAATATTGTATGCAATTACCAACACAAACACCTCAGTTTGTCTTTTTCTGTAATTTGCCCCAATATGTTAGAGATCCATATAGACGATTTGTAGAAAATAAACTACGTGAGATTTATGACTTTTCTGGAGTACCTATTACTATATATTTTAGACAGAAATAAAACTTATTATAATTTAAGTATTATTTTTAATATAAGCTTAAACTAGTTTTAGAGATAATATAAAAACCTGTGCCATAAAAAAATACTAGTATGATTAATTGGAATACAATAATTCAGTTTACAGCAAAAGGAAATTTAAATCCAGATAGCAGGTGTAATAAATTAGAAACCGAATGGGAAAAAATTTTAACTCCAGAACAATTTAGAATTACTAGACAAAAAGGAACAGAAAGACCATTCTCTGGAGAACTTTGTAGTACTTATGACGAAGGAATATATAATTGTATTTGTTGCAATACTCCTTTATTTGATGCTACTATAAAATTCGACTCCTCTTCTGGATGGCCAAGTTTTACACAACCTATTAAAGAAAATGCCGTAAAGTACCACAAAGATATCTCTTATGGCATGATTAGAGTTGAAGCCATCTGTAATACTTGTGATAGTCATCTAGGACATGTTTTTCCTGATGGACCTGAACCAAGTGGACTACGTTATTGTATTAATTCAGAATCATTGCAATTAACCAAAAATGAATAATAAGAATATTCAAATCGCTACTGTTGGTGGTGGCTGTTTCTGGTGTACAGAGGCGGTTTTTCAAGAAGTTAAAGGTGTCGAAAAAGTAGTTTCTGGATACACAAGAGGTGATGTTCCAGGAAGACCAACCTATAGAGAAATCTGTTCTGGATTAACAGGAGCGGCAGAAGTGATTCAAATTACTTTTGATGAAAATATTATTTCTTTTGAAGACATTTTAGTTGTTTTTATGACTACACACAATCCCACCACGTTAAATAGACAAGGTGCTGATAGGGGCTCACAATATCGTTCAATTATTTGCTATCATAATTCCTTACAACAAAAAATCTCTAAAGAAGTAATTCAACAAATACAACCTTATTTTAACGATACAATTGTAACCGAAATAAGTGAATCAGCAATTTTTTACGAAGCAGATCAAGAGCATCAAGATTTTTATAAAAATAATATTGGCCAAGGATATTGTACTTTTGTAATTGAACCTAAATTGGCAAAATTGAGAAAATTGCATGCAAATAAATTAAAATAAGCACCAATTTAATTTCAATAAATTTATTTTCAGTTTATTAAAGTTTGCTTTTAAACACAACCTTTTTAAGTCTTATGAAACTAAATATAAAAAATATTTTTATAAACGAATTACCTGCAGATCCTGATACAGAGAACTCAATAAGACAGGTGGAAAAAGCTGTATTTTCATTTGTTACTCCGAAAAAAACTGCAAAGTCAAAAGTAATTCATTCGTCTATCGAAATGGCTTCGGAATTAGGTATTTCTACTAAAGAAATATCTTCAAATTACTTTAAAAATATTGTAACAGGAAATCAAGTTTATCCCGAAACAAAACCTTATGCTATGTGTTATGCTGGGCATCAATTTGGCAATTGGGCCGGTCAATTAGGAGATGGTAGAGCTATTAATCTATTTGAAGTTGAACATAATTCTAAAAATTGGAAAGTTCAATTAAAAGGCGCTGGTGAAACACCATATTCTAGAAATGCAGACGGATTAGCTGTTTTAAGATCGTCTATAAGAGAGTACTTGTGTAGTGAGGCAATGTTTCACCTTGGAGTTCCAACAACACGCGCTCTTTCTCTAAGTCTGACAGGAGACCAAGTAATGCGAGATGTTTTATATGATGGAAACCCTGCGTTAGAAAAAGGCGCTATTGTATCCAGAGTTGCGCCATCTTTTCTTAGGTTCGGGAATTATGAGATTTTTGCTGCCAGGAATGATTTAAAAAACCTAAAAATACTAGTTGATTATACTATTAAATACCATTTTCCTAATATTGATTCATCTTCAAAAGAGGGCTATATTAATTTCTTTAAGTATGTGTCAAATAGAACGTTAGAAATGATTATTCATTGGCAACGAGTTGGTTTTGTTCACGGTGTAATGAATACTGATAATATGTCTATCTTAGGATTAACAATCGATTATGGACCATATGGATGGCTGGAGGATTTTAATTTTGGATGGACTCCAAATACAACAGATAATCAAAATAAACGCTATAGGTATGGAAATCAACCAAATATTGGTTTATGGAATCTACATCAATTAGCAAATGCTTTATACCCATTAATTGAAGAAGCAAAACCTCTAGAGGATATTTTAAATCAATACAAAGTTGACTTCAAAATAAAATCTTTACAAATGATGCAGTCCAAATTAGGTTTATTTACTAATGATGATGATGACTTAAACCTCATTCAACAACTAGAAGATAATTTACACCTTGAAGAAACGGATATGACAATTTTTTTCCGTTTATTAAGTGACTTTACAGATCTCCCTTCTTCTTTAGAAATAATGTCAGCAGCAGTTTATAAGTCAAATAATATTCCTAAAGATTTTAAAAAGAAATGGGGAAATTGGTTTAGCCTATACAGCAAAAGATTACTAAAAGAGTCTTTTTCTCATAGACAAAGAAAACAAAAAATGGACGCTATAAATCCTAAGTATGTATTACGTAACTATATGGCGCAACTAGCTATTGAATCTGCAAATGAAGAAGATTATTCTCTAATAGATGAATTATTTCAATTACTTAAAAACCCATATTCAGAACAACCAAAAAATCAAAAATGGTTTGCAAAAAGACCTGAATGGGCAAGAGATAAAGTAGGCTGCTCCACCTTATCATGTAGTTCTTAACTTGAAAAAAAGTAGTATTTTAGTTAAAATTATTTTTAAAAATTAATGATCCACGAACTCAAAAAAATTATTCTACAAGCAAAGGTTAATCAAGACAAAGGGCTAAAAAATGCCTTAGTTACTGTAGTTGATCTAGATGGTTCTTCTTATCGGAAGCCAGGTGTTAGAATGCTGATTTCAGAGGATAGTAAAATGATTGGTGCAATTAGTGGAGGATGTGTAGAAAAAGAAATTCTAGTTAGAAGTAAATCTGTATTTGACAAAAATGAACCAAAAATAATTTCATATGATGGTAGATATCGTTTGGGGTGTGAAGGAATTCTATATATATTAATCGAACCTTTTTTTATTTCTAGTGAATTTTATGAAAATTTTCTTGACTCAATTTCAAATAGAGAGTCACTAAAAATAGCAACTTTATTTACAAAAGAAGATGATGCCATTGGAAATTTTGGTACACAAATTGTTTTCCAAAATTTAAAACAATTTTCTTTCTCTAAGACTTTTGATTATGATTCTAAAAATAAATTATATTCTTTTAAACAAAACCTCAACCCTACATTTAATTTACTAATTATTGGTGCAGAACATGATTCGGTAAAGTTATGCGAAATGGCAGCTTTATTAGGTTGGCAAGTAGATATCATTACATCTGTAAAAGATCCTAAAAATAAATCAACCTTCCCCGGGGCAAATTCTGTAATTGGTAGTAATGCAGAAATGATAGATTTTTCTAATGTAGATTCTAATACAGGGATCGTAATTATGAACCATAGCTATGTCCAAGATTTAAAGTATTTATTAAAACTAGTTGATGAAAAACCCAGTTATCTTGGGGTTTTGGGTTCAGTAAAAAGACGTGATAGAATGTTTAACGATCTTTTTGAATATAATTCAAAAATATCTGAAGTGTTTTTAGAAAGTATTTTTACTCCAGCCGGATTAAACATAGGTGCTGAAACACCTGAAGAAATTTCAATATCTATTTTATCTGAAATTTTATCAATTATAAAAATTAAAAAACTTTAAGAGATAAATTATGAAAATTAAGGATTTAAAAAAATTGCTGATCATTTTTATAATTTTTAGCTGTAGTAATAATGGAAGTGATAACGATAGTGGTAAAAATTTGACACCTAATAACTATAAAATTCTTTCAATAGGAGATAGTTACACTATCGGTCAGAGTGTTTCAAACGAATCTAACTTTCCTGTGCAATTAAAAGACTCAATAAGACAAGAATTAAGTAATGACAAAGTAAATGTTGAAATTATAGCAGTTACTGGCTGGACAACAACGAACCTTATTGATACTCTTATTCCTATTATAAATGATAATAGCTCTGATAATATATTTAAAAATAATGATCTTATTACAATACTTATAGGAGTAAATAATCAGTTTCAACATAAACCTTTTTCTGTTTATGAAGAGGAGTTTCCTAACTTAGTTAATATAGCAATCTCACTTACAGCCTCCCAAAATAAAAGAGATGTTATCGTTATTTCAATTCCGGATTATGCATATACTCCATCAGGTCAGTCAATGTTTAATTCAAGTCAAATAAGTGAAGAAATTGATTTATATAACTCTTTTGCAGAAAGTTATTGTATTGAAAATGACATTAATTATGTAAATATTACTGACATAACTAGATTAGGATTAGCTATGCCTGAATTAGTTGCTGACGATAATCTTCACCCCTCTGGGGTTGCTTATGGAAAATTTGTAGAAAGAATTTTTCCGGTTGCTTTAAATAAATTATTAAATTAACTTTCTTAGACATGAAATTAGCTATTCTCATCTTGGCTGCGGGAAAATCTTCTAGAATGGGGAGTATAAAACAGTTATTAAAAATAAATGGGAAAACACTTTTAGAAAACACTATTGATATTTCAGAAAAAATATCTAGTACACGTGTTATTTGTGTTTTGGGAGCCAATGCAGATGAAATAAAAAAAAATACAACTTATCATAATGTAGCTTTTGTGTTAAACAAAAATTATAAACTTGGATTAAGTTCTAGTATTGTTTCTGGTATAAAATATTTGGAAAAAGAAAAAGTATCTTTCGATGGAATTTTAATACTATTAGCAGATCAACCTGCTATTCGATTAAAATATTATAATGAGATGATTAATCTTTTTTCAAAAGAAAAAGAGAAAATAATAGCATCTAATTATGGGAATCGATTTGGTGTTCCTGCAATTTTTCCAAAATCATTTACTCCAAATTTATTAAAAATAAAAGGTGATAAAGGCGCAAAAGAATTTCTTCAAAAAAATAAAAGTAAAGTTTTATCTTTAACAAGTTTTGTCAATTTATTAGACATTGACACCCCCGAAGATTATAAAGACTTCATTAGTATACTCTAAATCATGAAAGTAAATCGAAATTAAATTTGAATTATTAAACTTAAAAAATTATTTTAAATATGAATGAAATAGCATTAATATTTGCTGCTTTTTTTGGAGCAACTGCGATTATTTTCGGTGCATTCGGTGCACATTTATTAAAGAAAAAACTGACTGTCGAAAATTTAAAAAGTTTTGAAATAGGTGTAAAATATCAAATATATCACGCAATTATATTACTTATTCTAGGATTTGAGTTTACAACAAATACTAGTTTAAGTAACTATATATTTCTTGCATTTATAATAGGAACATTTCTATTTTCTTTCTCTATTTATGGTTTAGTTATATCATCTGCAATAAATAAAAAACTAAGTTTTCTAGGACCCGTTACTCCTCTAGGGGGTTTATTTTTAGTATTGGGCTGGGGGTTATTAATATATAAATTTATCCTTTAAAGTGAAGTTCCTCCATCTACGGTAATTGTCTGTCCTGTCATAAACTTTGTTTTGTCTGACGCTAACCAAACTACAGCTTCAGCTATTTCCTCCGCCTCTCCATAACGCCTCATAGGAATAACACTTTTTAACATCGCATCCATGTCTTCTCGTGCCATTTTTAATTGATCTAATAAAGCAGATTCAGTGTAACCGGGACAAACAGCGTTAATTCTAATATTTTTTCTTGCATATTCTAAAGCTGCCGATTTTGTCATTCCTACAACTGCAAATTTACTTGCTGAGTAACTTATATTATTTAAAGAGGCCTTTAAGCCCGCTAACGAAGCAATATTTACAATATTCCCGTGACCTTGTTTTACCATTTGCTGTAAAGCAACTTTCATACAATAAAAAACACCTGTTTGGTTTACGGCTATAACTCTTTCCCAGTCTTCTAGAGTGGAATCTCCTGTTTTTAATAAATTCTTAGGTCCAATTCCTGCATTGTTTACGATTACATCTAACTGTCCAAATACTTTTACAGTTTTAGAAACTAAATTTTCTACATCCTTGAATTTAGAAACATCTGCTTCAATTGACAATGCTTGACCACCATTTACCTTAATTATTTCAGCAACTTCGTTTGCTGTATCTAATTTCCTGTCTGAAACAATAACAATTGCTCCATGTTTTGCAAAGTGAATTGCAGTTGCTTTTCCAATTCCTGATCCTGCGCCTGTAACTAAGACTATTTTATTTTTTACTTCCATAATTATTTACAAAATATTAGTTTTGAATCTGATAACGAAGAGACTCTTAATTCTCTTGGATAATTTTTCATTTTTAGTAATTTAAAAAATTCATTTTTATTTAAATACTTTACAATCAATACCTCATCCCAAAGTTTTTCATCTTTAAGGCCAATAATAGTAGCTATTGGTTTTCCTTTAAAAATAATTTCTGCTTTTAATTGATTAAAAAAAGGAATTGCTGCTTCCAGATATGCTCTATATGTTTCTCTTCCAGTTTTACCTGTTTCACAAACAATCTCTTTATACTTAAGATAATTCATCATAAAAACGGGTACGTCTTCTGTGAAGTCTGATAAAATAGTTAATCCTTCCTCGTTAATTTCTTGATATTTACCTTCCGTTTTAGTCAATTTTATTCGTTTTTATAGCTTTCACTCCTAATTTACAACATAATTCAGCTGCTTTATTCAGATTAGCAAAACGTGGATCTGTAGTCCAGCCTTTTTGGTACCTATAGTAGATTTGCTGAGCAATAACAGCAATTTTAAACAATCCAAAAACATAATAAAAAATTAAATTATCTAAATTTCTTCCAGATTTTTCTGCGTATATTTTAGCTATCTCACTTCTTTTTGGATTTCCTTCAAAAATTGTTGGTGATGGAATACCTTGTTTCACAAATTCGTGATCCGAACTTATTGTCCAATAACCAAGAGAGGTCCCTAAATCCATTAAAGGATCTCCTAAAGTTGCCATTTCCCAATCTAAAACAGCGCTTACTTCTTGCCAGGAATCATCTTTAAAGACAATGTTATCGTATTTGTAATCGTTATGTATTAAACAATGATCATAATCTTTAGGTTGATTTTCTCTCATCCATTGAATTACAATTTCAGATTCTGGATAGGTATCTGTTTTTACTTTTATATATTGTTTTTCCCAATTTAAAACTTGTCTTTCTACATATCCATCAGGCCTACCTAAATCAGTTAAACCAATTGCTTTATAATCTACATTATGGAGTTCCACAAGGGTGTCTATCCAAGAGTTAGCAATAGTTTGGTAGTCCTTTACTAATAATTTTCTTTTTTTAGCTTCATTAAAATTTAAAATGATGCCTTCTACTTTTTCCATTAAATAAAAAGGCGGTTCATTTTTTGAATAGGCATACATTTTTGGTACTTTCATAAAAGTATTTGCTAAAGCGCTTTGAACTTTAAATTCACGACCCATATCGTGACCTCTTTTAATTGCACCAATGGGGGGTTTTCTTAGAACATATTCTTTATTTTCAATCTTTAATAAATATGTTAAGTTAGAGAATCCATGTGTGTATTGTTCAACAAACAAATCACTTTCAATAGAATTAATTAGATCATTCTGGAGAAGATATTTTTTTACTGAAACAATATTTAACTCTTCATCTTTCCTAACTTTTTGGTTTTCCATTTTTAACTATTACCATATTTTTTAATGCAACTTTTGCCAAGTTGATGCATATGAACTTCGTCTGGGCCGTCTGCCAAACGCAATATTCTTGCAATAGCAAAATAATGTGGTAAATAAGTGTCTTGGCTTACCCCTTTACCTCCTAAAACTTGTATAGCTCTATCTATTACTTTTAACGCCATGTTAGGAGCTACAATTTTTATCATTGCAATAATATCCTTTGCAGCTTTATTGCCTAATTTATCCATTTTATCTGCAGCTGAGAGGGTTAGCAATCTTGTTTGCTCTAGCTCACATTGAGATTTTGCAATATCTTGTCTTATACTACTATAGTCGTAAAACTTTTTTCCAAAAGCCTCTCTTTCTAATGTTCGTTGAGACATTAATTCTAATGCATATTGTGCCATACCTACTAAACGCATACAATGATGAATTCTCCCAGGACCCAAACGCCCTTGTGCGATTTCAAAGCCTCTTCCTTCTCCTAAAATTAAATTTTCTTTAGGTACTCGAACATTTGTTAGTTGAATTTCCGCATGACCTTCTGGAGAATCATAAAACCCAAAAACTGATAGGGGTCTAATGATATTTAATCCAGGAGTATCCATAGGGACTAAAACCATACTTTGCTGTTGATGTCTTGATTTAGTGACATCTGTTTTCCCCATCACTATAGCTATTTTACAATTTGGATCCATCGCTCCAGAGGACCACCATTTTCTACCATTTATTACATATTCATTTCCATCTAATTCTATAGAGGTTTCAATATTTGTTGCATCAGAAGAAGCAATATCTGGTTCGGTCATTAAAAAAGCAGAGCGAATTTCTCCATTCATTAAAGGTTTTAACCATTTTTCTTTTTGAGCATTATTTCCATATTTAGCTAACACTTCCATATTCCCAGTGTCTGGAGCTGAACAGTTAAAAATCTCTGAAATCCAGATTTTTTGTCCCATAATTTCTGCCAATGGTGCATATTCTAAATTAGTCAGTCCAGGACTTAACTCTCCATAATCTTTTGGTAAGAACAGGTTCCATAAACCAGCATCTTTTGCTTTCTTTTTTAATATTTCTGTCTCTGGAAAACGTTTCCACATATTCTTTTTATCCGCTTGAAAAGAAATGTATTCGGCTTCAATTGGAATAATATGCTCTTCAATAAAAGATATTAACTTTTGCTGAATTTCTGTTGATTTATTTGAATATTCGAAGTTCATAGTTTTATTTTTTATCCGGCAATCATATATCCTCCATCAGCAGTATACACACCGCCAGTCATATAAGCTCCGGCATTAGAGGCCAATAAGCAAGCTAAACCTACGATTTCTTCAGGATCCCCCATTCTACCACTTGGAATAGATTTTTGAATTTTTTCTAATATTTTTTCATTTTGCCAAAGTGCTGCACTAAATTTTGTTTTAATCAAGCCTGGGCAAATTGCATTAACACGCACTCCGTATTTCCCCCATTCTTTTGCTTGGTTTTTAGACAACATTAAAATAGCCGCTTTACTTGTACTATAAATACCAAGTCCTAAGCCAGGAGTTAATGCCTCTACAGAGGCTATATTAATAATACTACCTTGTTTATTAACTTCTAGATGAGGCAATACTAAATTTGACAAACTCCAAGGTGCTTTTACATTTACTTCCATGATTTTATCAAAAATTGTAGAATCTACGTCTTCAATAGGTCCAAAAAAAGGATTAATAGCTGCATTATTAACTAAAATATCTATGCGTCCTAAAGCTGAAATAGTATTATCAACCAAATTTTTTCGTTGATCTTCTTTTCCTATGTGACAAGCTATTCCAATAGCATCTAAACCTTCTAGCTTAAATTCATTTACAACGATATCACATGCTTCTTGATTTCTACTTGAAATAACAACTTTTGCACCATTTTCCGCTAAACCTTTAGCTATTGCTTTTCCTATTCCTTTACTGGATCCTGTTATAATAGCAACTTTACCTTCTAAATTAAATTGTTTGGAAATATTTGTCATTATAGTATATATTCTTTTTCATCCTTAACAGTCAAAACTTCATCACTCATTAAAGATTCTGCTAAAGAAGTAGTTTTTGGAAGCTCATATTTAAAATAAAATTTCATAGTATGAATTTTACTTTCATAGAAATTTTTATCATATTTTAATTTTCCCGCTGCTAGTGTTTCTTTGGAATCTACTGCCATTTCTAACCATAGCCAACTAAGTACAATTATACTCATGAACTCCATGAATAAATTAGCGTCGGATAAATACCGTTCGTAATTTCCTTTCATCGCAAAAGGCATCAGTTTTTGAAGTATTTTTTGCGATAATTGTAATTTACTTGATAATTGATTTGCATATGGTGCTAAATCAGAATACTCAGAAGCTAGAGTAATTGTTTGTACAATCTCTGCAGCAAGTAATTCTAGGGCTTTCCCATTTTGTAAAGTTACTTTTCTTCCCAATAAATCTTGAGATTGGATACCTGTTGTTCCTTCATATAGAGCTGAAATTCTAATATCTCTATAATATTGTTGTAATGTGAAGTCTGAACAAAAGCCATAACCACCCAATACTTGTAACCCATTATTTACTGATACTGAACCAGCTTCTGAAGGAAAAGTTTTTACGATAGGAATAATCATTTCTAAGAGTAAATTATACTTTTCTTTTTCTTCTTTATTATTACTAGAATGAATAATATCGTGGTATTTTGAAGCTAATAAAACCAAACTCAAAGAACCTTCAACAATAGATTTTTGAAGTAATAACATCCTTCTTACATCTGGATGCTCTATAATTAAGCTTTGTTTTTCTGAAGGGTTTTTCTTGCCCGTACTTGTTAATTTTCTTCCTTGGGGTCTTTCATTTGCATAATTTAAAGAAGTTCTATATGCAGCCATAGCGATCGCTGCAGCTCCTCTACCAACTGCTATTCTTGCCGCATTCATCATTAAAAACATTTGAGCTAAGCCTTTGTTTTCTTCACCTACTAACCAGCCCCTACAATCATCTGTATCTCCAAAACCTAAATGAGTAGTACAGTAACCACGTTGACCCATTTTTTGAAAATCGGCAACTGTCATTACATCGTTATGCTCAAGATTCCCATCCGTTTTAGGTCTATTCTTAGGTACTACAAATAAAGAAATTCCCTTAGTCCCTTGAGGCGCTCCTTCTATTCTTGCCAAAACTAAATGAACAATATTTTCCGCATATTGATGATCTCCTCCAGAAATAAATATTTTCTGCCCAGATATTTTATAAAAATCATCATCTGTTCGTGTTGCTTTTGTAATAATATCTGACAAAGAACTACCAGCTTGTGGTTCAGTTAAACACATCGTTCCACCCCATTGACCTGATAACATATTTGGAACATATATATTATTTAATTCCTTGTTTCCAAATTCAATAATTAATTCAGCTGCACCTTGAGTTAAACCAGCATAGCCTGGTAAATGATTATTTGCTGCATCAAGAATAAAAGCTGCAGCTTGATGAGCAATAAACGGAATTTGCAACCCACCGTCTTCGTAATTAAAAGAAGCAGAAATTATACCTAACTCCCCTCCTTTTTTCATCATTACATCTACTTGTTTGTGAACGATAACAGTTCCGTCTTTATGATGCGCTGGAGTTTCATCCATTTCTTTAAAGTATGGATATAACTCTCTATCAGAAAACTCTTTAACTGATTCTAAAAATAAATCTAAAGATTCAATATCATGATCTTGAAATCGCTCTCTAGTTAATAAGTCTTCTAGGTTGTGAACATCATAAAGTATATATTTTAAAGTTTCTAAGTCTATATACTTTTTTGGCATTATTTTGAAATTTTATAGTTGATTCTTAATTTTAGTAAGTGCTGCTTTAACTGCTTCCAATCTACTAATAATTTCATGATTATTGATGGTTCCTGATAGGTTTTTCTTCAATTTTTGCTTAGCCCCCTCCAAAGTAAAGCCTCTTTCTTTTACCAAATTGAAAATTAATTTGAAGTGTTTTACATCTTCTTGGGTAAATAGCCTATTGCCTTTAGCATTTTTTTTCGGTTTAATTATAGTAAATTCCTTTTCCCAAAATCTTATCAATGAAGTATTTACATCAAAAGCTTTAGCTACTTCACCAATTTTATAATATCTTTTTTCTGGTAATTCTATATGCATAAGAAATTTTTAATCAAATGACTGACCTTCTTCGGAGGACTTTTGCATGGCCAAGAATTCCTCGGGGGTTAAGTCTCCATAATAGAAGCTAATAGGATTAAGGGGTCTTCCGTTTTTATGAACTTCATAATGTAAATGTGGGGCAACTGACAATCCTGTGCTACCTACATAACCTATTAAATCACCACGTCTAATTTGCTGACCTCGTCTAACGACCATTCTACTCATGTGTGCATAGATTGTTTTATACCCATAACCGTGATCTATATATACTACTTTTCCAAATGTACTACTCCTTTGAGCTCTATATATTTTACCACTTCCTGAGGCATAAATTGGAGTCCCTTTGGGTGCTGTAAAATCCATTCCTTTGTGAAGCTTCCGTATTTTTAAAATAGGATGCATTCTCATTTTATACCCAGAAGCTACATAAAATCCTCCTTTTTTTATGGGTAGAATTGCAGGTATGGAAGCTAACATCTTCTCTTTTTCTTTAGCTAAAGTTACAATTTCATCTAAAGATTTAGACTGAACAGCTATTTGTTTTGATAGAATATCTACATTTTTTGTAAGATCTTTGATCATCTTGGAATTATCAAATCCATCAAGTGCGTTATATCTGTTAACTCCACCAAAACCAGCTTTTCTAACGTCATCTGATATTGGGTCTGTCTCAAAATAAGTTCTATAAATATTATTATCCCTTTCTTTAAGTTGTCCTAAAACTGCAGCGCTTTGATCTAAACGCTTATTAATTAATTTATAATGAAATTTTAAATTATCAAGTTCAACTTTGTCGGCTCTATGGGATGGAGTTATTAGAACCTGACTAAGACCTAGAAAACCAAGAATCATAAATAGCACTGCTGCTAAAAATAAAAAAAAGGATCTTTTAATATAATCGCTTTTTTTCTTCTCTATTTTTCTGTAAGACAGAGTATCTGCATCATAAAAATATTTTACTTTCGCCATAATCTTAAATATACTATTTTTGTACTTTTAAGTGATTTCCTAAAAGAAAACTCTTCAAATTTACAAAATGTTTTACAACTAACTTTTTTAGTTGTTATATTTAAAAATAAATTAACCTAATTCTTCCAATCGGAAATAATCATTTTTTATGAAATCTCAAGAAATACGTTCTCAGTTTTTAGATTTTTTTAAAGATAAATCCCATACCATAGTCCCTTCGGCACCGATGGTCACAAAAGACGACCCAACTTTACTTTTTGTTAATTCAGGAATGGCACCATTTAAAGAATTCTTTTTAGGAAACGGGAAGCCAAAAAATAGTCGATTAACAGATTCTCAAAAATGTTTACGTGTATCTGGTAAGCACAATGATTTAGAAGAAGTTGGATACGATACCTATCATCATACTTTATTTGAAATGTTAGGAAACTGGTCTTTTGGAGATTATTTTAAAAAAGAAGCTATCTCTTGGGCTTGGGAATTACTAACAGAGGTCTATAAAATAGAGAAAAATTCATTATATGTTAGTGTTTTTGAAGGTAGTAATGACTCAGATAATTTAAAAATTGATCAAGAAGCTTATGATTTATGGAAAGAACTGATTCCAGAAAATCAAATCATAATGGGGAGTAAGAAAGATAATTTTTGGGAAATGGGGGAGCAAGGACCTTGTGGGCCCTGTTCTGAAATTCATATTGATATTCGTTCTTTGGAAGAAAAACTAAAAACGCCTGGTAAAGACTTAGTAAATAAAGACCATCCACATGTTGTAGAAATTTGGAATCTCGTTTTTATGCAATATAATAGAAAAGCTAATGGCTCATTAGAAGATTTACCAAATAAACATATCGATACTGGAATGGGTTTTGAACGATTGTGCATGGTATTACAAGGTGTGAAATCGAATTATGATACAGATGTTTTTCAACCAATCATTAAAAAAATTGAACTAATTTCTAACACTAAATACGGCACAGATAAACAACAAGATATTGCAATACGTGTAATTTCTGATCACGTAAGAGCTGTTTCTTTTTCCATAGCAGATGGACAATTACCAAGTAACACAGGAGCTGGATATGTAATCCGAAGAATTCTAAGAAGAGCGGTGCGTTACGGTTTTACTTTTTTAAATAAAAAAGAACCTTTTATTTATGAATTAGTCTCAGTTTTATGTGATAAAATGGGAAATGCTTTCCCAGAACTCAAAGCACAGAAAAAACTTATAGAAAATGTTATTAAAGAAGAGGAAATTTCATTTTTAAGAGCTTTAGATCAAGGACTAGTTTTATTAGATAGAATAATTG
>Ga0209482_1001182_pt1 | contig 18820 bp, 15 predicted proteins | sample CoawatmetaG10DNA_FD_187512 | JGI IMG/M metagenome (GOLD analysis project Ga0209482, IMG submission 187512) | Marine microbial communities from the West Antarctic Peninsula - Coastal water metaG104-DNA (SPAdes) (version 2) | ecosystem: Environmental > Aquatic > Marine > Coastal ...
AAAATGGTTATGACTCTATGATGGGTGCCCGCCCAATGATGAGATTAATTGAAAGAGAGGTGCGTAAACCTCTTGCTGATGAACTTCTTTTTGGTAAGCTAAGCTCTGGTGGAACTGTTAAAGTAGGTGTTAGTAAAGATAAGATTGCCTTAACAATTAGTTAATGAGAATTCTTATAAGTAATGATGATGGCTACCAGGCTAAGGGGATTAAACAGCTTACAAAATCTCTGAGCGAAATTGCAGAAGTAATTGTTGTTGCTCCAAGTGAGAATAAGTCTGCAGCAAGTAGCTCATTAACTCTTGGAAGGCCATTAAAACCAATCCAAATTGAGAAAAATATTTATGCAATCGATGCAACTCCTACTGATTGTGTTCATTTGGCATTGTGTGGTTTTATAAAGGAGTCAATTGATTTAGTGGTAACTGGTATTAATTTTGGGGCAAATCTGGGGGACGATACTATCTATTCTGGAACCGTTGCTGGTGCTATTGAAGGGCGATTTTTGGGACTTCCATCAATTGCAATATCACTAGCTAGTTGGGAGTGTAATCACTTCGAAACAGCGGGAGAAATTGCTAAGAGATTAGTTACCCAAATTGATAAATCTGAATTATCTTTCAACACCATTATTAATGTCAATGTTCCAGATATTCCTCTTAGTGAAATTAAAGGCATTAAGAGTACTCGCCTTGGAAGCAGGCATAAATCTGAATCAAGTATTAAGGATAAAGAGGATACATCTCTTTATTGGATTGGTGAGAACGGGAAGGAAGCCGATAATTCGGAAGGCACAGATTTTCATGCAATTTCTAATAACTTTGTCTCAGTTACTCCTCTTCAGATTGATACAACTAATCATTCTGAAGTAAGGCGAGTGAATGACTGGCTTCAAAATATGGATTATTGATTCCAGGTGTCTCTAAGTCCAACTGTTTTATTAAATACTAGTCCTTCAGACTCACTGTCTCTGCAAAAGTAACCTTCTCGTTCAAATTGGCATGCTTTTTCGGTCTTTGAGCATGATAAATTTGGCTCTATAAATCCTTTTTTTATCTCAAGAGAGTTGTGGTTAATTGAAGATGATAAGTCATCAAATATAGCTGGATTTGGCTCTAGAAAAAGGCGATCATATAATCTAAATTCAGCACTAATAGCTTTGCTGGATTCTACAAAATGAATAACGCCCTTGATTTTTCTTTCATCTGATGGATTTTTACCTAAAGTGTCAGGATCATAAGTGCAGTAGATGGTTTTTATATTACCATCTTTATCAGTATCAAAATGAGTTGCTTTAATAACATAAGAATTTCTTAAGCGAACCTCTTTATTTATTGCTAGACGTTTATATTTATTATTTGGCGGTACTTCTGAAAAATCCTCTTTATCAATGTATATTTCACGACTAAAGAAGATTTCTCTGGTTCCCATTTCTTTCTTTTGAGGATGAATTGGTGCTTGAAGGGATTCAATTTTGCCTTCAGGGTAATTTTCAATTACTAATTTAATGGGGTTAATTACTGCCATTGATCGTGGAGCAGAGTTATTTAGCTCATCTCTAATTGATGATTCTAAAATTGAAATATCAGTTAAGCTATTTACTTTTGAGACCCCAATTCGTTCACAAAAGGCTCTTATTGAAGTGGGAGTATATCCTCTTCTACGAAGTCCTGAAATAGTTGGCATTCTAGGATCATTCCAGCTATTGACATAATTATTATCTACCAAGAGTTTTAATTTTCTTTTAGACGTGGTTGCATACTCTAGATTTAGGCGAGAAAATTCATATTGATGAGGTCTATTTGATGTATTAAAAGCATCTAAATTTTCTAAAGTCCAGTTATAAATTCTTCGATTATCTTGGAACTCCAGAGTGCATAAAGAATGAGTAACACCTTCAATAGCGTCACCAAGGCAATGTGCAAAGTCATACATAGGGTAAATACACCAATCATCATTTGTTTGATGGTGTGTTTCAAATCGAATACGATACAGGGTAGGATCACGCATACACATAAAGCTGGAAGACATATCAATTTTGGCTCTAAGTACACACTCACCTTCCTTAAATCCTCCCGCTTTCATTTTTCTAAATAGAAATAAATTTTCTTCAACACTTGTTTCACGATAAGGACTATTTTCTCCAGGTTCTTTAAGGGTACCTCGGAATACACGAGTTTCATCAGCACTTAAGAAACAAACATAGGATAAGCCCTTAGAAATAAGTTCTTCAGCATATTGATAAAATTTATCAAAGTAACTTGAGCTAAATTTAACTTCACCATCCCAATTAAATCCCAACCATTCGACATCTTTTTTAATCGAATTAACATATTCAATATTTTCTTTAGAGGGGTTAGTATCATCAAACCTTAAGTTGCAATATCCTTCATAAATTGCCGCAGTCTCAAAGTTAAGGCAGATTGACTTTGCATGACCAATATGAAGATACCCATTAGGCTCTGGAGGAAAGCGTGTTTTAATGACAGTATGTTTACCAGACGAAAGATCTGCGTTAATAATGTTACGTATAAAATTAGTAGATCGTTCCTCTTTATTTTGAGAGTTCATTTATATCCATTTTTGGAATAATTTAGCTTAATAAATTATATCATTAAAAGCTTAATCTAATTTGTGGGGCTTTATAGTAAATCTAGTTGTAAAATAGTTTTAATAATAGCTGAAATCAAACTTTCATCAATTGGTGATATCGTCAAGGCGATAATTTATTAAATATTCACACCATAAAATTGATTGAATTTTAGAGCAGTGCTTTTTAAGTTAAGAGGGCACCAGCCAGAAATAAATTAAATTCATAAGGTGCATTTAAAAAAACTAAAAGTGAAAAATTCTACTTGGACTATAAATATTTCATCTATTACTCTTTTTGGTTTAATACCAGGATAGCGAAATTCATTTATAACTAAGACAAATCAGATAATAGAGTCGAATTCATTAGTGAATCCATATAAAATTGATAAAAATGTTTTTTTTGACTAAAGGTATTAAAGTAAGTGAAATTGTTAAAATTTCTCAATTCTTATTGAAGGTTAATAAATGAAGATTGCTATTTGTGGAATGGGTTATGTGGGATTATCTAATGCAATGTTGCTATCTCAATATCATGAAGTTGTAGCATATGATATTGATGTTAAAAAGATAGATATGCTCAATAATGGATCTACACCGATTGAAGATTCTGATATTGATTTTTTTTTATCTCAAAAAAAACTTAATTTTAAAGCAACAATTGATAAAGAAAACGCATATAAAAATGCTGATTTTGTTATTATTGCAACACCAACAGATTATGATGTTGAAACCAATAAATTTAATACTGAGTTGGTTAAATTAGCTATTAAAGATGTAATTAAAATTAATCCAAAATCTACGATAGTTATAAAGTCTACAGTACCTATAGGTTTTACTGATTCGATAAAAGAAAAATATAGTTATGATAATATATTATTTTCACCTGAATTTTTAAGAGAGGGAAGTGCGCTTCATGATAATCTTCATCCCTCTAGAATTATTGTAGGGGGTGATTTAGTTAAATCTCAAAAGTTTGCTAATTTATTGCTAGAAGCTGCAATTAAGGAGGATGTGGATATGTTACTCACAAATTCAACTGAAGCAGAAGCAGTTAAACTTTTTTCTAATACTTATTTAGCAATGAGAGTAGCTTATTTTAATGAGTTGGATTCATATGCAGAATCAAATAAATTAAACAGTAAGCACATTATTGAAGGAGTTGGGCTAGATCCTAGAATTGGATCACATTACAATAACCCTTCTTTTGGTTATGGAGGCTATTGCCTACCAAAAGACACTAAGCAACTTAAACAAACTTATAAGAATATTCCAAATAGCTTAATTAGTGCAATTGTAGATGCTAACTCAGTCCGAAAGGACTTCATTACCAATTCTATAATTAAAAAAAATCCAACTATTGTAGGTGTTTATCGATTGATAATGAAAAGTAATTCTGATAATTTCCGGGATTCTTCAGTTATAGGAATTATAAAAAGATTGAAATCTAAGAAAATTAAAGTAATAATTTTTGAACCAGTTTTAAAAGAAAAATTATTTTTTAATTCATCAGTTATGAGTAATTTAAACGAATTTAAAGAAAAATGTGACATTATTATTGCTAATAGGATGGCGCATGACCTTGAAGATGTTCAACATAAGGTCTATACCCGTGATTTATTTCACAATAACTAACCATCTAAATTATAAATTTTAAGCTTTGTAGGTATAATCATTTTTTTTCTTTTTTATTAAACTATTTGTAAAAGTGAATGTTCTAAATAAAAAAATTGCACTAGTTGGATTAGGTTATGTAGGGTTGCCTTTAGCGATTGAGTTTGGAAAAAAATTTGAAGTTGTTGGCTATGATATTAAAAAAGAGAGAATAAGTGAACTATTAAATGGAATCGACTCTACCTTAGAGTCCTCTTCTCATGAAATTCAATCTTCAAGTTATCTTTCCTTTACTTCTAATGTAGATAATATAAAAGATTGTGATGTTTACATAATAACAGTTCCAACACCTATAGATTCTGAAAAAAAACCAGATTTAACTCCCTTAATTAATGCGACTAAACTTGTTGGTGCTAATATTACTAAAGGTAGTTTAGTAATTTTTGAATCTACAGTTTATCCAGGTGCAACTGAAGAAGTCTGTGTACCAATTTTAGAAGAGATATCTTTTTTAAAGTTTAATCAGGATTTTTTTTGTGGTTATTCACCAGAACGAATTAACCCTGGAGATAAAGAACATAGAATTACTAATATCAAAAAAATTGTTTCAGGCTCTAATCCTGAAGTTGCAAGTATAGTTGATGCAATTTATAGTGAGATTATCATTGCTGGTACTCATAAAGTAGCAAGTATCAAAATAGCAGAGGCAGCCAAAATCATTGAAAATTCCCAGCGCGATGTAAATATTGCATTAATCAATGAATTGGCATTAATCTTTAATAAGCTAGGAATAGATACTGAAGCAGTTTTAGAGGCTGCAAATACAAAATGGAACTTCTTACCATTTACTCCAGGCCTAGTGGGGGGTCATTGCATTGGTGTGGATCCATATTATTTAACATATAAAGCTGAAAAGTTAGGATATAGTCCAGAAATAATTCTTGCAGGAAGAAGACTTAATGATAGTATGGGAAGTTATGTAGTTAATCAGGTTTTAAAGTTAATGACCCATAAATCAATTAATTTGAAAAATTCTAATGTATTAATTATGGGATTAACATTTAAAGAAAACTGTCCAGATACTCGGAATACTCGGGTTATTGACCTAATAGAAGAGTTTAAAGAGAATGGTTGCAATGTTGATGTTTTTGATCCATGGGTTGATTCAAAGCAGTCGAGTCAAGAGTATTTAATAAAAATGGTAGAAGAGCCTCTTAAAAATAATTATGATTCGATAGTGCTTGCTGTTGCCCATGATATTTTTAAAAACCTTTCATTAGAAAAAATAAAAGAATTCGGAAAAGAGAATCATGTTTTATATGATATTAAATACATACTAAAGGCTTCTGAAGTTGATGGAAGATTATAAAAATGACAAAGTATGAAGAATTAGAAGATAATCTCAAAGAAACTCAAAGTGTTTGGTTAATTACTGGAGTTGCAGGCTTTATAGGTTCAAATTTATTAGAAAAACTACTTGTTCTCAATCAAAAAGTCATTGGGTTAGATAACTTTGATACTGGGTTTCAAAAAAATATTGATCAGGCAGTCAAAGATGCTGCTAGATTATCTGGGCAATCAATTTCTAGTTTAAATAATCATTTTACTTTTATTCATGGAGATATTAGATTATTGGATGATTGTAAATTAGCCTGCATAGGAGTTGATTATGTTCTTCACCAAGCTGCTATTGGCTCAGTCCCAAAGTCGATTGAAGATCCAATATTTACAAATAAAGCCAATATCGATGGCTTTCTCAATATGCTTGTAGCATCTAGAGACGCAAAAGTAAAAAAGTTTGTATATGCTGCTTCCAGTTCAACATATGGTGATCATCCGGATTTGCCTAAAGTAGAGAGTCAAATTGGAAACCCCTTAAGTCCCTATGCTGTAACAAAATTAGTTAATGAGCTTTATGCTGATGTTTTTTCAAGAGTCTATAACTTTCAGTCTATTGGGCTAAGGTATTTTAATATTTTTGGAAAACGACAAGATCCGAATGGTGCTTATGCAGCAGTTATTCCAAAATGGATAAGCAACATACTCAATCAAGAAAGTATTTTTATAAATGGAGATGGTGAGACTTCTAGGGATTTTTGTTATGTTGAAAATGCAATTCAAATAAACTTATTAGCAGCCACTACTGAAAACCCCGATGCTATTAACCAAATATACAACGTTGCTTTAAATGATAGAATTAGCCTTAATGATTTGTATTCATTACTAAGAAAAAATTTATCATCATGTGTTGATAGTCTTAAATTTAAAGAGGTAGTTTATCGAGATTTTCGAGATGGTGATGTTAGACATTCTATGGCAGATATTTCTAAAGCAATTGCCTTATTAGGCTACAACCCAAAATATTCTGCACAAAAAGGCCTCGAAAAATCAATTGATTGGTATATTACTCAAAATAGTAAAAAATAATATAAAAACTTCCTATGACTTTAGATACTGAAATTAAAAATGTTCGTAATGTTTCTCGCTATAGAATTGGAGAGGGTGCGATTTCAGATCTTCCAAAATTAATTCAAGAATTAAGGTCGCGTGAAAACCAGCCAGTTCTATTTTGTGTGGACGAATTTTTTCATGGTAATGAATCTGTGCTTAAAAAGCTTGGTGGAAACTCATCTGATGAATATATTTTTGTTCCAACAGCAGAAGAGCCTTCTACGGACTTCATAGATGAAAAAATTTCTGACCTCCATAAAAAAAACTTCAGTTTACCATCAGTAGTAATAGGAATGGGTGGTGGAACAACAATGGATGTTGCTAAGGCAATCTCAAATCTTTTAACAAATGGAGGTAAAGCAGCAGATTACCAAGGATGGGACTTAGTTAAAAAGCCAGGTATATTTAAAGTAGCCATACCGACTTTATCAGGAACTGGCTCTGAAGCAACAAGAACTTGTGTAATGATAAATAAAAGTTCTGGCTTGAAGCTTGGTATGAATAGTGACTTTACTGTTTTTGATCAAATTATCATGGATCCAAGCTTAACAAAAACTGTCCCAAGAGATCAGTATTTCTACACTGGTATGGATGCTTATATTCACTGTATTGAATCTCTTAATGGAAGTTTTCGTAATGCAATTGGTGATGCTTATTCTTCTCAAACAATTGCTCTTTGTCGAGAGGTTTTTTCTAGTGAAGATATGATGTCAGATGCAAATAGATCTAAGATGATGGTAGCCTCTTATCTTGGAGGTTGTGCAATTGCAACAAGTTATGTAGGAATAATTCATCCATTTTCAGCAGGTCTAAGTGTAGTTTTAGGAATTCACCATTGCTTAGCTAACTGTATTGTAATGAGCGCTATGCAGGACTTTTATCAAATAGAATATAACGAGTTCTGGACAATGGTTAAAAAACAAAATATCCATATTCCAAAAGGTGTTTGCAAAAATCTTTCAAATGAAGACTATGACAAACTTTATCAATCAACTATTATTCATGAAAAGCCACTTACAAATGCATTGGGTGCCAACTTTAAAAACGTACTTACAAAAGATATAGTGATTAAACTTTTTAAGGAGATGTAGGTAATGAAATATAAAATTCCTTTTAGTGGTCGAGCTCATAGTTTTACAAAAGAAGAGCAAGATACTGTAATTGAAGTTATGCAAAAAGCAAATCCATTGACTCAAGGAGTATATCAAGAATCTTTTCAAAAAAAGTTTTGTAATTTTATGGATGTGGATTATGCCTTTGCCCTAAATAATGCTACAAGTGCACTCGAGTTATGTGCTCAATTATGTCAATTTAACTTAGGTGATGAAGTTATTATTCCAAGTCATACCTATACAGCCTCTGCCTATCCTTTTTTAAAAAAAGGTGCCAAAATTATTTGGTCAGATATAGATTTAGAGACCCGAGTAGTTACAGCAAAAACTATTGAGAGCTGCATCACTTCAAAAACTAAGGCAATAGTTGTAGTTCATCTTTATGGCTATTGCGCAGATATGCCAAAAATTATGCAGTTGGCAAAACGGCATAACTTATTAGTTATTGAAGATAGTGCTCAAGCGATTGGTGCAAAAATTAAAGGAAAAATGGCTGGAACATTTGGTGATTTTGGGGTTTTTTCTTTCCATTCGCATAAAAATATAACTACTCTAGGTGAGGGCGGTATGCTTATCGTCAAAGATGAAAAAATTGCTAGTATTGTTCCTCTCTTAAGGCATCATGGACATTGTGATTTTAGTTATGATCGAAAAAATTATTGGTTACCTGCAATGGGTAATCTTGACTTTCCAGAGCTATATGGTAATAAATTGTGGCCTAATAATTTTTGTTTAGGCGAGGTTGAGTGTGCATTGGGTGAAAAATTACTCGAACGCGTCGAGTTGATAAATGCAGATAAAAGAAAACGTGCTCTTCAATTTATTGATGAATTAAAAGAATTTACTGAGTTAGAGTTTCATAGAGTTGACTCTACTAGACATAATTATCATTTACTTGTAGCAAGATTTATTGATAAAAAAAGAGATACTTTTATTGAGAAGATGTCTAAAAAAGGCGTTCAGTGCGTTGTTCAGTATTACCCACTTAATAGGTATGATTTTTATAGAAAGGCTGGGTATGGTGATGCAAAATGTCCTTCAGCAGATAATTTTTACGATAATATGGTTTCCTTTCCATTCAGCCACATAATGGATAATCAAACCTTTGAAGATATGATTGATATTACAAAGACTGTTCTATCAGAGCTGGCATGAAAAATGATAATTTCAAAGCAATAATTCCAGCCCTTAAAAAAAATGTTGCATTTCAAGATGATTTAGTAAAAAAACTTTCAGGGATTACTCTAATTCAAAGGGCAATTAATAAAGCATATGATTTAGGCATAGAAGCTAAAAATATTTTTTTAATGACTGATTCAGAAGAGATAAGAGTTATTGGTGATCGAAATAATATAAATACTTTCTGGGACTCTAATTTAGTTTGGGAAAAAAAAATCTATGCTGATAAATTATGGAGCTATTTACAAAATATAACAGATCCTTCAGATTATATTATTTTTCTATCTCCTTATGCTCCATTACTATCCGTTAGTACAATTAATTTAGCTTTGAGTGATTTAATTAAGAGTAAAAAAATTGCTCTTAAGCCTTTCAAAGAAGTAACAAGGCACCTCTATGATGGAGCTAATCAAAGTGGTTTTGATACATTATTTGGAGATAAGCAAGAGATTCATAAGATTGAATTAAAATCCTTTTCCCTTCTGACAGGGAATTATTTTATAAATGATTTTGAAGACCAGGTGGGAATATTAGAGTGGCCTATTAAAAATGATATATTTGAAATAGAGTCACATAAAGATTGGTGGGTTTGTGAGAAGCTTATAGATAGAAAAAAGATTATTTTTCGAGTGGTGGGTAATCAAACTATAGGAATGGGGCATATTTATAGAGCCCTTTCGCTTGCTCATGAGATTACTAATCATGAGGTACTATTTGTTTGTGATATTCAAAGTGATAGTGTAGTAAATGCCATGAATAATTATAATTATTGGCTTGGTATTTATGATTCCAGTAAAATTGTTCAAAGTATGATTGATCTGAAGCCTGACTTAGTGATAAATGATATCTTATCTTCAGATGAAAGTGACATACTCCCTTTCAAGAGAATTGGCGTCAAGACTATTAATTTTGAAGATCTTGGTCCTGGAGGAAGACTTTCTGATCTTACAATTAATGAGCTTTATGATGTACCACTTTATAATTCTGAAAATACTCTCTGGGGACATGATTACTTTTTTATTCGTGATGAGTTTAATTCTGCAAGACCTCATATTTTTGAAAATAATATTAAAAAAATAATGTTGTCATTTGGAGGGACTGACCAACACAATCTTACATATAAAGTTTATGAAATTATAAGAAAACTTTGTGCTGAAAATAAAATAGATATTCATATTGTGACAGGTCCAGGTTATAAGAATCATAAAATCTTACAGAAGCAAATTAAAGGAGATACGGGAGTCTTTTTGACACAAGCTACTGGCGTTATTTCAAATATCATGGAAAAATGTCAATTAGCAATTGTATCAAATGGAAGAACAGTTTATGAGCTAGCTCATATGAATATTCCTTCAATTGTTATTTCTCAACATGAAAGAGAGGCTGAACATACTTTTGCTTTAGAGGAAAATGGATTCTTAAATATTGGCTTATACAGAAAAGCTTCTTTTAATAATCTTATTGAAAAGAACCTATTGAAATTAATTAATAATAAAAATTTTCGCCATAAACTATTTTTAAACACAATGAAATATAGTTTCCAGGCTAACAAGCAGAAAGTTCTTAATAGTATAGATCAGCTCTTAATGACAAAAGAGGTGAAGTAATTGGAAAATGTTGCTATAGTCCAAGCACGAATGATGTCATCAAGACTTCCAAATAAAATACTTCTAGATATTAATGGATATCCAATTTTTGAGTGGGTATTTAAGCGACTAAAAAAATCTAAAAATTTGGACCTTATAGTTTTTGCCCTTCCAGACTCTAAAGCTGATGATATATTAGAAGAGCGACTTATTAAATTAGGAGCAAAAGTTTTAAGAGGTAGTGAAAATGATTTAGTAGACCGTTTTTATCGAGTTGCCCAAAAAGTTGACGCTCAGAAAATAATTAGAGTCTGTGCGGATAATCCATTCATTTGTGCAAGTGAGGTTGATCGACTTATAGACTTTTATAATTTTTCTCATGCTGACTATGCATATAATCATATTCCAAAAATGAATCTTTATCCAGATGGTATTGGTGCTGAAATCTGCTCAATGAAAATACTTGAAGAAATTAATAAAAAAGCAACTTCATCTCAGCATCGTGAACATCTGTTTAACTATATTTGGGATAATAAACTTAATTATGAGATTAAGACATTTGACCCGCCAGATAATTTAGCCTTTCCGAGTCTGAAGTTAGATGTTGATACTATGAGTGATTATCTAAAACTAACTAATAAGAATTACCAGATTGATATGACTGCTGAAGCGATAATAAGGGTATCTTTAGGAAAAAAATATGAAATTACTTAATTTATTTAAAGAAGATTTTAGTCGTAACGATTTGGTTAGGATGCCGTATATAATTGCAGAAGCAGGCGTAAATCATGAAAATGACATAAACATTGCATTCAAACAAATTCGTGAAGCAAAAGAGGGTGGAGCTAATGCAATAAAATTTCAAACTTATAAAGCAGAAACTATTGCTAGCAAAAATTCTCCATCATACTGGGATACTTCAAAAGAGCCAATTAAAAGTCAATTTGAGCTCTTTAAAAAGTACGATAGTTTTTCAAAGAAAGAGTTTTATAAATTAAAAGAATACTCTGATGAAATAGGTATCGAATTTCTGAGTACACCATTTGATGTTGACTCTGCCACTTATTTAAATGAGATAATGGATGTTTTTAAGATATCTTCATCAGATATTACCAATAAACCATTTATTGAATTTCTTTGTGACTTTGGAAAACCAATAATTATTTCAACTGGTGCATCTCATTTAGATGAAATTACTCAAGCAATTGGGTGGATAGAGTCAAAAGGGGTTGATGTAGCAATTCTTCATTGTATTTTAAATTATCCCACGAATGACTCCAATGCTAATTTGGGAATGATAAAGGATCTTCAAGCGAAATTTCCTAGGCGAATTATTGGTTATTCTGACCATACTCTACCAAATGACTTAAAGAATTTAGAGATGGCTACTATTCTTGGTTCAGCAATTATTGAAAAGCATTTTACTCATGACAAATCATTGCAAGGCAATGATCATTATCATGCGATGGATAAAAATGACTTAATACAATTTCATGAAGTACTAAGAAAAATGTTTAATATTCTTGGAGACCAAAAAAAATATCCACTTCTAGATGAACAGTCAGCAAGAGACAATGCTAGAAGAAGTTTAGTTGCTTTGACTACAATAAATAAAGGCGATGTAATTGCTAAGCATCACTTAACCTGGAAACGACCTGCTTCAGGTATTTGTCCTTCAGAGATAGGAAATGTCATCGGAAAAAAAGCTGTTAGACATATATTAGATGATGAAGTTATTAAATGGAATATGATCATATAATTGTGACAGAGGATTATCCCTTTTTAGCCTTAGTTTCCAAGCAAAAAATAGATAATAATATTGAGTGCATTGGACCTTGGTGTTATCTGGATGATTTTGCAAATGGTGATTTCTCTAGCCTTAATAAAAATTATCATATTGCGGGTAAAGAAAATCCAAATAAATTAAAATTATCTGCAAATGCTGATGAGTACCATGATAGATTCATTTGTCATTTAAGCGGTGTATTAAATCAACACCATGGAAGAAACTATTCTCAAAAATACTGGAGTATTCTTCTTTCCGCCTCAGTTACCTATGTGATTGAATCTGTTTTAAATAAAATTCATTTAATTGAAGACAATAAAAATGATTATGAAGCAGATGTCTTTGATTTAAAGTCTCACCCAGTTATTAACTCAACTAGGTCATTAATGGGTTGGTTAAATAGTGATGACGGAACTCTATATACCTTTTCTTACATATTATTACACTCGAATCAGAATAAAATTATTATTAAAAAAAGACATAATTTTATTCAAAAAAAAATAGGTTTATTTAGAAGGTTGAACATTAGTAGAAGAGTAATATTAGAGTACTTAAAAACATATCTGGCAATTTTCTTTAGTTTAAAAAATGGAGTCTATATAGAAAGTATTCCTGGATTAAGTTTTAAAGATATAGTTTCGCTAAATATCCAAAATAAAGAAAAAATAAAGAAATTACTATTAGCTAAAAAAGCAGTAGCCTCCAAGAGGGTAAAGAGAGAAAAAATATTTTCAGAATTTGAGCCAAAAAACCTTGAAGAGGAGGTTATTCAGTCAATTTTAACTTATACCTTGCCAACAATTTTTTTTGAAAATTTTAAGAAATATGAAAAAATATGCTCCCTACCATCATATTTAATTAATCATTCTTTTGATAAACTATATTGTGGGCCATTATTTGGTGGGAATGATATAGCTAAATTTATTTTTTCAAAATGTGTTGATAACAAATCAGAATTAATTATCAGTCAGCATGGCTCTAACTATGGGACAGCTTTGGTTTTTACTACCATGAATTTGTGTGAGTATAAGAATTGTGATAGTTTTATTTCATGGGGTTGGAAAGCTCATTCAGATTACAAAATAAAAGTTAAATCATTGCCATCACCATATTTAAGTAAATTAAAAACTAATTATAAAAACATATCAATTAATGAAATAGTGTTTGTTGGAAATAATTTAAGTATTTATGGTGATAGGATTTCTTCTGGACCAAATGCTCAAGAGTTATGTAAATTTTTTAATGATAAAGCTAAGTTTGTAGGCTATTTATCTGACCAAAATTCAAAGTTATTAAGATATAAACCATATCCTGCATCAGGTAATGGTTTAATTGATGAGGCTAGTTTTATTAAATCAAAAGTCAAAAATATTATTTTTAAAGAAGATAATAATCATTTTTTAACTTCAAGTAGATTATTAGTCGTTGACCATCCTGGAACAATAATGTTAGAGAGGTTTGTAGTTAATAAACCAATTATTATATTTTTTGATAAGGCAATTTGGTCTTTTTCAAAGCAATCCCAGGAATTTTTTGATTTATTAAGCGAAGTTAATGTAATACATTACAGTCCATATCTTGCAGCTAATTTTGTAAATATTAATTATGAATTATACGAAGAGTGGTGGTATTCTGATGAAGTTCAAAGAGTGGTCACATTATTTGTAAACAGTTATGCAAAGAATTCTTCAGATTTTATTAATGAATGGAAAGAATATTTCTCGATTCATTAATAAATTTCTTTTTTGTTTTTAATTACGACTATTAATCAATTTTTTTTACTTAGAAAGTTATAATAATTATTCCAAATAAGATTAAATTAAAATTCATATGAATGGTATATAATTTATCTTTATCAGTGTCTATTTACAGCTCATAGTTGCATATGAAGGTTATTAAATTAAAGTATGTAAATATTCTAATTATATGTATGTCTTTATTCCTCAAATTTAATTATATTAAAAATAGGGTTAGCTAATGGTAGAGACAAAACAGCTTATTTTTGGATTACTTTCAACTATCGACAATCCCTTACTTCCATTTTTTATTGAAGGTATTGCTTCTCAAGGATTAAAAAATATCGTTGTTATACTTGATTCAAAAGTTAGAACTAAAGTTCAAAATAAAATTTGGCATGATCGAACTGGAGGGAACTTCAATGGAGGAGAGGGTCATAAAATTAATATTTATAATTTATCATCTCTAAGGATTCCATTTTTCTTTGTTGAAAATCACAATGATCAAAATTGTCTTGATTTGATTTCTAATAACAAAATAGATTGCCTCTTAAATGCTGGTACTCCTAGAAAAATTTCTAAAAAAATATTAGATTGTGTCTTACATGGCGTTGTTAACATTCATCCAGGAGTCCTTCCACAGTATCGAGGCTGTACTGCTGTTGAATGGGCAATACTAAATGATGATAAGGTTGGAAATACAGCTCATTTTATGGATGAGGGATATGATACAGGTAACTTAATTCTCTCTGAGTGTTATGAGTTTCCAGAAGATGCCTCATATGAATCTATTCGTATAAAAGTATATAAAGCTGGATGCTTATTTGCTGGTAAAGCTTTAAAAAGGATTAATGATAAAAAAATGACACCAAAAGATGGACTTGTGCAGCTAAATGATGATGCTAAATATCGCAAACCAATTCCAGATGAAGATTTTCGTGTAATGCTCAAAAAAATTGAGAGTGGTATGTATTTATATCAAAAACACTAAAGTGGAGGAGCTTTTAAATACATTATAATGTTACTAGCTCTAAAAATAATACTTTAGAAGTATGATGATTTTAAATAGCAAAGGTTTGGATAAAGGGAAAATATGATTATTGGTGCAATACTTGTTGCTAGATTAAGCTCTACTCGCTTACCTAAAAAAAATATTTTAAGGGTTTCTGGGAAGCCAATGATCGAACAATTAGCTGATCGTGTTTTAAAAGCTAAACTTGTTGATAAGGTTATTATTGCTACAAGTAATCTTCCAAGCGATGATCCCCTAGAAGAATTAGCAAAAAAAAATGGAATAGGCTGCTACAGAGGTAGTTTAGATAATGTTATGGAGCGAATTAGCATGGCCTCTTCTTCTTATGGCTGTGATACGATTGTGGAAATATTGGGCGATAATCCTTTGGTGCATTCTGATTTAATTGATAATGTTATCGAATTGTATTTAAATGAAAAATTAGATTATGCTGCTAATATTACAACTGAATATAAACCATATTCGATTGGAAAAAAATTATTTCCTATTGGATTAAGAGTGCAAGTTTATTCGAAGAAAGTTGCAGATCAGTATTGTAATTACCCTGATTATCCTTCAAATGGACGCCATCCATGTGCCTTTATATTTGATCATCCAGAGAAGTACAAAGTTGGCTATTTAGAGGCAATTGAAAAATGGGCATTCATTAACTATCCTGATTTAAATTTTGCTGTCAATTACCCAAAGAATTTTGAATTAACAAAAAAAATATTTGCATGTAATTACCCTTCAGATAATAATTTTGATCTAAAGCTAATTTTTAATCAATTAGATAGAGAGCCTAAACTTTTAGAACTTTTTGGCCCAGAGTGAAATTAATAATAAGGCTTATAGATTGAAAGAATTACATGCAGGTATTATTGGTTGTGGCCAGATTGCAGGTGGGTATAACTTAAATTGCAAAAAAGGCGAAAGTTTGACCCATGCCTGTAGCTACAAGCAAATTGAAGGTGTAAGGATTACTGCAATTTGTGATCCAAGTGCGGTTGTTCGTGATAATTTTGCTAAGAAATGGAATGTAAAAAAAGTATATGTAAGTCATGAAGAAATGCTAATGAATGAGAAACTCGATATTGTTAGTATTTGTTCTCCAGCAGAGTACCATCTCGATGCTTTTAAAAGCATATCTAAAAATTCATCTATTAAAGGAATTTTTTGTGAAAAACCACTATCATTCGATCTAAAAGAGGCTAAAAAAATAGCTGAATTAGCAAAAGGAAGGATTGTAGCGTTAAATTATTTTAGAAGATGGAATCCAACTCTATTATCTCTTAAGAAAAATCTTGAAGAGAATCTATATGGTTCAGTAAGTTATATTTCTGTTCGATATACAAAGGGTTTATTAACAAATGGCTCTCATTTAGTTGACTTACTATACTGGTATTTTGGGAAGCCATACCATATTGATAAATATCACACTCATAATCCTCAATCAAATGATCCTGGAGTTGATTTCAAGCTATCATTTTTGAATGGATTAAATGCTGTTTTTTTACATGTTCCTTCTGTTCCTTACACCTATATAGAAATAGATATTCATACTGATATGGGTAAAATCTCAATAAAGCAAAGAGGCCAAAAAATTACTTGGTCAGAAATAGTTGAAGAGCCCTCTTACAATACCTTTAATATACTTAAAGAACAGAAAATTATTGAGACTGAGTGGAAAGATTGCCCTACAAGAGCAATCAAGGAATTAATAGGTGTGATTAGAAATGGGGGGAGTTTAAGTAGCAGTATTAAAAATGGTATTGATGTATCTGAAATTTGTGAAAAGATAATTAAATCAAAATAGGGGATAACAAATGAAAACTATTTTATTTGCAAGATATTCAATTGTTCAATGTCTTATTATGATGCCTGAAATCAGGAATGTAAAAAAAATTCAATTCCAGCCGACTATAAGGTCAATTGATTTTCAGTCTCCTATTTTAAAAACTGTAGTCCAAAAACTTATAAGATTTATAAATCCTAATTGCATTTTAGAGGAGTTTTCACGAGAAATATTTATAGAAGAAGAGTGGTTGGCTAATAACGTTGCAATGAATTTAATTGCAAATTCTGTCAAAAAAATAGATAGATTAGGCCCAACTTTTTTTTTAGAAAAAATCCTTAGCTCAGGAAAAGTAATTAAGTATTTTCAAGGAGTCCAAACCTATTTATTACCACCTTCACTCGCGTTTGAGGAGGTGAGAAGGAGGATTGTAAAAAATCAGAATATTTTATGCGTGCCTGGATGGGAGTTAACGGCTGATATGAAGTCAGAGCTGGGTATTTTAAGGTCTATATTATTAATTAATATATATAGATTAAATCATTTGATACTTTATTTTTCCTTTTTACTGGCTACTTTACCAATCCCATTGGTGTACCTTTTAGTTCGTATTAGAAGGGGGTTTAGATTTAGTTATCTTGATAATAAAGAGTATGTTCTTTGCATGCCAGTAAATTTGGGGTTTCAATCGGAAGGTAAACATATTCTTAATGGTGTTTTAAAGCAAATGGATGATAGTTATCTATATGGAAAAGGATTGTTACCAGGAAATATTCTCCATGTTTTTGGTAAATGGCAGTTTAGCAATTCTAATAAAGAAAAATTTCAATCTGAGATGAATAGTTCTGGTTATAGCTATACCGATAATAATTTATATAAATTGACACCAAAAATCTTCCTAATTATTTTAAAAACTCAAATCAAGGTGCTTTTATTTTCATTCATTGCAGTTTTTGGTTTTAGATTTAATCGAGAATCTGTCATTATGACAAAATCCCTAATTAAGGCGCTTTATGGTTTTTTTGAAAAAAATTTAGAATTAACAAATGTTAAATATAAAGTTGAATTAGTCAAAAATGATTACAATCCTAGACATGTTATTGACTCAATAGTCCTAGAAAAATATGGTGTTAAATCTATAGGCATTCAGCATGCTGGTACACCATATGATTGCCCTCAACTTAATTTTGTAGAATTTGATGTGTACTCCATTTGGGGTGATTACTATGCTAATTTTTTCAAAGAAGGCTGGAAAGATTTAAGATTAGCAAAAACTGGGCGAGAGATTATTGATTCTATGGTTATCATGAATTCGAATAATGAAAAAATAGAAAGTATAAATAATAAGTTAGATCTAAAATATGGCAAGACAAAATTTCGTATTATCTTCTTATTCTCTGGACCAAATTATCTTACTAGAGAGTCAATGTGGAAAGAGCTCTATAAGGGCTTTAAAGAGGTTTCTAAATTAAATTTTGAATTTCAAATTATATGTAGGCTTCGTGAAGACTCTCATAAAAGTCATCCATTTATAAAAGAAACTATGGATTTTGCAATTAGCAACTCTTGCTTTATAACTGAACAGTTAGAATTTACTACTCAAGAGTTGATGTTAATTGCTGATTTGATAATAACTCCAAACTCCTCATTTGCAATTAATGAAGCACTAGTAATTAATAAAGATGTTTACACGTTTGATTTAACTGGCAATGCAAAGCTTTTATTTGCAAACTATGGAGCAGGTCTTGTTATAGATTCAGCTGACAATCTAATTGATGTAATTAAAGGTTTGGAAAATAATTTTCAAGGGTTAACTTATAATAAGAATGTATTATCTAATGATCTTAATTATCATTCTGATGGAATGAACTGCAATAGAATTCGAGATGAAATCTTATCATTAAGTATTCAAAAATTATAAGATAGTAGAATCATTTTAAAAGTTTTTTTAAGTTTAAAT
>Ga0209482_1001183_pt1 | contig 18784 bp, 18 predicted proteins | sample CoawatmetaG10DNA_FD_187512 | JGI IMG/M metagenome (GOLD analysis project Ga0209482, IMG submission 187512) | Marine microbial communities from the West Antarctic Peninsula - Coastal water metaG104-DNA (SPAdes) (version 2) | ecosystem: Environmental > Aquatic > Marine > Coastal ...
ATTGTATACCGTCAGCAAAAAGTGAACTAATAAGGGTTAAATTATAAGAGAGTGTTTTAAACAGAGTAAACACTTAAATTTAACTACAATGGGAAAGAAGAGAAATACAAGTTCATTAATAAGTGAACTAAAAAGGAAGACACGCAAGGCATATAATTCAGAGGAAAAAATCAGAATTGTAATTGAGGGTATCCGAGGCGAATTGAGTATTGCTGAACTCTGTGGTAGGGAAGGCATTCATCAAGCAAACTATTACAAGTGGAGTAAGGATTTCATGGAAGCGGGCAAGCACAGGTTAAATGGCGATACCATGCGAGAAGCAAATACCTCAGAAGTTCAAGAATTAAAAGGTGAGAATACCTCTTTAAAGGAACTGGTAGCAGATCTTTCACTAGAAGTGAGAGACTTGAAAAAAGACCCAGCTGACCACCCAGAATACCGTGATGTAAAAGTTGTGCTTGACTATAAATAGGGAGTTTGAATTGAAGTTTTTGATATCTTACTCTAGGAATATAATAAAGATATGGGTAATTTTCATACGCAAAACACTTGTTTACATGAGTTTATAGGCATTGAACACCCCAAACAAAGCGTCAGACATGTGCATAATCCTTGGTTGAAGGATTTATGGTGCCTATCATGAATCTTCAGATTTATAATCTCGCAACTTCGGCCCATTTGGAAAACATACAGAATCCTTATGACGATTTAATTTTTTTTGTGTGTAATAGGGAAATAAACGCAATACGTATATTTCTTCGTTTGGCGCAAATATGATTTTAGAGAATGAATTCCCTCGAACTTGTGAAATTTATAAAGATAGTGTTTATAACATTGGTTTTAGTGAGTTGGCGCGGTGTCTCTACACTGACCATCTTGGATAAACCAAAAAGTATTTTTTCTAAAATGATACACATAGCTCAAGACCTGACTGCCTCGGAAAGGCCTGGATCACAAGGATTCGACCACCTGATTCAATAGCAAACAGCACACCTGATTCCCCGAATAAATTATTACCGAATAGGCTGATCTCATAAGATTTTGTTTCGAACGACCATATGTATTCTCGTACACCTAACCGAATACGATGAAATTAATTTTTAGAATAATTTTCTTTAATAAACACTATATTGGTATTATATATTGGTATTATAATTATATTTAAGCAAAATATGCTTTATCTTATATTGCTTCTTTTGTTTTGAAGAAAAATATGCTGGATGAAGTGAATTGCATTTGCTCTGAATCGTAAAAATAAAATATGCTGGACACCATTGACCAACAAATTATTCAACTGCTACAGTTTAATGGCAAGGTTACTATTAAGGAAATAGCGAATAAATTAAACCTAACTACCTCGCCAGTATTTGAAAGGATTAAACGATTAGAGGAAGAGAAAGTAATTAAGGGATATACAGCATTGGTCGACCCTAAAAAAGTAGATAAAGGACAAATTGTCTTTTGTAATGTTAGTATGCCTGATTATACCGAAAAAAACATTAAAGAATTTGAAAATAAAGTGGACTTTATGCCAGAAGTACTAGAGTGTTATCATTTTGCAGGAGTTGTTGATTATCAGATGAAAGTTTTTGTTAAGGATATTGATGCGTATAATGAATTTTTACACAAAATCAGTTTGTTACCAATGGTACGAGTACATAGTAGTGTTGTAGTGCTAAGGCAAATAAAGCATACCACGATTGTGCCTATTTAAATTACAACAATGAGCGAAATAAGTGGTACGGCAATTATTCTGGCGGATGATTTTGTAAATGGAGATAACTGCAAGACAACACATGGCCTGATCAGAAAAAGTTTAAGGTTCGATATCCTCGGTGTTGTCGATGAAAAAAATTCAGGAAACGATGCTGGTCAACTTTTGGATGGCCATGACAAACGCATCCCTGTAAGTGCATCAGTAGAAGATTTACTAGCGCAACTGGATGAAAAACCAATGTATTGCATTGTTGGAATGGCTACAGTGGGAGGAGTGATTACGCCCTTTATTGTTAAACATGGGGTTGAGGCATTAAAATCAGGCATTTCCTTGATCAGTGGATTGCATCATTTTGTTGGTGAGCATAAGTTATTAATTGGAGCAGCGAAGGCTGGTGACGCAGATTTAATAGATATCCGAAGGTCAAAACCAAGAAGTGAATTAAACTTTTGGACAGGAAACATACTCAATGTGAAAGCACCTAGAATTGCCCTTTTAGGAAGTGACTGTAATATCGGTAAAAGAACTTCTGCACAATTTTTGGTAGATAAATGCCAAGAGATGGGCGTGAAAGCTGAAATGATTTTTACTGGTCAAAGTGGTTGGCTGCAAGGGGGCAAATATGGTTTTATTCTGGATACCACTGTGAACGATTTTGTCTCTGGTGAACTTGAGAATGCCATTATTCAATGCGATTTAGAAGCATTACCCGATATATTATTTCTAGAAGGCCAATCATCTTTAAGAAACCCATCGGGACCCTGTGGTTCGGAATTAATTGTGAGTGGAAAAGCTGAAGCCGTCATCTTGCAATATGGTCCTGGTTATAAATATTTCCAGGATTTAGAGGGAATTAGATGGAAATTAGGGGCTATACAGGATGAAATAGAACTGGTCCGACTTTACGGTTCAAGAGTAATTGCAGTAACTTTAAATATGAATGAAGTACCATCAGATAAAGAAAAAGAATTGGAGCATCGCTTGCGTAAACAACTCAATATTCCTGTAATAAATGTATTGAAGGATGGTGTGGATGAATTGATGCCACTAGTAAAGGACTTTATTGAAAAATATAAAAAGGTGTGAGGATTAAATCTGTAAAGAGTTGGAGAGAAGATTTTGGATTACTTCGTCCTTATACCATTGCTTCCAAAGGAACTACTTATGATGTTTCCAATATCATTGTGGAGGTTACCTTGGAAAATGGAGTAAAAGGATTGGGTGCCTCTGCACCTACAGAGATGGATGAAGGGGAGACTTTGGCAAAGTGTGAAGCTGTATTGCATCAAGCTAATTTAGAATGGTTGGTTGGAAGAGATATTGAATCTATAGATGAAATAAGTACAGATCTTCGCAATCGAATGTTCACGACACCTGCATCTCGTGCGGGAGCCGATATTGCGTTATATGATGCCTTGGCTTTACATAAAAATGTTCCATTAGTTGACCTTTTTGGTCGTCAATTTGAAACCTTGCCCACTTCTATCACAATTGGTATTAAATCCGTGGAAGAATCCGTGGAAGAGGCGTATGAGTATGCTGGAAGAGGTTTTAAAATTATCAAGCTAAAGACGGGCGCTTCTGCCGAGGAAGATATAGCACGTATAGCTAAATTGAGAGAAAGTATCGATCAATCCATCACCATCAGGGTAGATGCCAATCAAGGTTATGATACGGAGGACTATAAAAAATTCATAAAAGGTACCCGACAGCTTAGTGTTGAATTTGTTGAGCAGCCTTTTCCAAAAGAGAATATAGACCAAATGCGCAGTTTGGACGAACAGTATAAGTCACTTATTGCGGCAGATGAAAGTTTACAAAACGAGAAAGACGCGGCCTTGATAGCAACTACTCCGAGGGCTTGTGGAATTTTTAACATCAAATTGATGAAGAGTGGCGGCATCTATTCGGCTATGAAAATTGCTGCCATAGCCAATAAAGCTAATATCGATCTGATGTGGGGCTGTATGGACGAAAGTAAGATCAGTATTGCTGCTGGACTGCATGCTGCATTCGCTTGCCCGAACACAAAGTATATTGACTTAGATGGTAGTCTAGATTTGGCCAGAGATTTGGTTTCAGGTGGTTTTGAAATCAAAGACGGAATGATGCATACCCTGAACGCTCCTGGGTTAGGAGTTCAAAGACTTTCTTAAATGAAATGAAATGTAGAGTTAAATGATCATGAATCGAGTTTTAATAATCGTTGGTTTATTTACCAGTTTAATTTCTTGTGAAAGTCCTACTAAAATCCAATATTTCGTAGTCATTGGCGGCGGTTTAATGGGAAGCTCAGCGGGATGGCAACTGTCAAAAAATGGAGCAAAGGTTTTACTGATTGAGCAACAAGATTCCATTTACACATTTGGCTCAAGTTTTGGTGAATTACGAATTTCAAGAAGTCTGGGAGCACAAGGGGATATTATGTCTTTTCTTCAACAAAGATCAGTAGTAGAAACTAAAGAGTTAATCGAGTACTTGAATGAATCAGATAGTGGAATTCGAAATTTAAAATTTAAAATAGTAAAATGAAATACCTTGTTATACTCAGTGTTACCATTTTTCTTGGCTCATGTCAGCCATCCAAAGAAGAATATGATATTCTATTTACCAATGGAACGATTGTAGATGGATTAGGAAATGCACGCTATACGGGAGATGTGGCAATCAGGGATGGCAAGATTGCACTGGTGTCAAAAATAAACATTAACGTATCAGCAGATACAGTTATTGACATTACTAACAAGATTATTTCGCCTGGGTTTATTGATCCTCATGCCCACATTCAAACGAAAATCCATCAGTTCCCAATTCCCGAAAATTTTTTAAGGCAAGGTATCACCACTATCTGTGCCAGCCTTCACAGTGGTGACCAACCTTGGCCATTAGATGAATATGCCAGCTCACTAGATGTTGCACCGAATGTTGCTTTTTTTGCAGGCCTTAATTGGACAAGAAAGAAAGTGATAGGACTTGAAAACCGACCTACTACTCCAGCAGAACTCGATAGCATGAAATACTATGTGGAAGAGACTATGAAACAAGGAGCACTGGGATTTTCTGTTGGACTGATTTATGTGCCCGGATTGTACGCATCCACAGAAGAGATTATCGAGTTGGCGAAAGTTGCCTCCAGGTATGATGGCATCTTTATCACCCATATGCGTAATGAAGGCAGCGGCTTATTGCAATCCATTCGTGAAACGATACGTATTTCAAAAGAGGCAAATATTCCAGCCCAAATAAATCATTTCAAAGCTGCTGGAGTAGCACAATTTGGTCTTGCCAGTCGGGGATTAGAGATAGTGGATTCTGCGAGACAAGCCGGTATTGACATCAAAGTTGATGTGTACCCTTACGCGGCGGCAAATACATATGGTTATATCCTTTTTCCCGCATGGGCATTGGATGGCGGTACGGAGGCATTGGCAAAAAGATTAAATGACCCCACACTTAGAAGTGAAATTATCGAAGGCATGAGAGATATCATGTTGAATGATGAAACGGGCGAAGACTTGAACCTAATCCAGTTTAACAGTATTCCCTCAGCGCCTGAGTTTAACGGAAAGACATTAGAAGACTATGTAATTGCAAAAGGTTATCCCAATACATTGGATGGTGGTATAACTGCAGTTATTGACTTACAACTTGCCGGTGGCTTTCTGGCGATCTATCACGAGATGGATGAAAATGATATAATCAATATTCTTAAGCATCCCGAATCCATGATTGAAACCGATGGAGATCTGGTAGATCCAACTAGCGATGTGTTTCCTCATCCACGCACTTTTGGAAGTTTCCCTAGGGTGCTGGCAAAATACGTAAGAGAGCAAAAAGTAATCACCCTAGAGCAGGCGATTCAAAAAATGACTTCTATGCCTGCCAATCAAATCAAACAATATGATTTGGGTAGAATCAGTGAAGGCGCCTATGCTGATCTCGTTATCTTTGATGAAAACAAAATTCAAGATAAAGCTACTTATACCAACTCAAGAGAATTCGCTGAAGGGATTGAATACATGGTGATCAATGGGAAGTTCGTGATTCGTAATAGTGAGCTCACTGGCAATACACCAGGAAGATGGATTCGACCGGAGCATCTGCAATAAAGTATTTTATGAAAAGAAGAAAGAGACTTACAGCTTATTAGACAAGCAAAATAGTATAAAGTTACTGATGAAAACGATTTGACTAAGAGATAAAAAACGCGCCACAACAACTGAAGGTGTAGAGAATGAGGTGTCTATAGTCTGGAGCTTTTCTTGTCGTTTACGTTTCTTGTAAGCTCGTTTAGCGCAGTTGTCCGAGCAGTACTTGGTTACAGTGGTCTTTGCGATGAAGAATTCAGCGCAATACAAACAAGTCTTTTCAATTCTGATGTTGCTACTCATTTATAGCCTGATGTAGCTTGATGTAGCATAATTTCTCCTTTACTCTATAAATCTGTTGCTAACAACAAATTCATTTTCATTAGCAACAAATTAGCAACAAATATATGAGGATAATAGGAAAACTAGCCATAAGTAAAAAGAAAATAAATGACTTAATTCACATAATAAGAAGGATTTAACTAATAAAAAGGAAAGAGATTACTTCCCGATACAGAATTTAGAAAATATATTCTCTAGCAAATCATCGGTAGTAATTTCGCCAGTGATTTCTCCTAAGGCATACAATGATTGTCGAATGTCGGCTGCCAGAAAATCATGGGTAATATCATCGGCGATGCCTTTCAATACTTTTTGAAGGGCTATTTTGGTTTGCATCAACCCCTCATAATGGCGCACATTGGTCACGATGGTATTGCTATTTTTAAATTGGGCGAGATCCAGGACATCAATCAGTTTGCTTTTCAATCCATCAAGATTGGTTTTCGAAGCCGCAGAGATCAAGACTGCCCGATCATCAGCTTGGACATGTGTTTTTAAATTTTGGTCTGCTTGATCCAGCTTATTGCCTACGATGATGAAAGGGACTTCTTGCTGCTCCAAGGAGGATAATTGTTCTTGATAAGCGGATAAGCTGTCATTTTGAAGGTCTACCATATAGAGCAGTATAGAAGCTTCACGCATTTTGGTATGTGTCCGAGCGACACCCATGGCTTCTACTTGATCTTCGGTAGCCCGGATGCCTGCCGTATCTACAAATCGAAAGGGGATGCCTGCCAAAATAATTTCATCTTCAATAAAATCTCGGGTCGTACCTGGGATGTCCGAGACGATGGCTTTTTCTTCATTGAGTAAGGCATTGAGTAGGGTAGATTTGCCTGAATTAGGTTTACCGGCGATGACGGTGGGTATGCCTTTTTTGATGACGTTTCCCAAACTAAAGCTTTCGATCAATCCTTGGATCGCCCCTTGGATTTTCTCAACCAATGATTTGAGCTCTTTGCGATTGGCAAACTCTACATCTTCTTCACCAAAATCAAGTTCTAGCTCGATCATGGACGCAAAATGGATTAATTCTTCTCTTAGTTTTTTGATTTCGGCAGAAAATCCTCCCCGCATTTGATTGATCGCTGCTTGGTGTGCTGTTTCATTCTCTGAAGCGATGAGATCGGCAACCGCTTCTGCCTGAGCCAAATCAAATCGTCCGTTGAGGAAGGCCCTTTGGGTAAATTCACCGGGTTTGGCCAATCGCGCCCCTCCATCGATGAGGGCTTCAATGACTTTTTGGAGTAAGTAAGGAGATCCATGACACGAAATTTCAATAACGTCTTCTTTGGTATAAGATTGGGGACCTTTAAACAAGGAGACCACAACCTCATCAAGGATTTGATCCTTTTGCCATAAATGGCCATAATGTATCGTGTGTGTTTTTTGAATATTTAGGTCTTTACTTGGAAATAATGTATTTACGATGGGAAAGGCATCTGTACCTGAAAGCCTAATTATGCCGATGGCACCGATACCTGGGGCGGTTGCTAAGGCAACGATGGTGTCTTGATGTGTATTCATGTTATGGGTGCAAGATAGACGATATATAGGGTTTTGTGCTCAATGCCAAGGCAAGTTAGCCGCCTTGACTTATATTTTCAGCAAGGGGGGAAGGCTCTTTTTGATTTTCAATACCTCATTTAATGGAATACTTGCCAAATTTGAGTGACCAAAAAAGTGACCAAAAAGCCTAAAATTACCGGCATGATACTTGCAAATACGGTCCATTTCCAGCTTTTAGTTTCCTGGTATATGGTATAAATGGTCGTGCTACATGGATTATGGAGCAGACTAAAGAGCATTAAATTAATACCTGTGAGCAAGGTCCAACCTCCCGCGCGCAGCAAGGCAGCCGTTTCTGTAGTCGATTCTAGCTCAAACATGACACCGTCGCCTGCGCCCATAAGATTTAGGTGGGCAACGGTAAGCATCAAAATAGTGGGAATGACAATTTCATTGGCAGGTATGGCCACCACATAAGCCAATAAGATGACTCCATTCAAGCCAAAAAACAGCCCAAAACCATCCATCCAATCAATGGTAATGTTGGCCAAGCTTAAATCACCCATATAAATATTGGAAATCAACCAGATGACCGCACCCGCAGGGGCTGCAAAAACCATAGCCCGCCATAAGACGATTAAAGTTCGATCAATCAAAGAAGTATAAAGGGTAGTCCAGAGGTTCGGAGGACGGTAAGGAGGTAATTCTAAGGCAAAAGTGGAAACTTCTCCTTTTAATACGGTTTTTGACAATATCCAAGAGGACAAAAAGGTAAATCCGACACCCAAAAGAGCGACGCCAATGACGGCAATGCTGGCCAAAATAGATGAAAAACCATCAGGTACCAAGGCACCGATAAAAATAGTAGCGATCAATATTTGGGTGGGCCATCGGCCATTGCAGAGTGAAAAATTATTGGTAATGATGGCAATGAGCCGTTCTCTTGGACTGTCAATGATACGAGTAGCGACTACGCCTGCAGCATTACAACCCCATCCCATACTCATGGTGAGGGCTTGCTTACCATGTGCACCAGACTTCTTGAATAACGAATCGAGGTTGAAAGCCACTCTGGGCAAATAACCAAAATCTTCGAGCAAGGTAAACATGGGGAAGAAGATGGCCATAGGGGGAAGCATCACGGAGATGACCCAGCCCAAGGCCAAGTATACTCCGTCAATGAGAAAACCATCCAACCACCAAGGAAGACCTACTTGGGAAGCTCCTGTCTTCAGTATGGGATGAAGAAACTCTAAAAAGAAGCTTGCCAATAAGCCAGATGGATAATTTGCTCCTTGAATCGTCAGCCATAAAATGATCGAAAGGATCAGAATCATTATGGAGAAGCCGTATTTTTTGCTGGTAAGTACTTGATCTAATTTTCTTTCAAAACTATAGGGATTGGGTTCTCCTTGCTTAATTTCTGTCTTTTGGGCAATCTGAGCAGCATCAGCATAAATGCCTTCGACCAAAGTATCATGGAAATTTTCCCCAACTTCCCATCTGAGCTCAGAGGCGAGATCCAAGAGGTCTTGTGTTTCTTTCTTTTTCATGTTAATACTTGATCAAAATCACCATTTTTAAGTGCCTTAATAATATCGGCATCGGCATCTAGGAGTCGCATGGCAATCCATCTGCTGTTGGGTAGTCCGGGATAGTTTTTTCTTATTTTTTTATCTAATTTATCAACCATTTTTTGAGCAGGTTTTGAGAGCCCTTTGATGCGGTGAGGTTTACAGATAATTTGCCGCGTGGCTACTTGATGTACTGTGCTGATCAATTCTGGGATACCTTGCTTCTTAATGGCACTGCATTTAATGACGGGAATGCCCAGTTCTTTGCCTAAGGTTCGTTCATCGATATCAATATGATGTCTGAGCGCTTCATCCATAAGATTGAGGCAAAGCACGGCGCGATCTGTGATTTCGAGTATTTGTAAGACTAAATTGAGATTCCTTTCTATTCTGGCAGCATCAACTACAATGATGGTTACATCTGGCTTTCCAAAGAGGATGAAATTTCTTGCGATTTCTTCATCTTGAGAGGTAGATAATAATGAATAGGTTCCTGGCAGATCAATCAGCTTCATTTTATGATCTTTATAGCGGTAGCCTCCTTCTGCACGGGTAACGGTTTTTCCAGGCCAATTGCCCGTGTGCTGCTTGAGGCCAGTAAGGGCATTGAAGACGGTGCTTTTACCTGTATTGGGATTGCCAGCTAAGGCAATGACGTAGTCAGCATTATCTACATTAATGCCCAGTTTTAATAGTTGTGCTGAATTATTCAGCGCACATGAATCACAAGCTTCCAGTTCTGTCATATTGGGTTTTTTCAATCAGGATGAAATCAGCTTGATCATTTCTCAAGGCAATCAAAGTATTTCGGAGTCGATAAGCTCTTGGGTTTTGGTTGGGCCCCATGTACTCTAAGGTGAGCAAAGTACCTTTGATGAAGCCTAGGTCTAGTAGTCTGCGCCGGTTGGCACCCCTACATTCGGTAGAAATACCTAAAATCGTTGCATGTTCCCCTTCGATCAAACTAGAAAGACGCACTTTGCCTTCTTCGTATACTTCTTGTGAGTTTAAAAGCACTACTTGAATATTGCTGGCTACAACCGTAGACAATTGAATGGAGTGTCCTTCGGACTCAAAAATGACATGATGATTTTCAGAGGTGAGTATTTTCACATGTGCACCGATGTGTAATTTTTCTTTGATAATCTGGCGATATATTGATTTAGGCTCATCTTCAATGTGTATGATTTTCGCAACGGTTCCCTTGGGAATGCCTACAATCGAGGTGCCAGTCTCAGAAATCATTTCACCTAAAGCAGTGGGAATAGGATCACCATGTGGATCAAATCGAGGCCTCCCGAGTTCTTCATAAAGTGCCTCAGTTTCTTCTTCTGATAATTGATGCTCTTTAGCTTCTGCCAAGTCATGCCAGAGAGATTTGTCAAAACCAGTTTTCTCCGAAAGATATTTTTCCCATAATCGGTGAATTCTTATGATACTCAGAGCATAGTTTTTTCCAGTTTCGGTCAGCGTAACATGGCTGTCAGATATTAGGATCAGTCCTTTTTGAGTCATTGATTCAACGACTTTTAATATTTTTCGCTCTGGTATTTTTAAGGCTCCTGAAAGCATCTTGAAGTCCGTGGTCTTTTGACTCGAGGTTACATGATAGAGCTGTTTGAGCAAATCTTCAGTGATAGATTTTTCGATATATTTAAAAGGAAGCAACGATCGCAGTGAATATTGATATTTCTTGAGGATAAAAAACACAACTAAAAGAGTGGCAAAAAATAAGAGTACATAGCCTTGATTAAGCAGGAGAGGTAGGGAAGCAAATAATTTTTCTATATTTAAAAGCAGGATCATAAATTTTTTGCAATTAATATTTGAGAAGTAATTTTTTCGGAAAGAAACAGCGTACCTAAATCTGCCAATTTAACCTGCATAGATTGATCAAAATCATTGACCTCTGTCACTTCGATGTGTAACCCCAATCGGATATTTATTTTATCTAGATGCTGCAAGAGGAGGGGATCTTCATTTTTCACACCTACTATGATTCCATTTTCATAAGAGGTCATTTCGGATAATAATTTCGAAGGACCTAGTTGAACTTGACCGTTCGCGTCGGGTATCGGATCTCCGTGTGGATCGATGGTTGGATTTCCAAGAAAATCATCTAATCGATTGACCAGTTCGGAAGACTTTATGTGTTCCAATTGCTCTGCAATTTCGTGCACTTGGTCCCATTTAAAATTTAAATGATTCACCAAAAAGACTTCCCACAATCTATGTTTTCTTATAATTTTTAAGGCCTCTTTTGCGCCTGATGCAGACAAAGTAACCCCCTTATATTTCTCATAAAAAATTAATTTTTTATGAGAAAGCTTCTTGATCATGTCACTTACAGTGGCAGGCTTTGTTTGTAAACTATCGGCCAAAGCATTGGTAGAGACATTGGACTCTGGAGTAGTTCCTATTTGAAAAATAGCCTTAATGTAATTTTCTTCAGTAAGACTGAGAGACTTTTCCATAATGCAAAGCTAATTAAATTTTTAGACTAATCTAAAAATTAATTTAGATATACTTATTAAAAAAGCATAATTACTTATATTTCAATAATATATGTATACTATTCTAATGTGATAGATGAGATTTTATTGAAGTGTTTTATATATGGAAGAATGAATAGAACTTTAGTGATGAAAGTAAATATAGGCATGAAAGAATACCGTTCAATAGGTTAAAGGCGCGTCAAAAAAAGCATGGATTATTTAATAGGGCTCCTATTTTGGCAGGGATTTTGGATTAGTTTTGATTGGATTAGTTTTTCAAAATACAGAATAAATGAACTTCATTAATCATTAATTTCATAGATTTAATCTATATTAATTGATCAAATCATTGCTAAAATAAAAAGGGTGGTTAGATTCGCAACAGAATTATTTTAACTTTTTATAGGTTAAGATGAAAGACTTGAACACTTAGAAGTTAAAATAATAATATTACTGTTTATGGATTTAGAGAAACTAATAGAAAATGCTTGGGTAGATAGGGCGTTGCTAAACGAGAAAGAGGTTATTCTTGCCATCAAAACGGTGGTGGATGATCTTGATATCGGACGCCGAAGAATTGCGGAGCCCGTGAACGGTGGATGGCAAGTAAATGAGTGGCTCAAGAAGGCGGTGATCTTGTATTTTCCTTTAATGAAAATGCAACTTATCGAAGTGGGGCCCTTTCAATTTCACGATAAAATAAAATTAAAATCGGGATATGATTTATTGGGAGTTCGTGTCGTGCCCCATGCAGTGGCTAGATATGGATCATTCATCAGCAAGGGTTGTATTTTAATGCCTTCATATGTGAATATTGGCGCCTATGTAGATGAAGGTACCATGGTAGATACCTGGGCGACAGTAGGAAGTTGTGCCCAAATAGGCAAGAATGTTCACTTAAGTGGAGGAGTAGGTATTGGAGGGGTCTTAGAGCCTGTGCAAGCAGCTCCTGTCATCATTGAAGATGACGCCTTTATTGGCTCTAGATGTATTGTAGTTGAAGGAATTAGAGTAGGTAAAGAGGCAGTACTTGGCGCCAATGTGGTATTGACTGCGAGCTCTAAGATCATCGATGTGACGGGTAGTGAGCCTGTGGAGCATAAGGGCTATGTACCTGAGCGGTCTGTGGTAATACCCGGTTCTTATGTAAAAAAATTTCCTGCAGGTGAATTTAACGTACCCTGCGCCATGATCATTGGACAAAGAAAGGCAAGTACTGATAAGAAAACATCGTTAAACGCAGCCTTGAGAGAAAATAACGTTGCCGTTTAACTTAGCTTTATAGGATATATAGTTTTTAGATGCTACTTTTCATTTAGGTTCATGAGAATTATTTTTTTTCTTTTTGCTGCAATCATGAGTATGTGCAGTCTGGCACAGTCAGTAACTCAAGATGGGTCAGCTGAACATAATTTTATCTCTGGAGAGCAATTGAAATTCAATTTGAATTATGGCTGGTTTAATGTTGGATCTGCTTCACTGCAGGTATCTAATACGATTGTTTATGGTGCGGATTGCTATCAAGTAGAGATAGTGGGTCAAACGGCGGGTTTTCTGAGTTTGTTTACTCGAGTAGATGATACTTGGGGAGCTTTCATAGAAAAGTCGGATCTACTGCCTTTGGTATCTTATTCGGACATAAAGGAGGGTAATTATACGCGTAGAGATGAGGTTTTTTTTGATAAACAGGCACACCGTATTAAAGTAGATAAGATCAGGAGAAACAAGAAGAATCCGACGAAGTATTTTGATTATCAGGGGGAGATGAATGATTTGATGAGTGGATACCTAAAGTTGAGAAATATAGATTTCAATGAATTAAGGCCAAGTGATACCATAAAATTTAAAGCCTTTTATGATGAGATCTTCTATGATTTCGGTTTGATCTATAAGGGTAAGAAACTACTAAAATTTAAGGTTGGGAAACAAATGGCACATCAAGTGCAGCCCATTTTACCTGAAAATGATATTTTTAGGGGAGAGGCTCCGATTACCGCTTGGATTTCTGCAGACAAAGATCAGCTGCCGCTGAAGATCGAAGCACAAATGTTTTTTGGACATGCCACTTGTAATTTAGTAGATTATAAAAACATTAAATTTGGTAAAGATTATGAGTAAATTTTAATATTTAATAAGTGAGATTTAAGACATGAAATATTTTAATTATTTTCTAATAATCGCCGTTTGGAGTTGTGCAGGAAGCACAAAAGTTGCCGATGATTATTTTGAGCAAGGGGCTTATGATGAGGCGATTGTTTCTTATTCTGATCATTTGTCTGGACACGGACCTAATATAGCCATACTATACAATAGGGGTAGAAGCTTTGAAGAAATCGGAGAATACGAAAAGGCCTTGAATGATTTTCAAAAAATACTGGAATTAGACAAGAAAAACATCAAAGCACAAACCAGCATAGCCAAGGTCAAATATGAGTCAGGAGATTTTGAGCAAGCTGTATTGGCCGCTCAAAAAGCCATCAAGTGGGGTCCGGATTTTGCACAATCTCATTTTTGGCTTGCCAAAGGAGCCCATCAAATGGGTTATTTTGAAGACGCACTCAAATCTTATGGAAATGCCATTAAGTTAAATCCTGATTATGGGGATGCCTTTTATTACCGTGGAGCTTTAAAAATCTCTTTGGAGAAGGTTGACTCGGCCTGTGAAGATTTCAGTCATGCAAAACGTCTCAATGTCGAGGGTTCATCTATTGCTAAGAAAAAATATTGCAGCTAATGTCAATTTATACTAATTCAGATCATTTTCGATCCATTGAAACGCCATTTTATTATTACGATATAGCCCTCCTTCAAAAGACCATCAGAACGGCTCAGGAAGCTTTAGGCAAAGGACCCTACCAGATCCATTATGCCTTCAAGGCTAATTCTAATCGACGTATTCTTAATGAAGTATTGAAGTTTGGATTGGGAGCTGATTGTGTGAGTGGAAATGAGGTTAATAGAGCGGTTGAGATGGGTTTTGATCCCAGAAATATCTTATTTGCTGGAGTGGGTAAGACGGACAAAGAAATTAAATTAGGATTAAAACATGATATTTTCGCTTTTAATGTTGAATCATTGCAAGAGTTGAAAGTATTGGATCAGTTATCTGGCGTTTCGGGTAAAAAAACTCGATTTGCTTTACGAATTAATCCAAATGTGGATGCAGGGACCCATGAGTATATTACGACAGGCAAGCGTGACAACAAATTCGGAATCACTTTAGAAGAGCTCAACTTAGCCATTCCTTTGATAAAATCTTTGGAGCATACCGAATTTATAGGGATTCATTTTCATATAGGTTCTCAAATAATGGACCTTTCAAGGTTTAAAGAACTTGTAGATCGGTGCAATGAGGTCCAACGTCTGTTGCTTGATCATTCATTTGAGCTGCCTCACATCAATGTTGGAGGAGGTTTAGGTATCGATTATGATCAGCCTGAGGCAAATTCCATTGCTGATTTTAAGGGGTACTTTGACTGTTTTAAAAAGAATTTAGCCCTGTTGCCAAACCAAACCTTGCATTTTGAATTGGGTAGATCTTTGGTCGCTCAATGTGGTTCTTTGATTGCTCGTGTGCTGTATATTAAACCGGCTGAGCGGACCAGTTTTATGATTCTTGATGCAGGTATGACTGAATTGATCAGACCGGCCTTATATCGCTCCTTTCATTTTATTGAAAATCTCTTTTCACAAGAAGGGTCAGTTGTTTATGATGTTGTGGGACCCATATGTGAAACATCAGATGCTTTTGCGAGGGGCCTTTCATTACCAGAAACGAAAAGGGGGGATATGCTCGCCATTCGTTCGGCAGGTGCTTATGGAGAAGTCATGGCAAGTCAATACAATTTGCGTGAAGTAGCCCCAAGTATTTTTAGTGACGATTTTAAGTGAATAAAAAGCCTGCAATAAGGTATAAAAGGCCTGCTAAGCCGCCTGTGAAGAGGGCATAGGGTAATTGTGTTTTGATGTGATCAATATGGTTGCTTTTCGTAGCTACCGAAGCGATGAGTGTCGTATCAGATATAGGAGAACAATGGTCTCCAAAAACACCTCCACCCAAAACAGCAGCTAAGCTCAAATAGGGATGTAATCCCATGGTTTCAATCAAAGGCACGACGATGCTGATCATGATGGCAAAAGTACCCCAAGAGGTACCCGTTGAAAAGGCAACGAAACAGCTTGTGATGAAAAGGACAAAGGGAGCCATACCTGGTGAAAGCCAGTTTGATGTGACTTGAGCGACATAGATTCCAGTTCCCAATTCTTTACATAAGGCCCCTAAGGCAAAGGCCAGCACCATTAAGATGGCCATAACCAACATGTCATTCATTCCTTTTATGGATTCACTAAAAAAGGATGCTAGTGTAATTTTTTTTTGTATGCCCATCATAAGTGCCGCTATAAACAAAGCAAAAACAATAGCATAGGTAACAGCACTACTCCCTGATCCATTGCCAATACTGTTCCAAATAGCAGCACTCAAGTCACCTGTAAAAGGAGCTTCCCAACCCGTGTAAACCAAAAAGAAGGGCATAGAAAGAACCATTGCAGCTAATGGCCAAATCATTAAATGGGGATTGCCCGATGGAATAACGGCTTTTTCTTCTGTTGTGTCCTCTTTGACATGGCTTTCAAATGATCGCATGGGGCCATAGGACTTTCCTGTGTACGCCAAATAGAATAAGAAGAATAAGGTAAGAATAGGATAAAAATTGAAAGGAATAGAATACACAAGCATCTTGAATGGATCTAAATGTTCATAAGCCATTAGTAAGCCCATGATATAGGCACCCCACGCATTGAGTGGAAATAAGATACATGCCGGCGCCGAACTGCTATCCGCCAAATAGGCCAATTTTTCTTTGGCCATATTATATTTATCAAAAAGTGGTTTGAATGCCGTACCCACGGCTAAAATTGAAATATTTGATTCAATAAATATGAGGAATCCCGTTAGGCCTGCGGCCAGTTGAATATTCCTTTTGGGGTTTTTAGTTTGTGATAGCTTTTTTTGAATGAGGCCGATAAATCCATCTACGCCCCCTGAGAATTTGATCAATTGAATCAAGGCCCCAATCAAAAGCGTAAATACGACGGTACGCGTATTCCCTGGACTGCCAAAGACATCAATGATGGCTTCAACCGTAGCAATAAGTCCCAAAAAAAGATTGCCTTCACTGATGATGATCCAGCCAATAGTAATACCCAATAGGAGTGAAAAAATTACTTGCTTGGTTCTAATTGCCAAAAATATGGCTAGAATGGGTGGAATTAAAGATAAAAATCCGTAGTCGGTCATTTGATTTTTAATTGCTCGTCTGGAATTGGATTACCTGCTTGGTATAAATAGGTGTTGAAAAGATGGATCACTATTTTTTTCAACGGATCTTTTTCTTTTCTTTTTTTCATGGTCTGATTGGCATCGATACTTGACTGCCAAATTAACTTTTTGGTATTGTTATCCATTAATTCAATCAGTACGGCTCCTACAATATCATTATTGATTTTGGGGTAATAGATCATGTTAAAAGTCCCTTGGTTCGTATTATTGGAATTTTCAGAACCATAGATAATTTCAAATCTTAGGATTACATCGGGGGTTTTTGTATCTATTACGTAGCCTCTTCGGCTCATTTCATCAAGAATAAAGGGTTCAATGCGGTTGTTTACCTCATCTGATTCAACTGCACTGAGGTGATCAGATTTAGAATTTAAAATAAAGAAACTATGGTAATTGGCGAAATCTGCTTTCTCATTTCGATATTGTATGACCCTAGGGGTACAAGAGCAAAAAAACAATCCAATGATGAGTAAGCGAAAATACATATTCACGAAGATAGAAAACATTATTTGTTTGAGGATTGTTTTCAGTTATGGAAAGGGTTTCATTGTTTAAAAACAATGGTGATGCTCATTATTATTATTATTATTTTCCTATTTATTTAAGGTGGTTCCTCTCAAGATTATTTCGGTAGGCAGGGTAATAGACTTCGGCTCTATAAATGTATCTTTAGAATGAATTTCTTCCAATAATAACTCGGCAGCTTTTCTCCCCATTTCATTTCCATTTTGCCTAATAGTGGTTAGTGTAGGGGAGATAAAAGAAGAAAATTGCCAATCAGAATAACCGATGATGGCAACCTCTTGGGGGACAGATATCTGGGCTGCTTGTAGGGCTTGCAAAGCCCCTACCGCAGCGATGTCATTGACGGCAAATATCCCGTCAAATTTCATGCCTTTTTGCAGGGCATTTTGGATGATTTTGAAGTTCTCTTGAGCATCTTCATCACCACAACGCAATATTTTTTCTTTATTAAAAGGAATACCTAAATCTTGATGAGCTTGAACAAATCCACGTGTACGTTGCTCGCTCAACATGAGTCCTTCTGGACCCGAGAGATGGATTAAATTTGTTTTTCCTGATTCAATTAAATGTTTGGTTGCATTGTAGCCACCTTCAAAATCGTTTGAAAGAATTTTACTGGCATCAATGGGTACATCACGATCAAAAAAAACAATAGGTATGCCTTTGTCTTGAATCGCGATAAAATGATCATAGACAGAGGTGTTTCTAGACACACAAGCCAAGATACCATCGACCCTGTGATTGAACAATGCTTTAGTATCGAGTATTTCACGATCAATACTTTCATTGGATTGGCAAATGATAATATTATAACCACTGGAATAAGCGATGTCTTCGATGCCACTGATGACTGTGGAAAAGAAAAAATGCACCAGCTCTGGTAAAATCACGCCAATCGTGTTGGTCTTGCTGTGTCTTAAACTTAGGGCTAGGGCATTGGGTTCGTAATTGAGTTCTTTGGCTAATTTTTGTACCCGAGCTCTGGTTACGGCACTGATTTCAGGACTGTCTTTAAGGGCGCGTGAAACCGTACTGGTCGCGATGTTCAATTCTCGAGCTAAATCTTTTAAGGTGACGGCTTGTTTCATTAAGATTTATCGTTGTATAATTGAAAGAGGCATCAGGCACATAATATATCAGGTTAAGTACATAATTCCACAAAGGTAATAGATATCAATTATACGGAATACTGG
>Ga0209482_1001185_pt1 | contig 18760 bp, 20 predicted proteins | sample CoawatmetaG10DNA_FD_187512 | JGI IMG/M metagenome (GOLD analysis project Ga0209482, IMG submission 187512) | Marine microbial communities from the West Antarctic Peninsula - Coastal water metaG104-DNA (SPAdes) (version 2) | ecosystem: Environmental > Aquatic > Marine > Coastal ...
AGGTATTCATTTGCCGCATAAGCATTCGTGCCTAGTAAACAAAAGAAAGTAACTAATAATATTCTTTTCATCTTAGTATCCTCCGTTTAACTGACGTTCTAATTCTTTTATTGAGTAAGTAAATTCACGCATACTGTCTGCTGTATTACGGATTATTTCTTCTAATGCTTGTACTTCAGCCATACTTGCTAGTTTGTAACTACCATCTCTCAATGCATAGACTATTGCTTCAAGTTTTGCAATCTGTCCAGAGAAGTTAGTCATCTCAATAAGAAGTTCTTCTCTTCCTGATTTTAATCTTTCATCATTGTTAGTAACACGAATACTTAGTTTCTCTGCTTCAGAAACAAGTCTGTCATTCAGTGCTTGCCAATTGTTTGATTGATTCATGGTTAATTCTGTAATTTCTTTTTCGTTTGCCTTTATAGTATTTTGTAAACTTATAGCGTAATTGATACTTCCGTATGTGGCGGCTAACACAGGAATTACTATACCAACTAACCCGCCTATTGCTCCAATTTTCATAATAATCCTCTGTCATTTAAAATTTGTTAATAAAAAAGTCGCACAAAGATTCATCTCTGTACGACTAGTATTTATTTGTACGTAGTTAATAATAAACTACTTACTTTCTGGTAGTTACATCATATTCTTATAGTGGCTCATCTTCAAATGTAACATCTTCGCCAGAATCAAGTGCTACGTTGAATTCTCTCAAACGTCTAATGACTGATAAGAAGTCAACAATTGTTGTCCATCTGTCAATGAAATAACCCATTGAACTTTCTACTCTACCGAATGCGTTTAGAACTTGAAATAATACACCAAGTGTGATTAATTGGTCGAAGTATGCAGGTGCTAGGACAACTAATGCTATGTTACCTACGCATAATCCAAATGCTGTTTGCCATACACCAAAACCCATGTACCAGTTGAATAGTCTATAGTAGTTTCTACGAACTGAATAGAACATAGGGAATAACATTTCAGTTGAACGTGCTGAGAAATCATCCTCAGAGAATACTAATTGCTTTCTCATTTTTGCTTCTACTACTTGATTTCTATATTCAAGTCTAGGTAGTCTCCAACCTAGTAGTAGAGATATCAAAGTACCACCAATGGATACTGTTAGTGCAACCCATACTAAGAATCCAGGAATAATTGTATCATTCCACACAGGTAAACTCTCTGATAAATTCCATAAAATAGGAAGAAATGCAACCAAGATAAGTATCGCACTAAAGAATCCAGTGAATAGACCTTGTAATGTTTTACCAAATATCATTAAGTCTTCTTGTATACGCTGTGAGCCACCTTCTATCTTTGCAGTTGAGTTTTCCCAACGTGTCATATAGTGTTTGGTGTTTGCTTCACGCCATTTGAAACAGTATCTTTGTGTTTGCCACGTGGCATAAACTGCTATTGGAGTATATAGGACTATGATTTCGACAAAGGATGGTTGAACGCCTTCTGTGAGTGTGATGAAATTCAAAAATCTACCAGCGTCCCATCCCAGGAATAGTTCCCAGAATCTGTCTTCTTGTAGTGATTGAATTACATCATAAATTTCTTTGTTCCAACTGTTGTAGAAAACTAATATTTCTACGTTGTACCAAATCATACTTAAAAGGAATGCTAACATTAGCCAAGCATATGCGGCGTATTCCTTTGTGAAGAAAAATGATTTTAACATATGATAACCTCTAATTTAATATAATGTACGACTTTAACTTTCGTACATGTATTTAGTCAATTAGTCGGTTAATCGCATGCCACCTTCAAGGTCACTACCTGTTGTTCCGTAGAAATTTCTATAGTCTGTTGCTATGGTAACTAATCCTGGACGTGCCTCGAAGTCTCTAGGATGTAGCCAATACATAGTTGCATTTGGAATTTGAATGAATAATAGTCTTAATGCTTCATCTTGTACACCTAATGATTTAAGTAGTTTCATTAATGATGATGCAGTTCTGAATGCACTACTTTCAATAGCCGCTGGAGATGCCCCATTCATACTTCCTGGTGGTGTTCCTGGACCATGAATACCGAAATAGATATCACCTATCAAGTATCGTTTATCACCTGCTAAGAACAATAACCCACATGCTGATGCACATACAGATTTATCTTTCATATAATCTGGTGTATTTTCATCTGAAGCATTAGAACCAGGCATATAAATTGTTTGACCTAACTCGTTTAGAACTTTAGTGCCTCTGACAACAGTAACAACATTACGAAGTTTCATATGTGCCGCAAGACAAGAACCATCTCCTAGATTGCCACCTGGACTTTCTAGTATTACAGTAAAGGCCGCAGGCATTAATGGTGCTATCTTCTCACAATCACCTTCTTTTACTGTACCCATTAATGAATACAATTGGTCATCAATCTTTTTGAATTCTAATCCACCTGTGTTTTCTTCTTCTTCAATTTTATTGTTTGCTTCTTCATATAGTACCATGTAATCATCGTACCATTGGACACCTTTATCTTTAATTAAGACAGATGCTAATATCAATACAATAATTAAGAAAGGATTTCGTAGAAGGTAAGATACTGCTCTTCCAAGTAATGAATCTTTTATGATGTAATTTAATATTTTCTTCACAATATCTCCTTACTCTTGACCGGGCTTATTAGGCTCGGGCTGTTGTTGTTGACGTTGCTTATCCATCATTGCTTTAAATTGTTCCTGTGTAAAGCACTGAGTTTTCGTAATATGATTCCATTCTAAATCCATTTTAATTGGCTGTTGTGGCATATAGTTTTTATACACTTCACATTGTTCCATTGTCTTAAACGGTAACGAATATATAATTGGATTACCAAGTTGTACCTGAAAAATCGATACGACAAAATGTCCTATCATTAAAACTGCTCCTACTGTCTCCATCTCATTGTCCTCCTATTGTCGGTTCATCATCATCATCATCACAAAAATTCTGTGATTGGGGACATATAGTAAATCTCTCTTCTAATGCATTGTTTTGTCTTAGTCCCGTATTTGTTGACCGAGCGGGCTCATAAGTTATGCCCTCTTTGCTACCCCTTTTTTCCTCTGGTTCTGACATATCAAACATTGGAGTAAATATGAATGATTCTGATTCACCCGTGTTTGACTTAGGATTTTGAAATTCTCCCTGTGCAAACGAGCCACCAATTGTATTCTTTAATTTTTTCATCTTTTTCTTATTCTCTTCTGTCCATTCTATTTTATAAAGAACAGGACCAGACTCTTTCTGTAATAATACAAATATCCATGGCTTATTGTCTTGGATATATAGTATTTGAACTTCTTCTTCAAACGGTAGTCCATGTACTGGCATACCTTGTAGTACCTTGATGCCTTGCCAAGTCATACTTGCCATTATAAGTGCTAATGGAATTATAATAAACGTATAAAGTTTATTTGCTTTGCTTTGTATCAACGCATACAAACATATTAGAATTAGTGCGAATAATCCTGCTATATAAAATAGAATCATCATATCGACTGTCATTTCATTCCAAAACATTTGTATTCTCCTTAAATATCGTCTTCTTGTGCTGTTTGTTGGCGCACCATTGCATCAGAGCCATGTTCAGGCTCACCAAATGTATTACTTACGTGAGTTCTATTTTTAGCACCCACAACAATTTTGTCACTTGACCAAACATCGGTGACTTCACCTTCTTTATCTAGGGTGAATCCAGGAAGCCTGACTATCTCACCTCGAGCAGTCAATTCTCCTTGCATGACGTAAACTTCTCTATAAGGATTAACATCCAACAGAGTTATGGTGTATTTAGTTGGTTCACTGTTTCCTCGTTTATTATATACATGAATGTTGATGTAGTAATCACCTGGCGCTACGCCACGCATACTCACAACCTCACGATTTAAATTTATCTGTATTCTTTCACCATCTACATACATAAAATCTGATGTTCTTCCTAAATCATCTCTGTCTAGGTGCATATTGCCACTATGTTTATTTTGGAAAGAAATAGGCGCACCCATTGGACCTTGTACCCATATATCAATATCATCAGAAGCCTCATCCGCCCATTCTAATATAATAAGAATCTCTGCTTTTGCTGGGATATCTGATTTCTTTGTGATTGGGTTGATTAGTAGAAGTGCTAATACAAATAATACTACAAAACCTAACAATGCGTTGAATAATACATCGTTAAACGATAGGTTTGAACCATATCGATTTAACATTACTCACCCTCTCCGATCATTAGTTGTGTTCTTAATGATACTGAAACAATTAGTCCGGTTAGTGTTGTTAATAGAGCAGTTGCCATACCACTTGCTAACTGTCCAATGACATTTTTCATGCCTTCTACATCAGTTGGGTCGATAGATGCAAGATTTGAACTACCAAGCATAAGGATGAAACCTAAAACAGTTCCCATCATACCAATTGCCATACAAGTCTCTGCAACAAACCAAAACTTCTCATTAGAAGATTTGATATTCTTCATTAACTTATATCCAATTCGCATACTAGTTATTAACCAGATTGCTATTAGAACAAATGAAATATATGTTTGGTCATTATTGAGGATGTACAAATGCAATTCGTATACATACGAGGCGACTAAAATTATTACTTGCAGTACAAAAAATAACCACCATTGTAGAAATGCTTTTGTCATAGTGTTCTCTCCCACTTTATCATTTTGTTTTATCTAACTATATTTATCATATAAGCCCATAAAGAAAAAGCCCGTCATTAAGACGGGCTTTTAAAGTAAAGTAAAATTTCTGTTCAGATTAGAACGTAAACTTTACTCCTGCTGATACAGTGCCGTCACTACCCGCAGTCTTGGCGTAAGAATACGTCATGATGCCGCGATTTAACGCAAGAGTATATGTGTTCTTACTGTTTAGTTCTACAACTTTAGCAGAAAGGTCGCCCATGGCAACTTTCATACCTTTGACACTTGTTCCGTTTGTAGCAGTAGTCATAACACCCAATAATGAATGTTTGCTATCACCAATTTTCGTAACACTTGCATCATTGATTGATGCATTTGCTAATGAAACAGTGATACCTGCGACTTCTAGTCCAGCATCCAAGATTGTGTTAGTTCCAGTTGTTGTTTTCTGATATGAACCACCAACGTCAACACCAGCAACATTAATGTCACCAGCAAGTAAACGAGCAGAGTCAGTTAGGTTTTCACCTGAAAGACTAAGAGGTCCCATATCTGCACTTGCACCAATCTCTGTTGATTGATTCACGCCAGAAGGCGAGTATGCTGAAACAGTTACACCTGCAATAGTAGTTGATGCTTTCATTCCCATTACGCCATCTACTTTACCAAGTCTAAGGTCGACAATAGAAAGTGTCGTATCAATGTATAAATCGCCTACAGTTCCAGTTTCATCAACTTCTGCTGTAACTGAACCATGCTCAGTTTCAAAACCCACAACTACTTCTAGTGATTGTGTGTATGCGCCTGTGTCAGTAGCGGTGCCTTCGTATGTACCAGAAACAGAAACACCTGATGTGTCTGCTTCGGCTTCATCTGCAAATGCGATATATGGCGTTGCTAACAAAGCCGTACCCACAATTGCTGTTCTTAATAAAGTATTCATAATTCTCCTATAGTTAATTTTATACTAAATTTGATTCCGTTAAGTCTGAGAGGAAATCATTCTCATCAACAGTAAGAAAATATACCAGAGATTACCACACACGAGTGCCTGGTAACCTCTCTTATTCATTACTAATTATTAATTATAACATGTTATTTATGTTAAAGTCAAGCGATAATTTGATTATTTTATAAAAAAATTGCTTATTTTACTGTTTTTGTAGAGAATTTACCACATTTACAATGTCACCGACAGTATCTATGTTCTCTGCTAAATCATCTTCTATTACAATGTTGTATAATTCTTCGATTTCGTATAGCACTTCTACGGAATCAATGCTATCCGCTTTCAAATCATTCTTAAGATTTGATTCTAGTGTCAAGTCGCTTTCTTCCCATTTTAAACGATTTGCGACTACTTTCATTACTTCTTGTTCAATTGACATATTGCTCCTACTATACTGAAAAACTTGAGCCACACCCACAAGATGTTCTTGTGTTAGGGTTATCGATTGTGAAACGTTCACCTTCTAGGCTTCTAACGAAATCAATAGTTGCTTCTGAAAGATACATGATACTCATACTATCCACTACTAATTTAACTTCATTTGTTTCAATAACAGTATCGTCTTCTGCGATAGCATTTTCAAAACCAAATCCATAACTAAAACCATGACATCCGCCACCTTGAACGAATACTCTAAGTGCTTCCATCTCTGCTTTATCTTCTACAATAATTTCTTTAACACGTTCTGCCGCATTCTCTGTAAAAATCATCTTTATTCCCCTCTAGTGGTCAAATTCAATGTGGTGAATTCCTTGTTCTACTTCGTATTTTTTATTTGATGCCTCTTCGTGTAGATGAGATATCTCATAAAATCTGTTAATCAGACCAATTGCAGTCTTGTAATTGTCATAAGTATCAATACTTTCTTCTATTTGTTCTGTAATAAAGGTAGTATGCCCTTTTAATTCAAAAATGAAGTTCTCAATTTCGTATTGTTGGTTTGCTCTAGTAAGTTGTATTCTTAAATCAGAAACAAAACTTAAATCTTCTGGAGTTGTACCATCACGAAAGTCCCATTCATGACCATTAGTCTCTAAAATGTATCTTGCTCGTAAGATAGGGTCGACCAATGTATTAAAGGCTCTATGTGCGAACTCTTTATGGTCTCTACCGATGAATGAAGTATCATCTTTTAATAGATTTAGAATCTTTTTATAGTGCGTAGAGAGGCTTCGGATACTAGTTCCTTGCTTTTCTTCGATACCAAAGAATTTGAAATAATTCTTTTCATCTAAATTATATAATCTTTTTGTTCCTGACATAATTTTTTACCTATTTGTTCTTATATGATACAGTGTTTGTACCGATAAGTCAACCTTTATCTGAGATATTTTTCAACTTATCTGTTAGTTGTTGGTAAGGGCGTAGTCGTGGGTCTGTCTTGTCATCTTCGTTGAATTGTAACCCATATCTCCAGCCATTATCTACTTTTTCTGACATCCATCTATTATGTTTCATAGCAGTTATATCAACTTCGGTCTCGCCTTCGGGTATATCATAGTTTTCACTAGTTGTAATCTCCATGATAAAGTCATCCTCTGTCCAATCTGTGATAAGACCAAGAATAACTTCTGCTTCTGCTTCAGATACACCTCGATTTAATCTAAAATCATATATGTGTTCATACATTGCTTCATCACCTAAATGATAAAGTACTGCTGTCCCATCTTCTAATGGTTGAAAAATATTTACTATTGCACTCTTAAGTACTGTAATAATACCACGGACATCGGTCTTTTGTAACTCTTCCGTCATTTTTAGTCTAATATGGTATTTGAAGTTGCTCTTATTCATCGTTATCTCGTTTGTCAGATGTTTTCATCGTTGTGCTAGTTACTTCAAATTCTTCATACTTAGTAGAGTTTGAATTTACATATAAACCAAACCATGCCGCACCTGAACCTACTAGAACTGATACTAATCCTGCTTGTTGAGAGTTAGGGTCGGGTAATAACATGAACCAATTCACTACATCATATAACAAATAGATGTACATAGAGATGAATGCTCTAGGAAAGAGTCTCCATCTGCTGAAATATTCTGGTGCAAGCCAAATCCAATTTTGCGTTTTCTTTGTCATATCTATATCCCGATTCGTTTTCTATATGTATTTATCTTTTAAAAATGCGAATGGTCTGGTACACATTGATTAAGTCTTAAGAAAAGGGAGTTTTAGACGTAAGTTACAGTAACTTTGATATCACCAGTAGTAGCACCATAATGTGCTAATGTACACTTGATTTCTAGTTCAGATGCACCTGCATAGTGATAATCTGGATTTGTTATGTATGAACCAGCGGATTCTAAGTCATTTTCATCGACCTCTTGGAATCTATCTGGGTCTGAAGTTACACCTACTTGTAATGATGGAACACCACCCGAATAACCTGCCATGATAGTTGTGACTTCTACAAGAACACTTAATACTCTTGAGTTGCTACTAATTCTACCTAATGTGACTGTTGATGTGTTACCAAAGCCACCGACTGGTGTAGTAAATGTGTGTGATAATGAGTTGGCATCTGTAGCCGCACTATCTTGGTTAGCAATTAATGTCCATGAAGCACCAGAATATAGATATAATGCCCATTCACTTTCACCGGAATCAAGTACATGTACTTGGTCACCTGTAAGAGCAGAGGCGTTAAGTGCATCACGTGCCGCAATATCTGCCACAACTGTAATACCACCAGCAGTACGAATACCTTTTTCAACATTTAGACCTAGAGCATATGAACCAGAGTGACCTGAAATAATACCATAGTCTGTTGTTGGAGTTCCTACTTTATCAGTTAGAATAATTTCACCACCATCAGAACGTGTCAATAATAGTGACGCACCGGATGCCGCGGCATATGATGTACCTAATGATGCTACTCCACCATTACCAGCAAAATTGTTGTTGTTTGAGTCTGCCGTTCCATTTACAATAGTAAATGCTGTACCTTGTGAGTGTGTAATTTGAAGATTACCACTAACATGAGTTGCTGTAATATTAGGAAGAGCGGCGGCATTAATATCACCTGCCATATCTTCTGCAATACCAACTGGTATGCCGTAAGCGGCTTGTCCAGCAACACTAGTAGAAAAGTTAACTGTTCCACCATTAATACTTGCACTAAATGGCACATAGCCACCAACAAGACCGTAAGCAGAACCATAAGTTGATGCATCACTTGTAATTATATTTGGTGCTGGAGTTGATGATGCTACTACCTTATGAGATGAAGTCAAAGCGTTAATATCGGTGACTGCGTTTGTTATTGAAACAACACCACCTGAATTTGTTACGAATAATACATCTGTTTCATTAATTTCTAGTTTATCAGCAGCCGATGCCGCACCGCCAGTAACTGAGCCTTTTGCAATACTAGGAATAGCATTCGTTAATTTTAAGAATACCGCAACTCCAGTATTTGTTAAAGTTAAATCACCGCTCCCATCTGTTGTAGGATAGATGAAAGCACCTGGTTGACCAGGCAAGCCAGGAACGAAATCAACGATTCCATTTGCTGGTCTTAATAAGAATTTGTTTGGACCTGGACCAGCATGTGTTACTGTGCCCACTAATCTTTCTATATTTGCCGCATCTGATAGTTCAAATATGTTAGTATTTTTGTCAATTGCAACTACATCGCCTGCATTAAATCCATGAGCAACTTGGTCTAACATGTAGTTCATTTGTGGATTTAAATATTGAAAACGAGAGTTGACGTTTGCATAGAAGTCACTTGATGCAATGCCTGTAGGTAATGGGTCAATCATTGGATGACCATTTTCATTAATCTGGAATATAACTGCACCACCTGGAACTGTAAAGAGACCAGAACCTGTTGAACTTCTAAATGTGTTATAACGAAGTCTATCTTCTGCTTTACATACAACAGACGTTGCTGTTTTTGATGTGATACTAACAATCTGTAATGCACGTCCATCTGTTGCACCAGCGATATAATCACCAACTACAATGTCGAATCCATTAAATACTTTGGGTGTTCTTGTTAAGTGTGAACCATGGGAAACTGGAGTTACAGTCATAGTAAGTTCCCAACGATATGATTTTGGCTGTGCGCCACCAGACCACCAAAGGTCTCCTAATCCATCATCGTGTTCCCATAGTGCATCAGATACTGATGCGGTAACACTGACAGAAATAACTTTTGCTGGAACATTTAAATCTATCGCACTTGTCTTGTTGATTGCCATCTTTTAACTATCCCTTTACACTGTTGTAAACATTAACCATGCGTGAGTTGTTGTACCGAAACTTCTTGAAGAACCAGTATCTGCTTCTCTAAGTTTCAGTGTCATTTTAACCGAACCAAAACTACCAAATGCAATCGGGCTACCTGATGAACCGCCACCTGTTACTTCTTTCGTAGTCATATCGCCACTCACTGGTTTGATAACATATTTGTTCGCGGAATATGCATAACCATAAACCATGATGCCTGCTGGTGGATAAGCAGTACTACTGAATGTTATATCAACTGTTCCGCCAGTTGCAGATGTAATTGTCGCGGCAACTCCTGAAGTCGTATTAGTAATTGATGTCAAGTTTCCGTTCGTTGCGTAATTTAATTTGAAGTATTCTATTGTTGCGCCAGAACCACCACCGCCACCTGCTGGTGCGGCTGGAGCCCATTCACTATCTGCCTGAACCCATGTTAGAACATCACCATTTGAAGGCGCACTTGTAGTTGTATCTACGTCTGATAAATCATCTATTGCTGAAGCACCACCACCTGATACAGTTGCCGCAATAAAGGATGTGCCATTCCATTTTAAGAATTGACCTGATGCTATTCCAGAAGTATCGACATCTGTTAAATCGTTCATTGCTAGAGTGCCACCTGCTGCCGCTGGTGCCCATCTTGAGTTTCCATTATCCCAAGCAAGAACTTGTCCGTTCGTAGGAGAAGCAGTGTGTACATCTGTTAATCCACTTAATGCAGAATTTAATGAAACAACGCCAGAGTTAATTTGTACACCTGTGCCGGCTGTAACTGGGTCACCATCTGTAATTCCGTAGCCAGAAAGTGTCGTAGGCTTATATGTTAATGATGCGAATGTTTGTGCTGGAACTGAAGTTAAATAACTTGAGTCATTAGTCCATTGACTGATTGCACCGGACTTATTTGTAAATGTTGTAGTACTAGATGCTGTTACACTTCCACCACCTGCATTTGCAACCCAGGCATAATCCGAACCGTTCCAAGAAAGAACATATCCACTTGTTGGGTTACTTTGATTTAAGTGTGAGTCAACACCCGCTAAAGAAAGTCCATCTGTAATTCCATAGCCTGCTAGTGTCGTTGCACTATTTGCCAATTCATTCCAATTGCCACCATGTGCAAAATACATAGCACCGTCTGAATGACTGTGTGCCATTGCACCATGATAAGTTGATGCACTTGGGAATGCTCCTTGGTTTGCATAATAGAAAGGAATAACTGCTGTTGTCGTAGTTACTGCTCCTCTACTAATTACGTTATCTAATGTGTCTGATTCCGAAGTAAGAAATCCAGAGCCATTTGTAAGTTGATTAGTGTTAGTAGGTATTGTAGGCTTGCCACTAAGTGAAGCATATGCTCCATCAAATGCGTCTGAAATTCCATAACCAGCGATTGATGTCGGCTTACCTGTTAATGAACTAAACGATTGTGCTGGAACTGAAGTAAGATAACCAGTATCGTTAGTCCATTGACTATTATTACCAGATTTATTTGTAAGTGTTGCTGAACTAGATGCTGTAAGTGAATCTGTAATTCCATAACCAGAAATTGTCGTTGGTTTACCTGTTAATGAATTGAATGTTTTGTCAAATGCATCAGTAATTCCGAAACCTGCAATTGTTGTTGGTTTGCTCGTAATGGCTGCCCATGCTGGTGTTCCAGAATTTGCAATCCAGTCATAATCTGAACCATCCCAACTTAGTATTTGTCCTGAAGTCGCTGAGGCTTTATTAATATGAGTATCAACGTTAGCGTTATTATAATGAGCCGATGCTGTGTATGATATAACACCAGTTGAGGCATTATAACTTAAATCGCCTGTAACACTAAGGGCACTTCTTACTCTTGTATCTGTATAGTATTTGTTTGTACCTTCTGCAAGATTTGATGTTGTTTTTGCCGAAAGTCTAGTATCAAAGTCAGTATTGAATGATGTATAAACTGTATCATCATTTTCGTCAGTTCCTGGTGTCCATGTAGAACCATTCCATTTTAAAACTTGTCCAGTTGATGGGGCGGTTGATGCTACGTTTGTTAAATTACTTAACTCTGCGTTAAGTGATAATACACCAGTTCCATTATTATATGATAATCCTGTTGTTGCTGAAATTGAAGTTCTTGCATCTGCTGTTGTAAAGTGAGCGCCAGAGGCACCATTTGATACCCATGCGTAATCTGAGCCATTCCAACTCAATACATAACCACTTGTTGGATTAGATTGATTTAAGTGAGTGTCAACATTACTATTTGCATAAGCACCATCAGTAATTCCATATCCTGCAAGTGTTGTAGGTTTACTTGTTAAGTCTGCAAATACTCCACTGAATATAGAAATTGATGAGTTAGTCCAATCACCAGCACTATTGTCATATGTTAAGAATTGTCCATCTGAAACTCCTGAGACTGTCACATCTGCGAAATCGTCAAGTGTTAATGCGCCTAAGTCAACATTGTTACCAGTTGATATTGTTAAGACTGAACCAGAAAGTGATAATGTCTGTGAGTCTGTTTCTGATGTTAAATATCCTGCATCGTTAGTCCATTGACTAATAGCACCAGATTTATTTGTGAAAGTTGTTGTACTTGCACCCGTTACATCACCGCCACCATCTGTAATACCGTATCCAGCGAGTGTGGTAGGTTTACCACTTAATGAAGCAAATATTCCATCAAAGTGAGCGCCTGTCGATTTCCATTTAAACGATGTCGTGCTATGGTCATAATATAGTACCATGTTGTCTTCACTGGCAGTTGCGTTCTGAACGCCAGATAATGAACTGAATGCTTGTGCTGGAACTGAAGTTAAGTAACCACTATCATTTGTAAATGATGAAACCGTAGTTGGTTTACCAGTTAGTGAAGCATATGCTCCATCAAAGTGTGCCGCGGTTAATGTAAATTCTGTACCAGTAAGTGTTAGTCCAGAGCCTGCTGTATATGTTGTGTCACTATCAGTTGATGTAACCCAAGCGTAGTCAGTGCCTGTCCATTTTAATACTTGATTGGCAGATGCTCCACTTACATTTAAATGTGCATCAACATTACTATTCGTGTATGCATCTCCATCTGTAATTCCGTATCCCGCTAATGTAGTAGGTTTACTTGTTAGTGAAGCGAACGTTTGTGCTGGAACACTTGTTAAATAACTTGAGTCATTAGTCCATTGACTAATATTACCAGATTTATTTGTAAACGTATCTGTACTTGATGCTGTTACACTACCACCACCGTCTGTAATTCCATAACCAGCAAGTGTTGTTGGTGTGCCTGTAATATTTGACCAAGCATCATTCTGTGAGAACGTAATTACACCAGTTGATGAGTTATAAGATAAATCTCCTGAGACTGAAATAGCGGCTCTTGCCGCAGAGTCTGAATATCCACCGCCACCTTCGCCTGCTGATGCTGGTGTCCATAAACTTGTACCTGAATTCCAAACTAAGTGTTGCCCATTTGCTGGTGCGACACTTGACATATCTGATGCTGATGATAGTACTGAACTACCTGCACCTGCAACCCAATTAGTTCCGTTATGAGTTAGTACTTGTCCACTTGTGCCTGCAATTGTTAATTGGTCTGCTAATACGGCAGTACCTTGGAATGTTTCTGCGTAGATATCATTAAATTTATATGTTGGTGAACCTACGTCATATATATTGTTTGTAGCAGGAAGGAAGTTCGCATCAGTTCTATGATATTTTGCATTTCCCTCTGCTTTAGAATATACATCTAAATTTGTTCTTGCTGTGACAACATTTGATAAGTTGCTTAATGTTAGGTCTGCACCAGCCACGCCTGCGGCAATACTATTAACAAGTGTTACTGTTCCAGAACCATTGTCTGTTATTGTAAGACCTGCACCTACTGCCAAACTCTTAAATTCTAGAGCATGTGTTCCAGCATTTTTGGCACTGAATAATGCTGTGCCAGTACCTAAGTTTGTACCTGTTTGTATTGTATCTGTGTTTGTAGCCGCTAATATTAATCCACCAGTACCATTATCGGTAATTGTAAGATTATCGCCGCCAATTAATTTCTTAAGTTGAAGTGTTGTACCTGCATCTCCGAAATGGATTGCGGTACCTGTTGCACCCATATTCTGTATTGCTGTAAAACCTGAAGCACCCCCGCCACCAGAATTTGCAGTATTAACAAAGGCACCCTCACTAACATCATATTGTAGTATTTGGTCTTCTGCTAAATTGCCAATAAGTTTGAATTGTGGCTGAAATGGTTGTGCATTAATACTCATGTCTCTTCCTTATTAGTAATTCAGGTATATCTTTCCTACGGTTCCTGCAGTAGCAAAGTCTGTAATACCCAATGATGTTCGGTCTAATGATGCTCTCAAATATACTAAATTTGCGATGAAAGTGAATCCATCTACTCCGGTAAATCCATTATAGTCTTTGTATGGTAGTCCGCCAAGTAGGATATCAAACCAATCTGATTCTGTTGGTGTAGTTGCTAGTGTTCCTTGGATTTTAACTCTGCCTTTGAGAGCATCACCGTAAATTGCTACTGTGTGTACACCATCAGTAAAGCCATAATAAGAATCACCTGGTACTGCTACACCAGTAGTGTTTAATTCAGTAGCGCCTGTTAGTGGTAGTAGAGTAGTTGTTTTACGAGCCATGTGCTATCCCTCTTAAATTTTATTAGTAGTTAAAGATACTTCTTCTATCTCTTATTTATCTAATTCACTTATAAGGACTGCCTTAGAAATTGATTTTATATTCTCACCAAACATAAAAGCGAAGTATTCTACATCTACTTCATCTTTACAGTACATACTGTATGTTTGCCATCCACCGTAGAACCCAAATCGGTGTGTGATTGATTTTATATTGCCGGATATTGAGAAATGTGGATTATCTTTAAAAGTTTCGACTATATCATCACATATTTCTGGAAAAGTGCCAAATGTATATTTTATTTCTACCTTATAGTTAAACTTTTTTAGATATAGTGACTTGCGTAGCGAAACATTCGAATTGTATTTTTCTAGTATTTCTTTTAGATTCTCAAATAAAGGTTCGGTGTATCTGATATGTAATTCTTTAAATTCTTCTTTTGCTTTTAAGTAATCTTCTTTTTCTAAAAAATAAGCATGAGTATGATATCCGTTATTGAACTTTATTCTGCCTTTAAATTCTTTCTTTAGATATTTGTCACATTGTTGTCTTAACATCCAAGAGTGTTCACTTGGCTTCTCACTGCGATAGTAAAACTTTGGAAGATTTCCCAATCTAGGATATGTTATCCTATACGGATAAACATTATAGAATAGTTTTGTTACAATTTCAGTATTAGGTATATAAGAATTCGATTTCATCTTTATCATTGACATTGATAGTGCAAGTGCCTCCATCTCTTAGTTCACCAAATAGTATTTCTTTTGATAATGGTTTTTTAATATTATCATTTACTACTCGTTGTAATGGTCTTGCTCCCATTGATGGAATATATCCTCGTTCTCTTAGCCATACTTTAGCATCTTCAGAGATTACGATGGTTACATTTTTATCTTTCAACATCTCATTAATCTCATTGATAGTTTTATCAACAATCATGTCGATGTGTTCTCTTTCAAGTGATACGAATTCAACAACAGCATCTAGTCTATTTCTAAACTCTGGTGAGAAGAACTTGTTTACTGCTTGAGTCGAAGCATCATCATGGTCGTTACTAAAACCAATTGCTTTCTTGTTCTTCTGTGCTGAACCTAAGTTACTTGTCATAATCAAAATAACATTAGAGAAATCTGCTACTTTCCCTGTTGAACTAGTCAACCGACCATCATCCATAACTTGAAGTAGCAAGTTCATAACACTTGGATGTGCCTTTTCAACTTCGTCAAGTAGAACAATACAGTTTGGTGATTCGTCTACATCACTAATAAGTTGACCAGCACCTGCGCCACCTTCTGCGTGTCCTACGTATCCCGGAGGAGCACCGATAAGTTTCGATACAGAATGTTGTTCCATATATTCTGACATATCGTACTTGCGTAATTTTACTGATAAGTTGTCTGCGAGTTGGCGACATAGTTCTGTTTTACCAGTACCAGTTGGACCAACGAATAAGAATGAACCGATAGGTTTATTACGTTCTCTCATTCCTGACTTGCTTACTAGAATACTTTCGACTAAGGCACTTACTGCGCCATCTTGTCCAAATAGTTTCTTTTTAATGTTATCTTCTAAACTACCAAAATTATTATTTTCTTTAGCATCAATCATATCCATAGGAATACGAGTTATCTTAGAAATTGCCTCTTCTATTTGTTTGACACCGATTGGTCCTTTATGACCATGGAGTTTGCCTCTTGCACCCGCAATATCAATCACGTCAATAACTCTATCTGGATTATATTTGCCATGCATATAACGTTCTGCTAATTCAACAGACATGTCAAGTGCTTCTTCAGTATATTCAAGTTCGTGGAATGCTTCGTAGTACTGTTTTAGACCTTTAATAATTAGTTTTGTAGTTTCTTTGCTTGGTTGGTCTACTACTACTTTCTGGAAACGTCTTTGCAACGCTCTATCTTTTTCGAAATTTTCTCTGTATTCTTCACTTGTAGTTGCACCAACACAGAATAGTTTACCACTCGCTAATAGAGGTTTTAATAGGTTTGCGATATCAATGTTTGAACCACCGGCAGAACCAGCGCCCATAATCATATGAATTTCATCAATGAATAAAATTATCTCTTCTTTTTTAGCAAGTTGGTCAAATACTAGTTTAGCACGTTCTTCAAATTCACCACGATACTTTGTACCGGCAACTAGACTAGTGACATCAAGGGAGTATACTGTTTTCTCTTTTAAGATATCAGGTACTTCACCTTCTGTAATCATCAATGCAAGTCCTTCAGCGATTGCTGTCTTACCAACACCTGGTTCACCTACAATAATGACATTATTCTTTTTACGTCTAGCAAGAACTTCTGTAATCTCAATTAATTCATCTTCTCTACCGATAACTGGGTCAATAAGTCCACTGGCAGCACTAGTATTCAGATTAGTACAGAAGTCTTCAAATTTGACAGCCTGTGCCGAGTCACCAGTAGTGGCAGGTTTAGATGTATAAAATTCTTTTTGAATAAGTTGGATTGCACCTTCACGGGTTACCCCATGTTTTGCTAAGAAGAAATATGCGTATGAATCCGCTTCACTTAGTAATGAAATCAGTACATCTCTGCAAAATAGTTTAGTTCTACCACTAAAGATAACTTGAGTAATAGCACGATTGAATACTCTGCTTAATGCCGCTGTTTTACGAGGTCCTATTGTTCCTGGTGCGTTTTTGTTTGTAATATCTTCTCTGTTCTTTAGATATTCTTCAACATCAGTAATAATAGCACTGCCGTTCACCTTCATTTCAGTTAACAAATCACTCACATCTTCTTCTTCTAAAATAGAGAATAATAGATGTTCTAATGTTACGTACTCGTGCGTAAGTGAGTTGGCAAATTGAACTGCTCTCTCTAATGTAATACTAATTCTGTCTACACTTCCATCTCGTTCTTGCTCTGCCATTTAATTCCTTTTTAGAAAATTTATCTTCAAGTTCGTATTATTTATGATGTTTTTTACTAGTATTGTGTCTCCGATTCTAGTTGTTTTTGGTACTGTAACAATGTAATGGATATCTGGAGAGATATCATCTCTGAAGCCAGATTTGGTACCACGCATTTCGTCTAATTCTTCTTCTGACAGTTTTACATTCAATGTAACTGTAATGACACTACCACTTTCTGATTGTACTTTTTTTATATCAGTAAATGCTTGTCGAATATCGTCAAGTTTCTCTCTGTCACCATCACCTGTGTCAGGATGATGTTTCTTTAGTAATCGCTTATACGCAATTCTTATTTCGTCTTCTGAGGAATATTTTGTTATGCCTAAGACCTTAAAGGGAGACATGACTAATCGCTATTTAAGAATTTTTTAATTGAAAAACTGTTGCTTCCTTCGGCATCTGATGAAGATGGGTCGTTCGCATCACCAATTGCCTTATCGGCTTTTTCATAGTATTCTTTGTATGCTAATACAACTGCTTTTTGCTCAGAAAGATATCTGATGATGTCAGCATTATTCAATGCCAAGTTTTCATAACCATCTGAAGTAAGTGCAAATAGTACGACAGATTTGCCAGATGCTTCTAATTCATCCCACACTTCTTGTACGTTTTCTTGCGTGACTACAATATAGTCAACGTTTTTCATATTTACTATTTCAGATTGAGGGAGTACCAGCAATGGGCGTTCAACTGGCTCAGAAGAGTATTTTGTTACTTCTGGCAAGAATGATGAACATCCAGTTAGTGATAAAGATGAGAGGGCAATTGTACTTGCTAGTAGTGTTTCTTTAATCATAATTAAGGCCTATAGTTAGGGTTTGCCACATCTGCACAAGTTGTATTTGCTTTTGATTTCTTAGTAACAGCAATTTCATCTTCAGTTAGTGGAGAACCAGTTAGTATCTCATAACATCTTAACACATCTTTGGTACCTTTGTCAATGATTTTCTCTATTAATTTCGGTTTTTTCTGTGCTAAGTTACCAATCTCATGTTCACTTAGTTTTTCCTCTAATTTGGTTACTCTTCCTTTAGCAACTGCAAACTCTGCCGAGACAGCCGTAAACTGTGCTTGAATTTCTACCATATCTCTTTTAATTGATTCTATGGCCGCTTCTGCTTGTTGCTGTGCTAATTCCGCGGTTGCGGCATTGACAGCATAAATTCTAATTTGTTCTTGTGTATATTGATAGTATTTCCATGCACCAAATCCTACTGCGCCTATAACGACGGTAAGAATCAACAACATTTTAATTTTTCCTAATATAAACATATTT